>OHQG01000530.1_pt1 | contig 19384 bp, 12 predicted proteins | sample 1577871 | NCBI WGS metagenome assembly OHQG01 (sample SAMEA3879604, study PRJEB24766) | human gut metagenome | biome: human-associated habitat; feature: feces | place: USA | collected 1985/1987
AGCGGCGATCTTGGATGCTACGGCATCGTTGGTCGGGTTTTGCAGACGGGTATAGAAATAACCACTCTCTTCCAGATCGAACAGTTTCGCCATCTGTTCGCTGGTCTCATACTTGAAGGTAGTACTCTGATAGATAGGCAGAACGCGAGGTTCTCCTTTTTTAGGCTGCCAACCACCCTGCACACACAAAGTTGCCGGCTTGAATGAATTGCTCATATTATTAAATGTTTGCTATGTAATTATATTCTGCTGACAAAAGTAAAGAATAGTTCGTTCCATTAATACAAATCTACGATCATTTATAAAAAATAGGGTACTGTTTAAAAATAATCTTTACCTTTGCCTCCGGTTTTGGTGTCACAAATCCAGTTCTACGGAAAAGTGATGAAAAGGGAATCAGGTGAAAATCCTGAACAGACCCGCTGCTGTAAGCTCCGCCAAAGTCGTTGAACACAACTCAATCCACTGTTCGCAATGAATGGGAAGGACGTTCAATGACGGAGTAAGTCAGAAGACCTGCCAGAATCAGTAGTTTTAAGCTTTCGAGGAATAAGGCTGAAAAACATGTAAGTAAGGACTTGACTGTATTTGGTAGGGAGTTCCGGCTGTTCATGTGTTCCATTCTGTTTTGTCGAAAGCCTGTCGTTAATATATAATGTTTTTGATGGGATGAGAGGTTTCATACATGTATTTTTGTTGTTTATTTGTTTGTTTCCTGTAAGTCTGGCGGCGCAAGGTAGGGTCACGCTGTCCGGAGAGGTGAGGGGAGAAGATGGTGCTCCGCTTCCTATGGTTACTGTTGCCATCGAAAATACGACGGCAGGGACATACACCGACGACCGGGGGCGCTATTCACTAAGTCTGAAACCCGGAAAGCATACTCTTATAATTACCTTGTTGGGTTATAATACAATAAAAACAACTCTCGATATCCGTAGAAACAAAACGCTTGATTTCGTTATGGAAGAAAATTCCGTAACCCTGAATTCTGTAGAAGTGTACGGTAAATCGAAAACACAGAAGATCAAGGAAGGTGCTTTCTCGGTAAATGCCCTTGACGTAAAATCGCAGATCAACTCGTTGAAGAATCTTACTGATATAGTGAACCGGACGACCGGAATAAAGGTCCGGGAAGAAGGAGGAGTCGGTTCTGATTTTGATCTTTCCATCAACGGGTTATCGGGTAATTCTGTCCGTTATTTCATTGATGGTGTGCCATTAGACAGTAAAGGTAGCAATGTGACGCTTGCCAATCTACCTGTCAACCTGATCGACCGGGTGGAGATTTATAAAGGGGTGGTGCCTGCCTTGTTGGGAACGGATGCATTGGGCGGTGCCGTCAACATTATAACCAAGGCGGAGAAGGAGAACTTCCTGGATGCATCTTACAGTATTGGTTCCTTTCATACACACAGCGCCGACCTGAATGCGCAGTTTGTGGAACAGCGCACAGGTTTGATTGTGCGTCCTACCGTTGGCATCAACTATTCGAAAAACGATTACCGGATGAAAGATGTGCAGATGCGTAACGAGACAGGCGATCGGTTTATCAATGGCAATCCCAAACGTTTCCATGACGGTTATTTCTCACTTTTAGCACAGATAGAAGCAGGAATAGTAGGTAAATTTTGGGCGGACGAATTATTTGTGTCGGCTTCCTACTCCAAAACAGACAAGGAATTGCAGACAGGCTCCGTACAGACCAAAGTGTATGGCATGGCGGAGCGTAATTCAGATGCGTGGAATGTGTCGGCGCGGTACAATAAACGCAACTTTCTCACAGAAAATATGACATTGAAGGCGACCTTATCACACACATGGGATCATTCCATCACCGTTGATACCGCCTACCGTAAATATTATTGGGACGGTGGCTATATCGTGAGCCAACGTAACGAAATCAGGGGCGGCGAACCTACCATGCGCCACTATAAGCGTCCGTTGACTATCGTGCGTGCCAATTTGGATTATCAGCTGAATGAGCATCACGGCTTTAACCTGAACTATAATCTGAGCCGGACAGGCAACGACCGCTACGACGATTTAGACCAGAGTTTCGAGCCGTCTAACGATGCGGTTACCAAGCATATCGTCGGACTGACTTACAGCCAATCGCTTTTCGACGGCAAGATGCAGAACGTATTCTTTGCCAAAGACTACGTGAACCATCCTAATATCCGGCAAACCGATCAATCCACCGTAACCGGCTCGGACAAGGTACAAGGTTCGACTACGAAAAACTATTTAGGATACGGAGCCGGACTGCGTTATACGTTCTTCAACCCGTTGGCGGTAAAGATTTCATACGAGCATAGTGTACGTTTGCCTATTGCCCGGGAACTGTTAGGCAACGGAACGACCGTCTATGCCAATGTGGCGTTAGAGCCGGAGAAGAGTAACAATGTCAATCTCGCCTTGTTCGGTACATGGCGTCCGGCCGCCCGTCATACCGTCTATTACGAGGCAAACGGTTTTCTGCGTTATGTGGACAACTATATACAAACTTCCGTCATCGAAAAAGAAGGTATGTTGCAGTATGTCAACGATCCCGCTGTCCATATCAAAGGTGTGGAAGGTGAAGTCAGCTACGACTGGGACGGACGGTTGCAACTCATGGCTAATGTCAGCTATCAGGATGCCCGCGACCAGCAAGAGTTCAAAGAAGACGGTAAACCCTCGGCCACATACAACAACCATGTACCTAACCGTCCCTGGCTGTTCGGCAGTGCGGAGGCGAGTTATACGTTCCGCAATCTTTGGCAACAAGGCGGCAAGTTACGGTTAGGTTGTACGTTCCAGTGGGTACATTGGTATTTCCTGACCTGGGAGGCATACGGCAATTATGATACCAAGGCGCGCATCCCTTCGCAACATATCTGCAATGCCAATGTAACGTACTCGTGGAAACGCGACCGCTACAATATCTCATTGGAATGTGCCAACTTCTTGGATGAAACGGCTTACGACAACTATAAGCTGCAAAAGCCCGGACGTGCTTTCTTTGCGAAATTCAGGGTATTCATTAATTAATCATATAAATAAAGTAGAAAAATGAAGAAGTTCAAATTTGTATTACTTGCCTTCATGACAACTATGATGGCGTTCTCATTCACCGCTTGTTCGGATGACGATGACGTTGAAGAACTGACCGTGACCGGAGTCACAGTCAATCCGACCTCCTTGGAACTAAAGGTGGGAACAACAGGTTCTTTAACCGCTACAGTCGCTCCCTCCAATGCCGCAGTTACATCCGTTACATGGAGCACTTCGGATGAAAATGTCGCTACTGTAGACAAAGGAGTTGTTACTGCCGTTGCAGAAGGTGCTGCCACAATCACCGTTAAAACAGACGACGGCGGATTTACAGCGACCTGTTCCGTTACGGTTACAAAAGATGCACCGGCTTTCGACGAAAGCAAGTACCATTTCGATTTGTTCCTGACCGTAGGTAAACATGGCGGTATGAGTAGCCAAAACAAAACTGTCGTTAATAGCATCGGCAAGCTGACCGCAGATATAGGCACCATCTCTATTAAAGGCGAAGGAACGGAACTGGGCGAATATTCTATGGAGAGTATCTCGAAAGGTAAATATTATTACCAGGTTCCTTCAAGCAACGACCGTTTCGTGAAATATCAGATCAAGAATAACCAGGTGGTGGAAGTAGCATCATGCCCGTTCAAGACGAATACTTATAAAGTACGCTCATATACGCATGCGTGGCTTGACGATAACACACTCGTTATCATGGCTGCCAGTGGTGATGCCAGTAAAGTCCTTTGGAGTAAGCTGAACGCCGATAATATGTCGATTATGGAGGAGGGTACATTGGATATTCCACTACCTGTATCTGAAGTGGAAGGCGAAGAGACAAAGAAGTTCTCAACATCGGGTATTCTTACCTATAATGAAAAGGCAGGAAAATTGTACTACTTCTATTATGGGAAAAACGGTGTGTCCGGCAGAGGAGGTAAGACTACAACAAAATTTTATACAGCAGTCCTTAACCCGGCCGATTTGACGAAGGTTGAAAAAATCACACGCAATTCGCTTGCCGATGAAATGGCCGGAAGTGCTTACGGTGAATTGATGCAGAACTGTGTAATGTATGATGAAGAAGGTAACCTCTATCTGGCTGCAACCGTAATTAAAGATGATATAGAAGAAGGCCATCTATTGCGTATCAAGAAAGGGGAGACAGATTTCGATCCTGACTACGATGGGTATCCGAATGCAGACGGTAAACTGCTAACCGTCCAGAATCTGGGTAACGGTAAGGCTTTGGCGTATGCACGCAACGATGCGGCAGGTACTGCGATCGACAGTTACAGCCATTATTATTCCATCATCGATCTGGCTACGGGCGAAAGAACACGCCTGGTTTTTGGCGGCAAAGAACTCTCTTACAGTGGCGGCCGTTTCTCTCAGCGTTCTGTCGTGTTCAATGAGAAAGCATACATTGGCGTGAATACCGAAGCTGATGCCAATGCCATCATCTACATCTACGACACCAAGACTGGTACTGTAGAAAAAGGTGCGGAAGTGGCTGGCGAATTCTACTTCGATATGATCCGTGTAGTAGAAAACGATTGATCTCTTTCAGGTTTCAGCCGGTGTGATCCACCATATTTCAAAACCTTTGGCTGAAGGGTGCGCATTGCTGATTTGTATTCCGACCGATAGGCATTCATGTCCCGGTGGATAGTTACCCGTCGGGTAACGAGTAGTTATCCGTTTACAAGGTATAGGTGTTTTGATTTGTAAATAAGGGACTTTTGATTACAAAACATATATGTTTTGAAGTCAAAGGTCCTATGTTTTGCAGGAGGTTGTCCTGGTCCGGATTTTCGTATACATCTTTTATCATTTCATCCCTTCAGGGCGGCAGTTTGATTAGTAACCTGTTGAAGCGTCTGAAGGCTGAAACCTATAGATTGAAGTTGTATCTGTTGCTTCGATTCGGCATATTACAGATTCAAATGTAGGACAGTAGTGTCATAACAGATAGCACACCGTGTTAGCCGTAGTAACACTATAGTGTTGGTATAGCCAGGTCTATAGTTCTGTAAAGGCATACGGCAGTTTGCGGGTTCCTCCCCATCTTGATGTCGCAAATTGCGATTTCAAGATTATCCACTTATCGGCATTGGGTTGAAGCATAAAATCCCAGGAAATCGTTTTATGTTTCATAATCTTCCGGAGGTTTTGCTCTTTATCAATACCGGTTTCCCTAACGGAGGATATGATTTCTGAGGTTTTGTTTTCGTAGCAGACCAGGGGGTAACATGATCGGATTGCATAAAGTCGTCAAACGTACATGGTTCTCCTGCAAGCCTTCTGATTCTATCAACAATCGCCCAACGACTGGGGGCATTATAATAAGGAATATTAATATCCATGCAACTGATTTCTTCGGGGCGCCAAACCCCTGATTGATAAAGATAAGCACCTTCGTAGGCTCCTACATAAGCATACTTTTCTTTTCCAGTGAAAACACTCCATGGGACCTGGGACAAATCATTTGTCGAAGAGACATTTCGATAGCAACCGAATTTTTGCCAGAGGCGTATTTCTGCCTTTACGCCTTCTGAAGCCTTTTCTTCATAAATAATATATTCATCTGCTAAAAGCCCGAAAGCATGTCCTCCTACTTCGTGATGTACCAATCCTTTGAAATCAAAAGGAGGTGCTTCTTTGCTGATAGGGCAGGCTGCAATACAAAATCCGTTTGAATAGAGATGGGCCGTTCCGGCATATTTACTGCTGTTCAGGAAGAGGATCGTGGTCATTTCTACGACACCTTTTAATTCCGGGACCAAATTCAGATAGACATCGCAAATGCTATCGTTCCAATTAATATTAGTGCCTTCTCCGTATATCGATCCGAAGCGGTTATCGATCGTAATACCCGGTATCTCCCCGTTTACGCCCGCTTCTTCCGATTGAGCAAATATTATATAAACATTAAAATATTTCCGGTTTGACTTATAAGGTTCTATACTGAAAAAATGCTCCATCGCTTGGTTTGCCAGATTCTCATATCGTCCGTCTTTCACCAGATCTGCTTTGGTGAACCCATCTCCCATAATAGCAATATTTACACCTTTGCCAGCTGATGCCGTCTGCAAACGTACATATTCACCATCTGCGTAATAAGTTAGTCCGTCTTCTTGTTGTATGACACGGACTGTTTTGGTTAGAGCGGAGGATTTGATATTGATATTTGCTTCACGCCTGACTTTTGCTTCATTAGTGGAGACTGAGACAAACAAGAGTTTTGAATCTTCACTTTTTTTTATCTGGCACCAGGACGCCGTTTCCGGTTCAATGACGTACGTATATTCGGGATTGTAATTGTGATCGGTATGCGTTGAATTGATGGAAATTACCCCACTGCCGCCCTCTGGGGCAAAATCTAGTTGTTCAGTGGATACGGTGATCTGGAGAGCTTCCTGTGAAACAAAAATCGTATCGGCAGCAGAAACATCTGTTGCCTTAATATAGATAGCTCCTTCTCGCATTTCAGGTTCAAGATTCTCTCTGACCGTTAAGTATAATGTGTCTGTCGTTATTGCTTTCGTTTCGGAAAGTTGGAGCCAACTCCGGGCTTCCGGAGATATGCTGACTGTATAGTCTACATTCCGGTCTATCGGAAAGGGCCATCTACCACCTGGTTGCCCTATATACCACCCTCTGTCGGACACAACAAGTGTTGTCTTTTCCTTTTGAGTGATCTTTAAACTCTGAGTGATCTTTAAACTCTGAGCGGTCTTACCTGCACGAAACAGGATTTCGGCTGTACGTTCTTGATCCGTATTATTTTCGGCAAACATAATATGTACCGAAGAGGTGTTTGCATCTCCCGACATTGTATTTAAGGTTACCCATGAGGAATTGCCGGCCGGCATTACTTCCGCAATCCATACTGAGTTTGTATGGATGTCAATGGACTTTTCTTCTCCTTTAGCCGGTATGTTCAATTCAGAAACAGAGATTGTCAGAAACTCTTCTTCTTCCTTACAACTAGCTAAACATAGTAATAAACAGAAAAGGAAAAAGAAAATATTTGTGCAATAGTAAGACTTTTTGATATTCATATGGATGGTACTTCTATTTGTTTACAAAGGTAAATCATTTATTTGATTGTGCAAGGACGGGTTGGAATTCAATCTTACCCATCGAGTTTGTCTGTAACAATCAAGACACTTTGATAACAGGATAGTTCACAGATAAATAATAGAACTTCTCACTTCAATATCTTCTTTTGTAAAGCCCTGAACCAGATAAAGGAAACGATTCCTTTCAGCATGCTGGAGATACTGATTGCCCACCATACACCGACGATTCCCAATCCCATGGCGGATAATACAATAGCCATCGGTATACGCAGCGAGTTGAAAGTAATGCTGATGATTGCAGGAGGAACCGTCCGTCCTGTTCCGTAGAACAAGCCCTGCATAGTGATCTCCAGCATCATGAACAACATCGAGTATCCGTCTATCCGCAGGAAAATACCTCCGGCCTCGAAGGCTTCCTTCTGGGGGACGATCAGTGAGAAGACTTCGCTGCCGTAAAAGACGAATAATAAGGTACAAAGGATACCGAATACGGTGGTCATCTTCAATGTCGTGTGATAGGCTTCCAGCACCCTGTTCTTTTCGGAAGCTGCATAGTTCTGGGCGACGAAAGCACTCAGTGCCGTGCTGAATCCCTGGGAAGTGTTCCAGGCTATCGCTTCAATCTGTCCTCCGGCGGTGAGTGTCATCAGGCCGATATGTCCACCGTAAGTGGAGGCTGTGCGTGCCATGAAAATGTTGATGATGGCAAACAGCGTGTTCAGCATGGCTACCGGCAGGCCCAGTTGCAGAATCCTTTGTGAATAGTTTTTCTTTAGTCTGACGAAGAAGGAGAATCCTCCCAGTAACCTGCTTCTCCATTTTAACTGATATACAAAAATGGCACATACCGTGGCTTGCGATAACCAGGTTGCCCAGGCGGCTCCGGCTGTTCCCATATCGAATACAAAAATGAATACCGGGTCGAGTATCATATTAATGATAAGTCCCGTTCCGCTGATGTAAAAGGGTATTTTACTTAGCCCTGCCGCATTATGGATGCCGGTGAAGGCTGCCGAGAGGAATATAAAAGGAAAGGCGGTCGATACGATCCGTAAATATTCGACAGCACTTTCTGCAATAGGAGCTTCCAGTTTATAGACACCGATGATCGGATGGGCAAAGACAAAAAGAAGCAATCCCCAGCAAACAGAGATAATCAGGGCAATGGTGAGGTTGTGGGATGAATAATTCCGTGCATCTTCTTCATTTCGTGCACCTATACTTTGTCCGACACTTACTTCCGAACCGACTTTATTCAACAGAGAGATCGAATTGGTCATCCAGGTCAGGATGCCGACAGCTCCGATGGCGGCAACGGCTTCACTGCCCAGACGCCCTACCCAGGCCATATCGGTGATGCTGTAAGCCATTTGAATAAAAGAAGTACCCATGATCGGCAATGCCAGATTGAATAGCTGCCGTTTGATAGGGCCTTGTGTCAGGTTTTTTGTTCCTTGCATGTTCTGTCTTATTTGGGTGCAAAAGTAGGAATAAAAAAGGAGAACCCGATATTGGATTCTCCTTCTGATCTATGTTTCTTTATCTGATTAGAAATTGATGTTCACTCCGATCATCGCACTGAACTTCTGTAACGGATAACCGTAGTAAAGTTCGTATTTCTGGAACAGTACGTTGTTCAGTTTCAAATACAGGCCGAAGGTATCGTTGATGTTGTATGCTCCGGTGAGGTTCAGTTCGTTGATGTTGTCCATCTTTACGTTCTTTTCCCCTAATCTGGCTTCACGTCCGGTAGCCAGGTAATAGTCCAGGGAAGCAGACAGGTTATTGATCGGGCGGACTGTCACGCCGGCTGTGATCTCCATTTCGGGCATACCCCAGGCTGTAGCATCTTTACCGGCTAAATTAGTTTCTGAATATTTATCACTGTATTCGGCTGTCCAATTATTATAAACGCCTTTCAGGGAGATTTCAAATAATTGCTGGTAACTATATTTCAGGTTGGCACCGACCAGTAACTGTTTGGTGTCTATTTCATTCATCATACCGCAAGCGGAACCGAAGTAATCTTTGTCACCGTAAGCAAGTGTCGGTACAAAGAAATAGTTATTGCTGACGATTTTATATCCTCCGAAAACGTCGAACCAGAAACCGGGAGCAACGCCGCTCTTGATACCCAGGATACCATCCAGCCAGTTGCGGGAAGGCGTCAATCTTTCCAACGGATTGGCATAACGGTTGATCCGGTTCACATCATACATACTGTTGGATTGCAATTTGCCATCGGCATTCAGGTATAGTACAGTTTTGTCGGCAACTTCGACGTCGGCAGAGATGTTGGGGGAAGCCATAAACTTCTTCTGCTCGCCGCTGAAGAACATTGCATTTACCCCTAATTTTACATGCCAGTTGTCTCCTTCTATCTTGTAGTAAGGATTCAGGGTGGCGGCAGCAAAGTTGTCGAAGTAGGTTGACGGATCTTTTGTTTCAGGTGATTTTAGTTCTGAGGGCAGGCTGTAATTGAAATATTGGAAATTACCGTTCAAGCCAACACGCTGATTGCCTCCGAAACCGGAACTTAACCCGAAGTCAAGATTGAATGTCCCTTCCGACGGGGCATCGTGCTCTTTTGAATATCCGTATTTGTAAGAAAAATTGGTGTAGCTGAGATCGAGCAGGTACCCGACAGGAGCATCAGCTTTGGACTCTACGCCTACGTTCGCCTTAATGGTTTGGGCAACTTGGTTGGTTTCCATGTCAGCTGCGGGGAGAGTAGGGTTTGAGGAGGTGATAGGAGTAAGGCTTTCTATTGGCAATCCGTAATAATTAAATCCGGAATAACCATATTTAACTCCCATCTTCAATGCCAGCTTATCGAAGTTATGTTTGAAGTTTAATCCACCCATATTATCGTTCAGCTTCGCCTTAACCTTTTCATCCACTTGCAGGTATTTTACTTTTCCATTCGTTGAACGGTGCGAGAACCAGATATTCAATTGATCCTTGTCCGTGCTGAGGATATGATATCCCAGGTCGCCGTTCAGATTCAGATAGGTACCGCCGCCGAAGTTGAAATAACCGCGGCGCTTGTTGTACTGAATATCTGTCATGATATTACCTGAAGGAAGCAGGCTGATCTCTTTTGCCGGGTCGGCTGCAATTGTGAAATTGGCATAGTCGATCGGCATTTTCTTTACTTCCGGTTCCTTGATGACCGGAAGGGTGTTTACTTTGCTTGCATCCTGTACGGTCGGGTCGTACTCGCGTTCGAGCGTCATCTCCCGTTCCAGATTCTGTTTCTTCGAAGTATCTTCCTGTGCACTCATTGTGGCGGTAGTCCCAAGCAAGGCTACGACACACAGCGCTTTTACATTATATATAGTCTTCATTGTATTCTATTATTGCTTTAGTTTACCTAATCTGTCCTCAATCATAGCGGCGATTTCGTCATCACCCTTATAGTTGTTCTTCAGGTTGTTCAGATAAGCACGTGCCTGAAGGTCGTCGCCCTGGCGGATATAAATATCGGCCCAAAGGATGAAACCGCGTGCCAGCCAGTACTGGTGAGGCGTGCCGTTCTTGGCGAAGTCTTCCAGGATCTTTTCCGCATTCTTATCGTCGTTGGTATCGTAGAAGTACTGGGCCAGCAGGTATTTGGCTTCGGCACCGTGTACTGTACGGGTGTCTTTGCTGAGAATTGTCAGGTCTTCGACGGCTTTAGCCGGCTGTTTGTGGTCGATATAGGCTTTAGCACGGATATAGCGGGCTTCGGCTTCCACTTCGGGTGACAGTTTCGGATCTTTCAGCAATTCGTTGGCTGCCAGTTGAGCTTCCTCCTGTTGTCCGGTCTGTAAAGCACAACGCATGATGCCTAAACGGGCAGCTTGCTTGTTCTCCGGATTTTCGGCTATGATCTGTAAGCGCTTGAAGCTTTCCAGCGCAGCAGGGAAGTCCTGAGTGAGGTATTGCATTTCTGCCGTGCGGGCCACCGATTCTTCAAGGAATTTGGTATCTCCGCTCTCGATAACCGATTTGAAACGCTGAAGTGCTTCGTCGTATTCTTTCTTGCTAAAGGCGATGCTTCCCAGATAATAGTTCGCATTCGAACTGAAAGCGCCTTCGGGGAAGGTCTGCAAATAGTTGATCAGGCTGCGGCGTGCTTCTTCGTTGTTGCCACGGTTGAAGAGTTTCTCGGCGGCAATATAGGTAAGCGAATCCTGTTCGCCGACTTCCAGACGGATATTTCCACCCAGTGAGTTGACGTAGTTGGCATACGAATTGATGTCGTTCAGGTCGATGTAAACCGACTTTAAGTCTTGTAAAGCCACTCTGGCTTCTTCGCTACCCGGATAATTGCTGATCACTTGCTTATAGGCTGTAGCCGCTTTTTCGGGTTGGTTGTCGTTGAAGTAAAGCAATCCTAACTGGATGCCGGCTTTACGGGCAAGGCTGCTTTGCGGGAACTGCTGTATCAATGTCTCGAATGCCTGTGCAGCTTGTGAACTGTTTTCAAGCAATACATAGGTACGTCCTTTTTCGAACAATGCATCGTCCACATATTGTGATTCCGGATAATCGCGGAGCAGGCGGTCCATTGCGCTGATCTTCCCCCGGTAATCTTTCTGCAAGCCCAGCAGGAAGCCTTTCTGGTAAACGGAATAGTCGCCGGCAGACGGTTGCAATTGGGCGGCATGTGTATAGTTTTCTTCAGCCTGTGCGAACTGGCGGTTCTGGTACAGGCAGTCGCCGATACGGTTGTAAGCATCTGCCAATGCCGGTGCCTGCTGGTTGTTTTCCAGATTGATATACTGGCGGAAACGGTTTTGTGCCTCTCCGTATTCTTTGAGTTTGAAATAACAATATCCCAGGTTATAATGGGCCAATGCGTACATATCTGTATTCCGCTGGCGGGTGTTGTTCAGATAAGTACGGTAGTCTGAAATAGCCTGGCGATAATCTCCTTTGCGGTAATAGGATTCGCCGCGCCAGAAATAAGCGTCATTGCGCGATTCCATATTATAAGAACCCAGGTTGATAGCCTTCGAGAACAGGTCGACCGCTTCATCCAGCTTCATGTTGGTGAAAGCCTGCGTTCCCAGCTGGAACAGAATGTCCTGTTTGGCTTCCAGTATCTTGGTGCTCGGATGATTGATCTTATTGATAGAGTTGAGAGCTGCCTGGTAGTTCTTGGTTGTCAGGTAGACTTCCACCAGGTAGTCGTTTACTTTGTCGGCATATTGAGAGTTCGGGAAATCATTCAGGAAATCTTCGAAGATCGTAACAGATTCGCCGAATCCGGTAAAGGCAGTTTCATGGATCAGCAGCGCATAATTGAACATGGCTACTTCCTGAATCTGTTTGTCGAATGAAGAGGTTGCCGCAGCCTCGAAAGCCATACGGGCATTGTTCTTGTCTTTCAGTTTCAGGTAAGACTGTCCGAGATAGAGGTAGGCATTCTGCGAGAGTGCGTCGTTTTCGCGTACTGTCTGCGACAAGGCGTTTACGGCACTGCTGTAATTCCCTTTATTGAAATAGCAAACACCCAGAATGTACAAATCTCCTCTTAACGGGCTGTCGGTCGACGATACATATTTGCTCAACATGTTGGTCGCCTTGTCCTGGTTGCCCAAATGGTAATAGGAATTACCCAGGATACGGTACACTTCGCTGTTATTCTTGCTGTTCGGATAGGAGGAAAGAAGTTCTTCCCCTTCGCTCACTACCTTTTCATATTTATTCTGAATGAAATAGATCTGTGTAATATAGTACAAGGATTGCTCGCGGTAATCCGGCATCTCTTTCAGGCGGCTGAACTCTATCAGCGCGTTATTGTATTTGCCGGTTGCATAATCGATATAGGCCACATAATAGGTGGACGCTTCACGGTACTTGGTACCGATTTGCTGTATCCGCGAAAAATATCTGCGTGCCTTATCCATCTCGCCGGTCTGCAATAATGAATAGGCCAGCCAGAAGCTGTAAGCCTCCTGTTGCTCCGGACTGAGCATGTCTATATCCGATTCGTTGAACCAGAAAATAGCTTTTTGGTATTCCCCGCGTTCGAAATGAATGGAACCGATCAGGAAATTCACTTCATCGCTATGGCGTGAAGCCGGATAATCTTCCAGATAATCTTTCAATAGTTCGTCGGCATTGGGACGTCCCTGTTCATAAGCTGCATATACGATCATATAGTCAGCTTCCTGGATCAGGTCGGCATCTTTTGCATGCTGTTTATAAGCTTCCAGCTTATCGATACAACCCGGATAGTTCTTTAAACTAAACAATTCTTTACCTTCTATGAACAAACGGTCCGGTGCCTCAAACTGGTACGACCGTTGCCCGCTAGCCACATGACTTCCTACCACCAGGCACAGTGGAATAAGTATTCTTTTCATCGCTCCTTCGCTTTAATGTACAGATATTAAACAGTCTCTGTTATTTCTAAGTTGCAAATATAAAGAATAACATACAAAAGCTAAGTAAGTTATTAACAAAAAGAATTAATATTTGGAATCATAAACAAATATCTTATGTTGCAAAAGGTGCTTGCGATATCTTTGCAGTGCATGGAAACCAGGCCCAAAAGAAGGAACCTTTGCCTTTCTGGCTTTGAACGCCGATCTTTCCATTCATTTTGTCGGTGATGGCTTTGCAAATGGAAAGTCCTAACCCTGTACCCTGTGCAAAGGTGTCGAACTTTTCAAACCGATGGAAAACGCGGGGCAGATTCTTTTCAGAAATGCCGATACCTGTATCTTTTACATATATCTTTATTCCATTGTTTTCATATTCATACCCCATGGTTATGTCACCTTCGGGTGTATATTTGATCGCATTGGTCATAAAGTTGAGCAGGACCTGTATCAGTTTGTTTTATCCAGATTTATACATTTCCGGTAAGGGTTGTGTGCTGTGAGTTTCACCTTAGAAGAAGTACATTTAAGGCGTAAAGTGGCTGCTGTTTCTTCGAACGCTAGCTTTACCTTTTCTGTTATGTCTTGCCCGTAGCTTTGGCGATACGCAGACCGTGTTATCTGCAAAGTGTAGATCGTATGGGCGGCGACTCGGAGATAATGCTTTCTGCGAAGTGCAGACCATACGATCTGTACTTCGCAGAAAGCGGGAGTTGTTATTCTATTTCAGGTCGGTCGTCACCTCCATTGTCTCCAACGGTGAGCAGTATTGGAAAGCCGGGCGTGCGATATAGTCGCCTTCTTTCTCTGTTAACGGATTGTCGTAGAGTTCTGCATTAAAATTGTACTTTGCCATAATTTTACATTTTTAGTTTAACAATGAGTACTGAATATGGATTGTATTATATTGTTTCTGCTTCCAGATGATTACAAGGTTTCACTTCGCAGGGGAACCAGGCCCAGAAGGTGGAACCTTTACCGACGGTACTTTCAAATCCTATTTCTCCTTTATAGGCTTTTACGATGGTTTCGCAAATAGAGAGCCCCAGACCGGTTCCTTGAGCAAATTGGTCGAGCTTTTCAAAACGGACGAAGACGCGCGATTTTTTACTGTCGTCAATACCGATTCCGCTATCTGCAACAGACAAGAGCAGACCACCTTTCGAAGGCAACTCATAGCTGACGCGTATAAAACCGGCAGGGGTATATTTAATTGCGTTGGTAATGAAATTACCTAATACTTGCAGTAGCCGGCTATGGTCGATGTAGGCCAGGAAATTTCCATCGGTCGGTATTTCCAGAATAAATTCGACATCGGTATTTCGAAGACGTTCTTTGTATGTCAGTTCGGTATCTTTAAAAAGACTGGGAAGATTTACCCAGATGGGTTTGAATTGGACGAACCCGGCATCAAGCTTGGAAAGGTCGAGTATGTCGTTTATCAGCTTAAGCAACAGATCGTTGTTGTGGGTAATAATATTGGTGAACATTTTCTTTTCCTCTGGGTCGTCAGTTTCGCTCAGTAATTGTGAAAAGCCGACAATGGCGTTGAGCGGCGTGCGTATCTCATGGCTCATATTTGCCAGGAAGACGCTTTTTAGTTGGTCGGAACGTTCTGCAGCGGCTAAGTCGCGTAATATTTTCTTGTTTTCGGTGATATTTTGCATATATCCGATGGCTTGTATAGGCTTTTTTGTCTCTGGATCTCTTTCTTCTATTGAGATCTTAATGTCGAATGTTTGAGTGAATTCACCGTTGATGTCGAAACGCATCTCTTGTTGTGCTTCTTCTTTTCGGCCGTTTAAAAGCTCCATCATATCGGCCAGTATCTTTCCACGGTCGTCGGGATGTATATTGTTTATCACCTCATCCAGGGCCATGCCTTCTTGTGTTTGCCGGAAGACTGTAAATTGTTGTTTCAACCTTTCGACAGGAATTGTTAATATATTCTTTTGCATATCCCATTTCAAAGGAATGATTTTACCTATTTCGAGTATTTGTTTGATTTGCCGGTTCTTTTCAATCAGGATTCGGTTTAGTTCTACCCATTTTGTGTTGTTACGGCGGTAACCTACATATTTGCTGACTATCTCGTCATTCACGTTTTTGAAAGGACCTCCGGCAATCGTACAGTATTCCCACTTTTCATTGTTGTCGTATCGGATACGTACATCGAAAGAGTAAGAGCGGTTCTCGCCTTGCTGCATACCATTCATGGCTGCTTTTACGGCTTCCGTGTCAAGATCGGTTGGATGTATGGCCCGGCAGTAATCTTCAAAATTCAGAAGAATAGAAGGGTCGAAATGATTGAGAGGTTCGTTATATGCTTTGAATGTTCCAGTTTTTACGTCAAATTCCCAAAGTACGAGAGTTGAATTCTGTATGATGAAATTGGTGCGTTTCATCTCTTTTTTAAGCTCTTGCTCGGTTTTCAGAGTTCGGTTGTAAAGTTCATGTATTTCTTTATTCATTTGCTCGATCTTCTGCTCCTTGTGGATGCGTTTATCGATGTTGTATATCCCATTTACGATACGGATTACTGTACCGTTTTTGTCTTTTATGCTTTTGAACGAGCAATCGTAATAGTTGTATTGTTGATTTGAAGTCCGTAATATACGGAAGACTTCGACGCAGAAGTCCGTTTCTCCTGTTGAAAGTTTGTGGTAGAGTTGGCGAGCGCGCCCAAGGTCATCTGGATGTATATAATGACCGAACAGCTGTTCGGTCGGAGAGTTCGGATTTTCTGAACTCTCCGACTTGATATATGTAAAACTCTTTTTTAGGAAGTTCGAGGTAAGAGAAGTGCATTTTGCCGGCTTGAACAGCCAAGCTTAACATTTCAAGTGTGTTTTTTTGCTGTTTTCTGGTGGATGTGAGTTTTTGGTGTTCACGTTGTACCCTTCTTTTCAATTGGTTGACGATAAGTAAGATTACAATGAGCAGGATTACCAGTCCGCCTATGAGATAGTTATATTGGAGGAGGGTATCCTTGTCTTTATATATACCGAACCATTTGTCATATATTTTATCGTAAGTGCCGTTCTCTTTCAGACGGGCCATAGAACTGTCGAGGTCCTGTATGATCTGGTTGTTGTCGATAGTCGTGAAGCTGTAACTTTGCGGTTCTATATCGAGGTTACGGATCTCAAGATTCTTGAGATTATTTTTTAGGATGATGTGGCGGGCTGGATTGTTACCACAGAGAGCGGCGTCGTATTTGCCGGAGTTGACAAGGCGAAGTGCCTCTTCCATATTGTTGAAAGTATGAATGAGGGCGGTCGACTTGTGCTTTTTGAGTAATTCTTCCATGATTTCTTCTTTTTGTAAAACGATATTACGTCCATCAAGGGCTGATAGATTGCGTATAGTTGAGTTTTTCCGGCAGATGACACTGGGATAGACATAGCTGTGGGGCAGTGTAAAACTGAAATCCTTGTCACGAAGTTCTGAATAACACAATCCGGTGAGTATATCTGCCTGACCGTTTCGGATAGCCTCTACCGCATCTGTGAAATGACACAGTTCGAGTGTGTATTTGCGTCCCATGTCATCCATTACTGCTTTAACCAGATCTACAACAAAGCCGGTAGGGTTGTTGTTATTGTCAAGAAATTCGTAAGGAGGATACATGCGATCGCCTACAATACGGATAGTAGTTGTATCGGTACTCTTACTTACGGCATATATCGGAAGTATTGTCTGATAAATAGTAAGAAGAAGTATGAGGTTTATTGTTTTCATATAAATAATAGTAAATTATTATTAGAATCCTTGATCGTTTTTCGGCTTCTTGTAATCTTTCCAGCTTATCTATATATTCAAGATATAATTGATGATGTCAAATATATAGCAGAGGCAAATGTAGTATGTTTATTTTGTACAAACAACAAAAACTCGTTGATTCTCTATGTTAATAACTGAATTTGGTGTGTGTAATTTATTCGTTCCCTCGTGGATGTTCGGTTTAATGTAACAAAACCGCCGCGAATCACTTCGGGGCGGTTTCAGATTCCACATTTACCATCAATTATGTTTTATATAATTATGTGGAGTATTTTTTGTTCTTGTTTTATTTAATCATCTTATAATAAATCTTCTTAGCCCAGAAGAGGTTGGTGTAATAACCACTTGGCTCTTCGTAGTTTTTGGCGATAGCTGCCTGGCAGTTTTCGCTGTTGTAAGTCAACTCATCGTTTGGATAAGGCAAACGGTTAGGAGGAGTCGGATAGTTTGTTACCTGGTCGTCAGTAGCAAATGAAATAGTCGGATAACCTGTACGACGTACCACATTCCATGCTCCTAATTTATCCAAATAGCCGAAGTTTAACCAAAGCTGTGTGCAAATAGCTTCCTGTGTCGGTTTCCAGATCTTTTCAGCATAAGCTGTAATCTCTGTTGTGCTTGGACGGACCAACTCGCGGTAACCGTAATAACTGTCGTTGCCTTCCTTGGCCAATGATGAACCTTCTTTTTGATCCCAGTAGTATTCGCAAGATTGTTCCACACCAGTGATGAAGTTGCTTTTTGCCAAATCTGCGTTTGCAGCAACACCATATCCCATCAGATAAGCTTCCGCTTTGCTGAAACTTACTTCTGCGGCACTCAACCACAAACCGAAGAGGTTTTCATTGCCTTGATATTCAGCCCAACCTGCTACAGCTAATGAGTCTATTTTATTAAAATAGTTTGAAGTCATAAGACCTTTTTGGGCATATTCCTGTTTTTTCTGATCATTCAAATTGGTAATTTCGGCATTTGTCATACGAATATCGTAAGCAATATATTCACCGTCAGGATTGCAATCATACATGGCTGCAATACGCGGGTCGGTATTTGCATCTGGAATTCCGTTTGCCGGAAGATTCATGACATTTAAAACATTCTGAGTGGCACCGCCATTACCATGAAGTGCTTGTGACAGACTTTTACCAAAGTTGAATTTATCTGTTTGAGTATCGGCTGTAACACCCATGTTTTCTTGATTATTGTCGATAAGCGGATATTTAGTCGGATTGTTTAGGATCTCAGCAATAGCAGCATGTGCCTCGGATACACAATCACCGCCGGTAGACAAATGAAGTGCAATACGCAAACGAAGGGAGTTGGCATATTTTTGCCATTGTGTTGCATTGCCGGCTGCTACTGTATAGTCTTGACGAGATAATGCTGTAAGACCTGTTGCATCCACATTACCATTAGCAAAATAGTCGCCTACTTCTTTTAAGTCTGCAAGGATTTGTTTGTAAAGCGTTACGTCATCATCATAAACACATTTTTTCTTGGCTGCATTATAATCGCCATCTCTCCACAGTGTACCTGCACCATTGAAAGGGACATCCCCGAATACTGACAGCATTTCATGAAGCTGCGCTTCAACAAGTGTACGGCTCAAATAATAGAATACAATGTTGGAAGGTTTCAAACCATCTTCCAGATTTTCGTATGTATGTTCCAATACACGGTGTTGGGTCAACATGGTGTAAAATTCTTTCCAGCGGTCGTCATAACGGCCTTCGCCTGCCCCCATGAAACGTCCACGTGAGTTGTCATTACCGATGATGCCAGAGAAAAGGCCGGAGGTAGTTGTTTGTATGTAATGACGATAATAGATCGGGTTCATCCATGTATTCCCAGCTTGCATGACTCCTGTGAATACCTGAGGTACAGCCACTGTGGACGTTTTAGATGGATCTGTGTACTTATCGTCGTAGTCAGCATTTGAACATGACGTGACCGACATAAGTGTAAGCCCGGTTAATGCTAATGAAATTATCTTTTTCATAAAATTGATTCTTTGTTTTAATATGATTTCAATGAATTATAATATTAGAAGCTGGCACGGACAGAGAAACCGAATGTACGGGCACTTGCCGTAGAGCCACCAATTTGTGA
>OHQG01000549.1_pt1 | contig 19028 bp, 15 predicted proteins | sample 1577871 | NCBI WGS metagenome assembly OHQG01 (sample SAMEA3879604, study PRJEB24766) | human gut metagenome | biome: human-associated habitat; feature: feces | place: USA | collected 1985/1987
ACTCTCCTTGCGCTTCGGGAATCCGCTCAGGCCTCCGTACTGACGCAGCTCGTCAAATTCCGCCATGCGCCCGCTCAATATCTTATGGGTATAGGACTGGTGCCCCACATCCCATATAACCTTGTCCTCCGGAAGATTTAAGGTTTTAAAAAGGGCGATGGTCAGTTCCACCACGCCCAGATTGGAGGCCAGATGGCCTCCGGTATGGCTGATTTTCTCAATCAGGAAGGTCCGTATCTCCTGGGCCAGTATCTTTAAATCCTCGGGCGGAAGGGCTTTCAGTTCCTCCGGCCCATTAATTTGTTCCAGTATCATAATAACGGTATCTCCAGTCTTACTTCTGACGGCCCACCAACGCACGGATTAAGTGCTCCAGGAATTCATTGTTTCCCGGCAGCTTGTTTAACTCCTCAATGGCTTCTGTAGAAATCTGTTCCACATCCTTCTTTGCCTTGTCCAGGCCTTCCAGGGTTACATAGGTCGTCTTTTTATTCTTTTCATCGCTTCCTGAAGGTTTGCCGGTCACATCCTGGCTTCCCGTCACATCCAGGATATCGTCCTGAATCTGGAAGGCCATGCCCACGGCTTCGCCGAAACGCCGCATCGTGGCCACCCGGTCGCGCGTGGCGCCCACGGCCAGCGCCCCGGCCGACGCGCTGACGCCCAGAAGGCTCGCGGTTTTCTTATAGATGATGTCAAGATAGGCCTGGCGGGTCATCGTGCTGTTGGCGGCGCACTCGTCCTGCAGGACCTCGCCCTCGCACAGCGCGGCCATCGACCCGCAGACGTGCGTAACGAGGTCGAACTGCCCGCTCTGCAAGCCTATGTTCATGTTTTTGGCAAGGATGTAATCACCCAGGATCACGGCTTTGTGCGACTGCCAGCGGGCGTTGGCCGAAGGCTTGCCGCGGCGCATGTCGGCCTCGTCGATCACGTCGTCGTGGATCAGCGACGCGACGTGGATCATTTCGACCAGCATGGCGGCCAGACAGGCCCTGCGGCCCGCGGCAGCCCCTTTTACCGGGGCGTTCATCGCCGCCGAAAGCATGACGAGCATGGGACGGATGCCTTTGCCGCGCGCCGAAAGGGCGTAACGCAGCATATCGGAGAGCAGCTCCCCCTCGGCCGTGAACTGGCGGTCTACGAATTCGTCGAGGGCCTCCAGTTCCGCAGTCACGGGTTTGCGGATGTCATCGAGTGTAATCATATCCGCAAAGATAATGTTTTTTTGAAATAAGTAGCGCGATTTTGAAAGTTAATCGTCGTTAGAACGCGTTTTGGCGAAGGGTAGGTCTTTCACCTTGTTTCACTTTGTGCCGAATTTTTAACCCTAATTTTAACCCTTGTTGTTTTTGAAGAGCTTTTTTGGAATGTCTTTGCCGGTCTGATTTCTTCCGGTGAATTTCTTGTTAAAATGGTTTGTTGCCGAATCTCGGTTGGATGACGATTGGAGGACGTTGTAAAATTTTTCGAGAATTTTTACCGAAAGAACTCTTTGTCAATCAGCATTTTGAACCTAAATTAGTCCTTGCGGGAAAAATTTCCTCGATTTTTTTCGGGGCCTACTTAATACTCACCAGTATTGTAGGGAAAGATTGTAAACTAATATCGAATTATATGAAAAAAACGATTAGACCTATTCTGCGTGATGACCTTTCGAGGAAAGGTTTGGAAAAACGTATCGACCTGCGTGTATATCTCGACGGCCGCCAAACGAAATTTGCGACTCCCTATTCGATTGCCCCGGCTTGCTGGGATAAGAAATCCGGACGTGTTGTCGGAAACTGCCCCGAAAAAAGCGTAATTAACAGCTATCTGAACGGGAAGGAAACCGAATACGAACGCTATCTGTTCCAGTGCGAGATGTTGGGTGAAACCGTGGACCTGGAGCGAATCCGGGAAATCCTTACTGGAAAGTCGAGGACGGCTCCGAGTGAAAAGACGAACGCCACCCTCGATGAAATCTTCGATGCTTATGTAGATAAACTGCGGACGGATAACCGCTGCGAGCGAACGATTATAGGTATATTGGACCTTAAAAAGGATATGGCGAAATTTTCGAAACGGAGTAAGAAACGGACGATCGACCAGCTCGATATTCTCTTTATTCAGGAGTATAAAAAGTATTTGCGGACGGTCCGCCGGAATGCGGATAATACGATTAATACGAAATTGAACCGCCTGCGTTCGGTGGTGAAATGGGCCGGACGGCTGGGCTATCCGATCGACGATCCGTTCGGGAAGGGATTGAAATTCCTAAACCGCTCGAAACCCCGGACAGTTTTTCTGACGAAGGATGAATACGACGCGTTCCTGCAAAAGGCCCTGCCGGATAAAGGCGATCCGGCGATGAAACTGACACGAGAACTGTTTATTTTCAGTTGTGAAACGGGCTTGCGGTTCAGCGACGTATTGGACCTGAAGTGGACGCACTTGAAAAATATTAAAGGCGTGACCTATATCTCTAAGGTTCAATGCAAGACGAAAGAACTGGTTGAAATTCCGGTGACGTTGAAATGGGCGAAGGTCCTGCTTGCCAAGTACCGGAACGTGTCTACGGGCGAGCATGTTTTTCCGCGTCTATCGAATGGTTGTATAAACCGGAAACTGAAAATGTTGGCTGAGAAAGCCGGAATCGGGAAACGCCTCTCGTTCCACGTCGGTCGGCATACCTTCGCTTCCCACTTGGCGAACGCGGGCACCCCGCTCTATATGGTAGCGAAACTTTTGGGGGATAAAAGCCTCGATATGGTACACCGGGTCTATACGAATACCGAACGAACGGAGCTGATCGAAGCGATGAAAAAACTGGGTGCCTGATAAAAAACGAGAGCTTCCGCCGAGTTTTGGCGGAAGCCGTTTTTATCTTTGTGAAAAACCTTTGAACGATGAATGCCTTGACGAATAACACCGCGACCTTGTTTCGCCGTTATCTGTGGCTCTTGGACGTGATTTACTCCGCGGGCCGTATCACCCTGGATGAAATCCGCGTCCGTTGGCAGCGGAACGAGATGTCGGGCGGCGAGGAACTGCCCCGAAAGACCTTTGAGAACCACCGGAAAGCCGTTGAAGAGTTGTTCGACGTGAATATCGCCTGCGACCGCCGTACGAACGAATACTACGTCGAATGCGGCGACGACCTGGTGCGCGACGATCTGCGACGCTGGCTGTTGGAAACCTTCGCCGTGAACGACCTCTTGGTAAATAGTAAACGCCTGCGCCGACGGATCGCGTTGGAGCCGATCCCTTCGGGCTACGCCTATCTGACTACCGTCCTCCGGGCGATGGAGGAGAACCGATGCTTGGAGATCGTCTACCGCCATACCTACGATGAAAAACGCGAGAAGCGTTACGAAGTCGAGCCTTACGGATTGAAGGCGTTCCGGAGGCGCTGGTACTTGATCGCCAATAGCGTGGAAATGGGTGGAATTTACGCGTTCGCCCTTGACCGGGTACGTGGTATGACCCCGACGGCGAAAGCGGCTGAAATCCCCTCGGATTTCGATTGTGCCGAATTCTATGCCGACGCCTTCGGAATTATCCGTGAACGGGACCGGAAGGCCGAACGAGTCGAAATCCGCGTCTTGGGGAAGCAGGCGAACTACGTCCGGGCCCTGCCCCTGCACCCTACCCAGCGTGAAACCGAGCGGACCGCGGAATATTCGGTGTTCGAATACCGGTTGGCTCCGACCTACGATTTCCGGATGGAACTGCTCTCGAACGGCGCGGACGTGGAGGTGTTGCGCCCCGCATGGTTCCGGGAAGAGGTGAAAAATGTGGTTACTAAAATGATGGATAGATATGAGTGAAAAAATTATTGTAAAATTAAGACGCGATAATATATCTGTTAGTTCGTGTAAGGAAGGAGTGTATCTAACTTTTGATGCGGAAAATGCTCGTCCTATTATCTGTAAATATTCGGAGGTAATAACGATTTTTACGCCTAACCAAATTTATGATGTTGAAGATATAATGCTGATGTTAGGCCCCGTGTTACATTCATTTTTAGAGAAAGCTAAAATATCTACGGGACTACTCCATTGGGAGAGTGCTAATCCGTTTGTTAAGTTGCGTTCTCGTGCTGTAAAAGACTATGTTCTAATATTAAACGAGATACGAAAAATTGCCATTGAAGATGATTTGAAAGCGATTGTAATTTCTCTTGATGATAGGGCTTTCCCAGATTTTCTTTTGAAAAAGGGGGAAGATGAAAAATTCTATTTAGAGGTGATGAAAATAGCGAAAGACTTGAATCTAATAATTTTTGTATTATGGTATACGTTTCCTGAGAACGAATGCGATTGGGGAGATAAATTAATATGGATTGAGACACCCATAGGATGCTATAAAACTGAAACGGCCGATTTTTTTTGATTGACGATGAATGAATTTTGAAGGGGCTTCGATTTAGGTCGAAGCCTTTTTTGTTGGAAATCCGCGAAATCTTTGTACTTTTGTCTATGACATATTGATAGACGCGAAAGCGTAAGTTTATTCTCTACGGCGAATCTGGAAAATTCTGATGAATACGGGAATAAGCGTTGTTATTCCTATGTCCTTGAAAAAGGGCGTGGGCTGATGCTTATTTTAGTATTCGGGCTATTCCAGAGCCTGCCGTATAGAATAAGCCTTCAGCGCCACGCTTTCTTTATTTGCCTCTTTGACGGTTGAAAAATAATCTGCCCTTGCGCCGGGGGTTGGCGGAAGCGACGGATAATTTTGCCGTAAAGAGTTTGTAACCGAAATAACGGTATATGGAAAAGAGTGAACTTTCGACGAGAGACCGGATGTGCTCCGTGGCGGGTGGTATGGCCGGCCTGCTTGTAGACCGGGAAATTCCGTCGCGGCTGATTCCCTTTCGCGGGGAATTTCCCCTGCTGAATATGATCGAGGCGATACGGTTTCGGGAGGCGATCCGCTCGACGATGTGGATTGAAGACCTGCCCCCGAAATTCCTGTATGCCGCCGCCGAAGGGAGCCGGATAGCGAGATTGGAGCGAGAATTTCGACACTATCTGTCGAGAAACGGATTAAAGAGCGGCGATTTTGAAAAGTTGGAGGACGCCGAAAAATCGGAATGGTTGCGGTGGTGGATGGAGGCCGATTCCGTCAGCGCCGACGATCTCGTCGTTAAAAAATACCGGGATGAAGCCACCCCGGTCTCGAAATCCCTCGGCGACCCGGCGATGCCGGTTGCTGAAAAGCGGGAAATCTATGACGACCTTGTCACCCGACGGGCTTATTGGGACGATCTGTGTTTCGAGTTCGGGCGGGTTAGCTGGGAGAAAAAGTTGCTGAACCTCGCCTTATATATCCATTACGGCGGGGATTTGGAGGTTGTTTTGGCCCGCTATAAAGAGAACCACCCCGACTATGCCGACCGAATTCCCCACTCGTTGGCGTACTATATCAGCTACCTGCGGACGGGTGAGGCGACCTCCGTGTTGCATTATTTTCTGTTGGAAAGGGTCTACCTCTCCGAAGGTCAGCTAACGGCCCTGCTTACTGCCGAACTCCGCGAACGGCTGGAAGAGGTGTTTTGCTGGGACGGCGGGACGAATAGCGCGTGGACGGTCGGGATCGACTACCGGGGCGAAGAAAAAATGAATGAAGCCGTCGCCCTCGGTGTTGAAAAAGGGCGCGAATATCTTATCTTTGGGAACCTAACTATTAAACCTTTTATTATGGAAACGAAGGAAACCTTGTTGAAAGAAAACCCGTGGCGGGTATTAGCCGAAAAAATCGAAAAGAACGGCTATATGCGATTGGAAAAGTTAAATGCGTATGCCGATGACATCCCGTTTATCGAAGAATTTAATGAGCGAACGAAAAACGAGCCCGAGTATCAGTTGCATACCGAAATATTGCCTTATCCGTTTATCGGCGATGTTCTTGGTGCGCGGGTCGTACTGTTAATGTCAAACCCGGGTTATAAGGTGTCGTCGAATATCGAAGCTCATGAAAAGATGAGCGATGAAGAAAAACGCTTCGTCATTCGGGCGCAGACCCAAGCGATGCTACTCGAAGATCGTGCGATTTTTTATTCCGGTCCGGAATATAAGCCGTTTAATGACGAGCAGGATTGGTATTGGGCGAAGAAAACGCGGATAATTCGGGAAGCTGTTCCCGGAGCTGAAACGAAGATAGCGGCGGTTCAGCTAATGGCTTATCATTCCAGGAAATATAAGCCATTTCCGGCGAAAATGGGCTTGCTTCCTTCTCAGGAGTATACGAAACGGCTGGTAAAATATCTGATTGATAAAAATGTTATATTCGTATATGCCCGAAGTAAGGCCCAGTGGCTTGATTTTGTTCCGGAATTGGAGAATGCCACCTGCGTTGAACTGAGTAGTATCCGGAATGCGTGTCTGTCTGAAAAGAATTGTAAAGACGGCGGATTCGAAAAAATTAAAGCCGCGTTAACTGAATAAAATTTGTTTGTGTAGGTTATGTAGACCGCCCCTGACCGGGGCGGTTTTTTGTGTTCTGTAAGTCGGCAAAAATGATCTTTTGACCCTCTTTTGGGGTTGTTTTGAAGCTGTTTTAATGTTAATTAATTGATATATAAATAATTATCTAAAAAAGACCTTCGTATTATCCACCATTATATATTAGGAAATAAAGGGCGAGAAATCGCCCGCTAATTCTGATATAAAGCTATAAATAATTTAAGAATTAAAACGGAGTGTGAGATTATCGTATCTCCGAAGATGCTCCAAACGCTGATTAAAGTGGGGATAGCCCAGAATCGGGATTGGATTATTAATTATCTTACGAAGGCTCTCCTCGGAGCGGAGTTGCTGACTGCGAAAGAGGTTGAAAACTCGATGAAGGTCAGCCGCTCGACGCTCTATCGTTGGGAGAAAAAGGGTTTGATTACGCCTATGCGCTACGGACGTTCTAAGAGATATTGTAAAGACGAACTTTTGAAATTGAAAAAATATGGTCGATAATATTACTTTGAAATGTTGCGATAAGGAAGTCTATCATCACCTATGCTATGGAACCTTCGTTGAAGAATCGAATTGGATAAGCGGCAAACCGTATGACAGATTACTGTTGAATAACGGGAAAAGCGGTACTGACCGCGAGAATCTAAAAATCGAATTTGAGAGGGATTCGATGACGATTTCCGGTAGTATTCGGAAGTGGTACTACGGCGCGTCTTCGTTGGATGATCTGACTAAAACGGATTTGGAGAAGGCTTGGCGAAAGGTGGCCGCGTGGCTTGGTATTTCGTTCGATACGCTGCGAACCTTTGAAATTTCCGAAATCGAAATAGGGCTGAACGTTCCGATTAATATGACATGTACTGAAATGGTACACCGAATCTGGGGATTCACATCGAAACGCTATAAATTGAAGGAATCGAGTTCTGAATGCCGGGAATTCGTTTTGGCATGCCATACTGTTAAAATTTGTAATGGGATCGACGAAATAAATGGAAACGTTCTGATACGACGTAATATCCTGCGGGTTGCGTTTTTGTCGGGTGACGGACGGCGGAGCGTTCTCGACCGATTGAAGGCCGGGACGCTCGGTGAATTATTCGACGGGTATTATATACGGGCTGTAAATTATTTTTGGCGGAGTTGCCGAGAGTTTCTTTTTGATACGCTCGGTCGGCGACCGTCGTTCCGACTTAAACGGGGGAACTTGAAAGAATTGACCGATTTTATCTTGATGCTGGGATTGGCGAGCCTATCCCATACCGAATTGGAAGGCTATGCAGGGCTGTTGTCGAAAGAGGCTCAACGTGATTTTAGAAAGTGGCTGCGAATACACTACGAGCGAGAGAAAGAATATTCATGCCCCGACTATCAGTTTGAATTTTACGAGGCTGTAAAATGGCGTTTGATAGAATTAATTAGAAAGAATAACCTGCAAACGAGTGATTGAATATTCACGAAAAAATGAATCTATAAGAAAATATTATGAAAAATTTAAGCCTTGTAATGGGCCCAGAATTTACTGGGCTTTCGCGAGATTAACGGGGTCGATTTGGGGCCGTTTTAGGGTCGTAGCGGCGTGAGGGGAATATTGGGGATGTTATTTGCGTATCTTTGTAAAAATGAAAAACGTCTGCTTATGGTAGATAATTTAACGATAATGTTGGAAAAGTTTTCGGGAAATTTCGAGAACTGCGAAATCGTGAAAGTGTTCGAGAATATTGGTATTTACCGACTGAAAGGCCTCTCCCGTATCGCGCCTCACCCACTCCGGCTGATCTACATAAGGAGGACCGGAAGGCTTTATATTGTAAATAGCCTCCGTAAATGGTACTGCGGAAGAACCTCGTTGCTCGATCTGACCTCCGAAGCCCTTGTCCATGCCTTGAAGAGGTTGGCGGCCGATCTGAATATCTCCTACGAGGAATTAGGCCGGGGCCGTGTTACCCAGGTAGAGGTCGGACTGAACCTGCGGACGCGAATCCCGTGCCGTCGGCTGATCCGCCTGATGGCAGGTTATAAGATCCGTTCGAGAAATGCCTTTAAGGATGAAACCGTCTATTTCGGTGACCGGAGCTATAAGAAAGTTATGATCTATGATAAAACGGCCGAGATCGTCGCTAAAACGCCGCTGCGGAACCGGGCCCGACAGGGTGAGGTCTTCGATATTCTCGCCCGTCATGGCTACTATTTTCCCCGCTACGAATTTAAGTTAGCCGACCGGCAGGCCCTCGCGCTGAATAGGCTCGATATTCACTCCGTGGCCGACCTTGTAGCCAGCTACGGCGATCTCTATCTGTTCCTCGCCCGGGAAGCCCGGAATTTCGTGCTGTTCGAACGGATCGAAATAACGGATGAAATGACCCCGAAAGAACGCGAGATCGCCGAGGGACTGAACGAATACGGATATACCGAATATCTTGCGAAGCGGCGGGCGGCTTGTAGCTCCGCCACGCGTAAAGGCTTGAAGTCGGCCCGCTGTAAAGTACGGAGGGAATTGGTAAGCGTTATTGACCGATACGACGCCGGGAACTACGGAAGCCGTCAATTTCGGATAGACCTCGGGCGGAACCTCGTAAGAATAAGTAAGCGTGACCCGGCGCTGAACCTCCCCCAAACCCTCCGGGAACTGTTTATAGGGCGGTCGCGGCGGCCTCTTTGATAATAATAAGGGGAATAAGTAATCTATGTAATAGCTATAATGCTCTGATAGGATAAAGGGGAATATAGTAACGTGAAACTGCGTGAACGGTGTATCTGCGCCTCTTGATGATCTCGTCCTTGTCTAATAGGAGAACCTTCGAATATTATTTCGAGCCGCGCCCCGTCAGGCTCCTCGACGTTCTATAATACGCGCCCTCGGCCAGCGTTTCCGGCGTTCTCCGCCGTGCTGTTGTAGATGCCGATTTCTACGCGCCTGCTGCCTCGAAGGAGTATTTACCCGTCCGAAGGAAACGCCTCTTGAAAATCGCTGTTTTCGGTCTTGTAGGCGAAGCTCCTAATTATTAGCGCTCGGAGGTCTTAGACGGGGTTTTGTATTGGCGAAATACCTAAATACGAAAGTATATTATTTCGAGCCGCGGCGCGGTGTGTTGTTGGAGATTGACCGTTATCTGCCAGCCTGCCTATGCCTACGTTTGGCGCGACGTTGCGGCGTAAAAACGGGAAACTCTTGGAGAGGTCGATTTTAGGTCTTGTAAGCCTCCGGCGAACTACTTGTCCGGTCGAATATGGAAACGCTTGGAGATCGTCCCTTTTGTCGTTGTATGAACGGGCTGTCGCTGACGTGGAGGAACGACGGGTGCTAAAAAGGGTGTTGCTCTATTGGAATTGATGGCTGTAATAGCGAGTTCTCCGTTGGCGCGTTTGTTACGGCGGTGTACTATTGAAGCCTACCCAGCGATCCGGTCGAATAGCGGGTATAATAGTGCACTATTGAAGATGTGATTTATTATTTACTATTCGTGTATTGAAATGATTGTTAGAGAGTTTGGATTGTTGAAAATAACCGGGTTTTAACCCTGATTTTAACCCTCGTAATTTTTGCGCTCTCGTAAACGACTTAAAGTGAGGTCGTAAATCGCTTCCGATTATATTAGCAAAGATAGTCATTTTTCGCAATGAAGACACGGACTGTCAATGTTTTTTCGTACCTTTGGCAATCGGTTAAGACACGCTGGAATGGATTTTTCGAACACTATAAGATCAAAACTGCTGCCGGCTCTGGCGGCCTTCGCACTCTTTTTCGTGGTGAGCGCCGCCTATTTCGCCCCGCAGTTCCGGGGCGAAGCGCTGCCCCAGCACGACGTCATCCAATACGAAGGCATGGCCAAGGATATCAGCGACATGCGCGCCGCGACAGGCGAAGACCCGCAGTGGACGGGCGGCATGTTCGGCGGCATGCCGGCCTACCTGATCAACGTGGCCTATCCGGCCCAGCTGGTGAAGCGGACCGTCGGACAGGTGGTGAAGATCATCGACACGCCCGCCGGATTCCTGTTTTTCGCCATGGTCTCGATGTGGCTCATGCTGCTGATCTTCGGCGTCAATCCGTGGGTGGGCGTCGTCGCGTCGCTGGCCTACGGACTTTCGACCTATTTCCTGCTCATCATCGGCGCAGGCCACATCACCAAGATGTGGGCGCTGGTCTACGCCCCGCTGATGATGGGCGGCGCGTGGATGACCCTGCGGGGTAACGTCTGGTGCGGCGCGGCGCTCACGGGGCTTGCGGCGTCGCTCGAAATCGGCGCCAACCACCCGCAGATCACCTACTATTTCCTGCTGGCCATGGCCGCGCTGTGGATCAGCGAAGGAATTGTCGCCTTCCGAAAAAAGCACCTGCCTTCGTTCGCCCGCCGTACGGCGGTACTGCTAGGCGCAGGCATTCTGGCCGTCGGCTCGAACTTCGCGCCTCTGTGGTACACGATGCACCACTCGAAGCAGACCATCCGCGGAGGTTCGGAACTCGCCGCCGGCGAGGAAACCTCCCAGGAAGGGTTGGCACTCGATTACGCTACGGCGTGGAGCTACGGACGCGCCGAGAGCTGGAACCTGCTGATCCCCGACTTCATGGGGCGCGAATCGGCCACGACCTTCTCGCCCGACGGCGAGGTGGCAGCCGTGCTGAACGAATACGGGCTGCGCGGCGCCGCACAGCAGTTGCCGGCCTACTGGGGCAGCCAGCCCTACACCGGCGGCCCGACCTACCTGGGCGCCGCGGCCATTTTCCTCGCAGCGCTGGGCATCGCCCTGGCACGCGGACGCAACAAATGGTGGATCGTCGCCGTCTCGGTGCTGATGCTCCTGCTGGCATGGGGACGCAACCTGATGTGGTTCACCGAACTGGCCTTCGACCTGCTGCCCGGCTATAACAAGTTCCGCACCGTCTCGATGGCGCTCGTCGTCGTCCAATGGGCCGTGCCGCTGCTGGGGGCATTGGCCCTGATGCGGCTCTGGAAGGGGGAGATTCCCCGCGAACGGCTGCTGCGCGCGCTGGCATGGGCTGCGGGAATCACCGGGGGAGCGTGCCTGCTGCTGGCCGTCGCCGGAGGTTCGCTCTTCGACTTCGGACGCGCCGAAAGCGCGGACTATATGACCGATACGTTCCGTCACATCTTCGAAAGCAACAACATGCGGTCGTACATCGACCGCGGAATGGACATCGAATGGGCCGAAGCGACGGCCGACGCGATGGCCGCCGACCGCGCGGCGATGATGCGGGCCGACGCATGGCGTTCGCTCGTGATGATCCTGCTGGCGGCGGGCGGCGTGGCGCTGTTCGCCCTGCGCCGGATCAACCGATACGTACTGACGGGCCTGCTCGCGGGCGTGATGCTGCTGGACCTCGTGCCGGTCGACCTGCGGTTCCTCTCGTCGGAGAATTTCGTCTCGCCGCGCCGCAACCAGGTGACGGCCTCGGCGGCCGACAAGGCGATCATGCAGGACAAGGACCCGGGCTACCGGGTGCTGAACCTCACGGTCAGCCCCTTCAACGACGCCACGACCTCCTATTTCCACCGTTCGGTCGGCGGCTACCACGGTGCCAAGCTGGCCCGCTATCAGGACCTGATCGACCGCTACCTGAGCTACCGCAACGACGCCGTTCTGGACATGCTCAACACGCGCTACCTGATCGTTCCGGGCAAGGAGGGGCAGCCCGAAGCGCAGCGCCGCACGACGGCCTTCGGAGCGGCGTGGTTCGTCGACAGCGTCATCTACGCCCCCTCGGCGCAGGCGGAAATCGACCTGCTGGGCAAGACGGACCTCCGCACGACAGCGGTGGTGTCGGGGCAGAATCCGGCGAAGAGCGCATCGCGGCCCATGCCCCTCGGCATCTACGCCTCCGCCCGGATCGAGCTCACGGAGTACCGCCCGAACTACCTCAAATACGAATACACGCTCCCCGAAGAGGCGGTGGCGGTGTTCTCGGAGATTTTTTACGACCAGGGCTGGAAGGCCTATGTCGACGGCGAGGAAAGCCCCTACTTCCGGGCCGACTACGTCCTGCGGGCGATGACGCTGCCCGCCGGCACGCACACCGTCGAATGGCGGTTCCGCGCACCGGGCTGGACGGCCGTCGAAGGCGTGACGCTCGCGGCGTCGCTCGCGATCCTGCTGGGAGCCGTCGCGGCGCTGGCCTATTGTTTTAGAAAAAGAACGGAAAAAGAGAAATAAAAAGGGCGACCCGCGCAAACCCGTTTATCGTCAGCGTGCGTAAAATTTCGGGTTTCGCGCAGGGGTTGCGGATCGGACACAGCCGGCCTATTTCCGATTCGCGGCACCAAGGGAAGCCCGAAATTTGCCATTATCACGACAAACGCCATGAAAGACGATAAAAGACTGAAGCGAAAGGTCCGCAACTCCTACATCGTGTCGACGGTGAGCATCACGCTCGTGCTGTTCCTGCTGGGATCGGTGGGTTACCTGATGGTCGCGGCGCTGAAGGTCGCCGACACGCTCCAGGAGAGCATCGCCGTCACCGTGGAGTTGAAGAACGGGCTTTCGGAGGCGCAGAAAGAGACCATCAGCAAACGCCTGACCGCCGAGGAGATGGTCGCGACGATCGCCTACTCCGCCAAGGAGGAGAAAGCCGAGGAGGAGGAGTTCCGCAAGATGTTCGGCAGTTCGTTCGAGGAGATCCTGCCGGAGAACCCGCTGCTGGATTCGTTCGAACTCACGCTCACGTCGGCATCCTCCGACAAGGAGCTGCTCGACTCGTTCATCGCCGCCGCCGGACGCATCGAAGGCGTCGACCGCGTGTCGTACCCGGCGCTGATGGCCGAGCGGCTGCACGCCACGGTGAACAAGATACGCCTCGTGCTGCTGCTCTTCGGCGGCGCGCTGCTGGTCATTTCGCTGATCCTGCTGAGCAACACCATCCGGCTGGCGATCTTCTCGAAACGCTACCTGATTAACACGATGAAGCTCGTAGGGGCAACCAAATGGTTCATCATGCGACCGTTCCTGGGCAGCAGCATCACACAAGGCATTCTGTCGGGAATCATCGCCTCGGCACTCTTCCTGACGGCCGTTTACGGACTGAACGAGGCGGTTCCGGAACTGATGTCGCTGGCCGAAACCATGAAAATCGGAATCATCGTGGGCGGCATGGTATTGGGCGGCATCCTGATCTCGCTCTGCTTCACGTTCTTCGCCGTCAACAAGTTCGTCAACATGAAATCCAACAAGATCTATCTCTACTAAAAATCCCCGTACCATGAAAAAATTCAAGGAGATCAACGATAAAAACGATCCGAAGATGCCGCTCTCGCTCAAAAATTACATCCTGTTGCTCGCCGGACTGATCGTCATCATTCTGGGCTTCGTCCTGATGGCCGGCGGCGGCAGCGACTCGCCCGACGAGTTCAACTACGCCATGTTTTCCTGGCGCCGCATCACGCTCGCCCCGATCCTGGTGATCGGCGGCTTCATCTTCGAAATTTACGCCATTCTCAAACGATTCTGAATCCGGACTTCTCCGACCGCCGGAAGCCGGGTTGAAACCCGCGCATCCCCCGATACCGAAATATCCCCGAGAACTGTAAAATGGAAACCATTCAAGCTATCATCCTGGGCATCGTCCAGGGCCTGACCGAATTCCTGCCCGTATCGAGCAGCGGCCACCTGCAGCTGGCCAAAGAACTGCTGGGCGTCGATCCCGAAGTGGGAGGACTCACCTTCGATCTCACGCTGCACGCCGCGACGGTCCTGAGCACGATCGTCGTGCTCTGGAGCGAAATCAAACGCTTGGTCGTGGGACTCTTCTCCAAACGATTCAACGCGGAACAGGCCTACGTGCTGAAGATCATCCTTTCGATGATCCCGGTGGTCATCGTGGGCTTCACGCTGGAGCCTTTCCTCCAGTCGCTGGTCGAGGATCTTCCCAACCACGGGATCCTGCTGCTGGTCGGAGCGATGCTGCTGGTCACGGCCATACTGCTGACTTTCGCCTACTACGCCAAACCCCGCCACAAGGAGACCATCTCCTACCGCGACGCCCTGATCATCGGACTGGCGCAGGCATGCGCCGCCATGCCGGGACTTTCGCGGTCGGGTTCGACCATCGCCACAGGCCTGCTGCTGGGCAACAAGAAAGCCGCCGTGGCGCAGTTCTCGTTCCTGATGGTGCTGGCTCCGATCCTGGGCGAAACCCTGCTCCAGGCGACAAGCGGCGATCTGACCGCCGGTATCGCCGCAGGGCCGCTCATCGCCGGATTCCTCGCATCGTTCATCACGGGATGTCTGGCCTGCAAATTCATGATCGAGGTCGTGAAGCGGGGCAAACTCATCTGGTTCGCCGTCTACTGCACCGTTGCGGGACTGGTGTCGATCACAAGCTATTTCTGCTGATGAAAGAAGCACTGGACCTCCGCGGCATCAATTTCGAGGACGGATACATCGCCGTCGTGGACAAGCCCCTGCGCTGGACCTCGACCGACGTGGTGCGCAAAATCAAATTCGCGCTCCGCAGGCTGGGTTACCGCAAAATCAAGGTCGGACACGCCGGGACGCTCGACCCGCTGGCCACGGGCATCCTGCTGGTCTGCATCGGCCGCGCCACCAAACTCGTCGACGCCCTGCAAGCCGAGGAGAAGGAGTATGTGGCCGACGTGATGCTGGGCGCCACGACCCCGAGCCACGATCTGGAACACGAGATCGACCGGACCTACCCGTGGGAGCACATCACGCGGGAAGCGGTCGCCGAAGCCCTCGCCTCGCTCACCGGCGAGCGGCTCCAAACCCCGCCCGTCTACTCGGCCAAGAAGATCGACGGCACACGGGCCTACGAACTGGCCCGCGCCGGCGAGGAGGTCGCCGTACGCCAGGCGCTGATCAACATTTACGAAATGGAGATCGTGGAATACGACCTGCCGCGGGTGCGTATCCGCGTGCGTTGCAGCAAGGGAACCTACATCCGCTCGCTGGCCCACGAGATCGGACAGGCGCTCCGCAGCGGGGCGCACCTCACCTCGCTGCGCCGCACGCGCAGCGGCGGCTTCACGCTCGAAAAATCCTATGAGCTGGACGAATTTCTTGAAAATCTGCAAAAACTTGAAACAAAATAGACTTTTTTGCGTATAAAAAATAATCTGTCTTTGTTTTCCGGAACCTTTCCGGCAGGCGGGGCAGAGGCAAAACCGCGTTTCAGGCCCCGCCGAACGCAGAAAATGTCGAACCACATTACGTAAAAAAGAGCGTTCATCTATGAAATTATCGCAGTACGGGTATGACTTTTCACCCGAAATGCTGGCCAAATACCCGGCCGACAATCGCGACGAGTCGCGTCTGATGGTCATCAACCGCGCCAAAGGCACTATCGAGCACCGTATCTTCAAGGACATCATCGAGTATTTCGACGAAAAGGACCTGTTCGTCTTCAACGACACGAAGGTTTTCCCGGCACGCCTCTACGGCAACAAGGAGAAGACCGGCGCCGAAATCGAAATCTTCCTGCTGCGGGAACTCAACCGCGAACTGCGGCTGTGGGACGTGCTGGTGGACCCCGCGCGCAAAATCCGTATCGGCAACAAACTCTACTTCGGCGACGACGACCTGCTGGTGGCCGAGGTGATCGACAACACCACCTCGCGCGGCCGCACGCTGCGCTTCCTGTTCGACGGCTCCTACGAGGAGTTCAAGCATGCGCTCTTCGCGCTGGGCGAAACGCCTCTGCCGAAGTGGGTACGCGAGAAGGTCGAACCCGAGGACGCCGAGCGTTACCAGACCATCTTCGCCGAGAAGGAGGGCGCCGTGGCTGCCCCGACGGCCGGCATGCACTTCTCGAAACACCTGATGAAGCGCATGGAGATCAAGGGCATCGACAAGACGTTCGTGACGCTGCACGTCGGGCTGGGAAACTTCCGCACGGTGGACGTCGAGGACCTCTCGAAGCACAAGATGGACTCCGAGCAGTTCTTCGTCGAGGAGGCCGCCGCCGAAGCGGTCAACGCGGCCAAACGGCAGGAGCGCAAGGTCGTGGCGATCGGCACGACGGTGATGCGCACGATCGAAACCGCCGTATCGACCAACGGCATGATCAAACCCATGGAAGGCTGGACCAACAAGTTCATTTTCGCCCCCTACGAATTCACCGTGGCCGACGCCATGGTGACCAACCTCCATCTGCCCTACTCGACCCAGCTGATGATGGTGGCGGCTTTCGGCGGTTACGAAACCGTGATGAACGCCTACAAGGTAGCCAAGGAAGAGGGGTATCGTTTCGGCACTTACGGAGACGCGATGCTCATTCTTTAATTTTTTTTCACTACCTTTGCAGATATAAACCCTCAAAACCATGGCAAGCAAGATTCTGTACGTGTGTCAGGAGATCACCCCCTATCTTCCAGAAACGGAGGGTTCCCGGCTTTGCCGTGCGCTGACGCAGGCAATGCAGGAACGCGGGAACGAGATCCGCACCTTCATGCCCCGCTACGGCTGCATCAACGAGCGCAGGCACCAGCTGCATGAGGTTATCCGGCTGTCGGGCATGAACCTCATCATCGACGACAACGACCACCAGCTGATTATCAAGGTGGCGTCGATACCCGCGGCGCGCGTACAGATTTATTTCATCGACAACGACGACTACTTCTCGCGCAAGGCGGTGCTGACCGACGGCGCGGACAACTACTTTCAGGACAACGACGAACGGGCCATCTTTTTCGCCCGCGGCGTACTGGAAACGGTCAAGAAACTGCGCTGGACCCCGACGGTGGTGCACTGCCACGGCTGGTTCACGGCCGTGGTTCCCGTTTACCTGAAACGGATCTTCGCCGACGACCCGATCTTCCGCGACGTCAAGGTCGTGGTGTCGCTCTACGGCGACGGCTTCTCCGGGGAACTCGATCCCGGATTCGGCGCCAAGATCGCCGGCGAAGGCGTCAAGGACAAAAATCTTGCGATTCTCGACACTCCGTCATACGAAAACCTCTGCCGCTTCGTTATGGAATATGCCGACGGAGTGGTTGCGGCATCCCCGGATGTCGACCCGAAAGTATTGGACATGGCCCGCGCGAGCGGAAAGCCCATGCTCGAATACCAGTCGCCCGAGGCAGAGGACTTTTTCGATAATTACAACCGATTCTATGAAGCGATTCAATAACTTCCGCCGCATGCTGCTCCCCGTTGCAGCGCTGGCTGCCACGATAGGACTGACCCTCGGGGGCTGTACCAAGGTGGACGATACGCTGGGCGGAAACCTCATCCCCGACAACCAGCAGATGAGGGCGGGATACGTTCAGCTCCCCCGGGCCGACGAACTGAACCCGAAGAAATACGTCGAAACACGCCTGTTCCAGACCGATTCGATCGTCAGTTCGAACATCACCTACGGCTACATGGGTTCGATGCTCAACGACACGCTGGGCCACCGTTCCGCGGGATTCCTTTCGCAGATGGTCAACTATTACAAGGTCGATTCAGGATACTTCGGCTACATGCCGATCTTCGACTCGGCGCAGATCTTGCTCAAGGTGACCAGCTTCGGCCGCGACTCGGTGACCGAGCAGTCCTTCGCGGTCTACGAGGTCGTCAGCAACAAATACCTCACCGAGAAACCCATAGCGCCCAACAAATCGCAGCGCGACTCGACCTTCTACCTCAATTTCGACCCCGTGGCGGAAGGCGTCTACAACCCCGACGAGCCGCTCTTCACCTTCACGCTCGGCGGCGAGGGCAAATACCCCTCGACCACGTCGGCCGTGACGTTGGAGCCGACCGAAGCGGGTAAAAAATACATCCGCCGCCTGATGCTTCAGGAGGGCGAGTATGCCGGCGACTACTCGATTTACAGCGCCGACAGCCTGAAATACTGGGTCGAGGCGTTCAAGGGACTTTACATCGCCCCGAACCCCGAGAAGCCGCTCACCGAGTACGGCAAGGGAACGATCTTCGCCACGGAACTGACCTATTCGGGCCTGTCGGTCTACGGACGTAACCGCGTGAAGGACGACCCCTCGCTGATCAAGGACACGATCGGCATGGTCTACTACTTCTACAAAGACGGCGCGGAATTCGGCAGCGTCTCGGTAAACAACGTCAAGCACGACTACGAGGAGGCCACGATCGCCCGAAGGATAAACATAGAGGAAGCCCGCGAGACGGCCGAGAACCGGCCCGAAAATCCCCTCGTCTATGTCGAGGGCATGGGCGGCGTGGTGACCGAGATGACCTTCAGCCCGGAGTTCTTCGCGGAGCTGGAGGCGGAGATCGCCAAGGGAAATGCCGACGGCAAGAATTTCAAAACACTCGCGTTCAGCCAGGTACGCATGTCGATCTACTTCAACGACAGCGACTACGAGTGGGAGAAGATCGCGGACGGAACGGCCGGCGACATCCTGCGCATGACCGACCAGATGAACGCATACCCGGCGCGGCTGGGCATGTACACCAATTACAAGACGCTGACGCCGATTTCGGACTACGCCTACATCTACGAGCAGAACTACGGTTCTTCGGTAACGCTCGCCTACAACGGCAAGATCAACCGCAGCCGCGGCTGCTACGTAATGGACATCACGGGCTACATGCAGCAGCTCTGGAACAGTTACATGGAAGCCAAGGCAGATGCGGGCGGCGAGG
>OHQG01000577.1_pt1 | contig 18458 bp, 9 predicted proteins | sample 1577871 | NCBI WGS metagenome assembly OHQG01 (sample SAMEA3879604, study PRJEB24766) | human gut metagenome | biome: human-associated habitat; feature: feces | place: USA | collected 1985/1987
CTTTTTTAAGAAGGAAAAATCGGCCATGGAAGCCGATTTTCCGACCACGACTAGGTGACACCATCCGGGAAAAAGGGTATAGCCTTCCTCCAAAACCGGTTTATCCTGTTCTATTTGAATACAAGGCCGAACCATTCAGTATATTACATTTTGCTACAATCGCATCACACATGAAGATTATCTGAAACAAAATAGGGCACAAGAAGAACACTATGCCTTCTTTTTTCCACAAACAGCACTCACTGTGCACTTCCGCCAAACGTTATCCTTGCGTTTTTTCTTCTTTCCCTCCGTTAGGGCTTGAAAGAAAACATTCTCGCGCATCAGGAGATTATCACTTTGTCAATCTGTCAGATTGATAAAGTATGGCATCACTGAGTGATTTTTGGATGATTCGGCTCATACACCGGAAGTTTCAGCCGTAAAGCCGGCAAATGGGGCGATTCGAGAAAAGCTGAAAGAACTGTAAGAAGAAAAGTAGATTTATAGAAAGGACAAACCAAAGTTCAAGTTCAAAGGGGACGGATAGTCGCCATATCCAAACTTTCATAGATAAACAGCATTATATCTATACTAAGTGGTCGAAATAACAGATTATGCAGAAAAAGCAACGCAGACATTAACCGGTATTCCACTATTTATAATAAAAAATTTATCCAAGGAAATTCTTTATTAAGAAAAATTATCCTACATTTGTACCAAGTCTTGCTGCTTATAGAGATAGGTAACGCATAAGACTATAAAATGTGAGTTTAAAAACGCAAGAAGCGAAAGTTATTGTTCCACCCTTAGAATCTGGAAAATTCAACCCCGGAACAATAGCAACAGTTTCTTCACGTCTACGTTATATATAACATAGGCGTGAGGGCTGTTGTTCATCTGGGGCAAGGTATTCCAGAACCTTAAGGGTAGATGAACAGAAACGGTCCTCACGCTTTTTTATATAGTAACCTCCGCCGAAGAGGATAGACGGAAGAAATAGAAAAACACGCTATGACAAACAGCAAGCCGACAAAGTGGTTGCCGACAAAATTATTTTGGGCTATGTGCTTGTGCTTCACAGCTCTTACAACGGAAGCGCAAAACAAAATCCAGGTAACTGCATTCAACCGGATGGAAACCGATGTCACCGCCCGGATCACCGCTCCGCAACGGGATCAGAACGGAGAAGTATGCGCCCTCATCCGCATCGTCACTACTGAAAAAGACCTGATGTTCGAACCGGACGCACTCGGCATCGTTACCCGCGAAAACAAACCCGGAGAAATCTGGCTGTACATCCCCCGTGGAGCACGGCGTATCTCAATCATGCACGATAAGTTCGGTGTACTCCGCAACTACTTCTATCCCGACATTATAGAGAAAGCTACTGTCTACGAAATGGAAATACAAGTAGGAGACGGAACACAGCAAACACCCGTGGATAGCAATACCCAACTCATCGTCATGCGCCCCGACCCGGCAACAGCCGACATCTACATTGATGACGATAAAGTGCCTACCGAAAACGGACTGTTCACCGCCACCATGAAAAAAGGTACCCATACCTATCGCGTAGAAGCTCCTATGTATGCTCCTGAAGCCGGAATCATCGACCTGGGCAGCGAACAGAAAATCATGAGCGTAACGCTGAAACCAAGATTCGGATATCTGGAAATCTTCTCCCTGCCCGAACAGGATGCCAAAGTTTATATAGACAACGAATTGGCGGGGCAAACTCCTTATAAAAGTGACCGCTTACCCCTGAAAGACTATCGGGTACGTATAGAAAAAGAGTTCTTCTTCCCAATGGATAGTACCGTAACGATTAAAGCCGGGCAGACAAGCAGCCTCACTTTCAAGATGAAATCGACCATCAAGCCCAAAGAACCGCGCCGCACACTGGTAATGGCGGAAGTGGGCTATCACCCTTCACAAACTTCTTACGGGGCGATGGTCGGCATAGTCAGCAACAACGGGGCATACATTCGTTTCCGCAGCGACTTCGGCTCAGCTTCCACCGAGCTGGAATGCGATGACACAGGAGCTTTGAGCAATGGCACGGGTACACCTTATTATAAAGAGGGCGCCACAACCAAAGCGCGCATGTCCATCACAGCAGGATATTTACGGAGAATTGTCAAGCCATTGTATGCCTACATTGGCGCCGGATACGGCAACCGGGTGCTGGCATGGGAAACGATAGACGGCGAACTGATAAAGAACACCGACCACTCTGCCACAGGTGTAGCCGCCGAAGCAGGAGCCATCGGCCGTTTCGGGCAGTTCGCCATATCCGTCGGCTTCCAAACCGTCAACTTCAAGTATCATGAACTCACCGCGGGAATAGGCTTCTTTTTCTGATTCATAACTATAATTCTTATTTGAACAATGAAAAGACTACAATATATCATTTGGTGCAGTCTGTTGCTATTCGTAGCAAGCTGTGAAAAAGACACGGAACCTACAAGCTTCGCTCCGGTACCCGTCACCGGTGAAACATCCGGCATTACCCGGTTCGAAGCCACTCTATCGGGCACGGTAACTCCGCATCCCGATTCGCCTCAAGGACAAAAGCACAGCATTTATTTTCTCATTTCCTCCATGTCTTCCAAGCTACTGGAGAAAGTCGATACAATTGCCGGCACCAGGAAAGCGGAAAATGAATATACGCTCACGCTGAAAGACCTGAAACCGGGAACTACCTATTATTATAGTATAGAATCCAGCAGCGGTCATAACGCTGTCCGCGGTACCATCAAAGAATTCACGACATTGTCTACGGACAATCCGTCGGTTACACTCAGTCTTACCGGTAAAACAGAAAGCAGCATTTCTGTCAGCGGCATAGTAACGGATGAGGGAGGAGCCACAATTCAAGCCAGAGGATTCGTATATAAGCTATATACGGAAGGCGGCAATGACCCTACCCTTGCCGACGGGACAACCGTAACAGGAGAGAGTGGCGAGAATGGCAGCTTTATGGGAATAATCAAAGAGAACATCCTTCCGGAAACCGCCTACATCATACGGGCGTATGCAACCAACAACGACCATAAAACCGGATATAGCCAATCTATCACCGTCACTACCAATCAATTGCAAGTTCCTTCACTCACCACCGGAGATGCAAGCGACCTTACCGCATACAGCGCAATGCTTCATGCAACTTTCTTGTCCGACAACGGGTTTAAAGTAACCGAGCGTGGTTTTTGCTATAGCGCGGAAAGCCAGACGCCGACAATAGACCATCCCCGTGTACGCTCCGAGTTGGAAGGAAACGATTTTACGGCAAGCGTCTCCGGTTTGGAACCTTCGAAAACTTACTATTACCGGGCTTATGCCATCAACGAAAAAGGCACCGGTTACGGTGAAACCAAAGAATTCACCCTGCCGGAAGTACAGACATTGACATTAAGTCCACCGAAAGTAAGTGATGTTACAACCAATGGCGCCATCGTAACATCCTCCGTCAACCTGCCTTCTGGCGCAAGTATTCTGGAGAAAGGAATCAGCTACAGCACATCCGTGCTGCAACCCACGATTGAAGGCGAACATATCATCGATACGACAGAAGGCAACAATATCTCTGTGGAGTTGAAAGACTTGATTGAAGGACGGCAGTACTATGTATGCGCTTACGCCATTTCACGAGACGGTACATTCTACAGTGTTCCGGCAGAATTTAGCACTGTGCAACATTACTTGCCTACAGTAGAAGGATTAACCGAAATCGAAATCAATGACGACAACGCTACTATGGAAGCCCGGTTGACTGACAATGGCGGTATGAATATAACGGAATGTGGTTTCTGCTGGGACAGTTCTTCTGCGGAACCTGACATCACCCGACATAAGAAGGTGATTGCAACTCTGAAAGACGGGGTATTCCAAGCCCAGCTTACCGGATTGGCATATAATACGTCTTATCATGTACGCGCATACGCTGTTAATGGCAAGGGGGTTGGATATAGCGCCTACGTCATCATTAAAACCGGAAGTTCTGCCAAAGCAACCATAGCAGATATGACGGCAGGAAATCCTACTCCATCCACATTGGATGTATCCGCAACGGTTTCTACCGACGGAGGAGCCGGAATTACAGAGCGTGGTTTTGTATATAGTTCAAAAGGAACGCCGAGCGTGGAAGAATGCGAGAAGAAAATTGTAATGGAAGGAACTGTCGGAGAGATGAGTACTACACTTACCGGGTTGGCGGGATATACCAACTATTCCATCCGGGCGTATGCCGTCAATAAAAACGGTACGGCTTACAGCAACACCTCTACGGCCAGAACTAAGAAGACTGACCCGAGTATTGATGATCCGGCATTTCCGGGAACAAGAACGATAAAAAAGAAATAGAATATTAACTACTAAAATTGAAGATTATGAAGAAGGTACGTATGACATTGGTTATATTAATAACTGTTTTTTTCTGTAACAAAATTTGCGCACAAACGGAAGTTCTGTCCGCTACACTGCAACAAGGAGACAAGACAAGTATCCTTTATGGACCAGACGCTTTTATTGAAGCTATCAAACTCGTAAAAGACAGCACGGACGTCATAAATCTATCGTCAGGCAAATTCAATGCACCCACTATCAATAAGGCATGCATCATATATGGTGCAGGATTTGAAAGAGATGAGGAAAGAAATCTATATCCAACAATTGTCGACAGAGTAATCATAAAACCGGATATAGTTTCGGACGATGACGGAAACAAGCACAACAAAGAAGGAGCCATGGATGGGCTGCATATAGAAGGTATCTATTTCTCCAGTTGTCATTTCAGCGGAAACGACGAAGCCATATACGAGGTTCGCAACATATCGTTCAACCGGTGCTACTTGGGTATGCTGACATTTTTTTATAGCGGCATGAACTCCTGTCCATTCAATTCAAAAGTAGTGAATTGCGTAATAGGCAAATTATCCCACTTCCCCAATGCGGTGAACTTTGGAGTGTATAATAGCATTATAGAGGAGGCCACGTGTGCGCAGGATATTTACAACAAAGATGTCATCATCAAGAATTGTATTATTTTCAACACCTACTATTATGGCTGTGTTTATAAAGATAATATTTTCATCAGTGATTATATCTTTCACACCACTGCGGAGACCGCTTCATTCTGCTCGTACAACATAGCCACCAAAAAAAATTGTTTCCAGAATATTGATGCAAGCAGAAATATCAATAACTGGGAGGGCAAAACAAGCATAGGAATCTTCGGCGAAGATATCGGACGGAAATATGACAACAAATATACCTACAAACTTAAAGAAGGAAACGCCAGCATCTATATAGGCAGCGACGGCAAGGAGGTAGGACTCTACGGAGGAGAATATCCGTTCACCAAAATCCCCTCCAATCCGCAAATACTTTCCAAAGAGGTCGACGTGCAAACTACTACCGAAGGAAAGCTGAAAGTAAGTATCAAAATCGAGGCACAACCTTAACAAGTAAAACATTAAACAAGGCTATATGATGAAAAGTATATATATTGCATTGCTCATCTGCTTGTGCACTATAAGAGTGCAGGCACAAACTATAGCCGGATACGAATATTGGTTCGACAATCATTTCGACGGCAGGAGTGCACAAAACACGACTTCAGGAAGTGTATCTATAGAAAAAGATATCACAGACTTCAGCCCGGGTCTGCACTTGTTTAACTTCAGGATAAAAAGCTCGGAAGGCTTATGGAGCATCCCGGTAAATTATTATTTCCTGAAACCGGATATTACAGAACGAAACGAGAATCGGCTAACCCGATATGAATACTGGTTAGACAACCAATTTGATACCCGGCAATCTGCCAATGTTATACCCGAAAACTCTATTGTGCAAATAGAGCAGGATTACTCTTCACTCCCTCAAGGAATGCATACATTCAACTTTCGCACCCAAGACAAGTATGGAGCATGGAGTAGCGTGGTAAGTTATTATTTTCTGAAACCGGAAATTACAGAGCATTCGGATAATCAGCTAACCGCTTATGAATACTGGTTCAACGACGATTACCTGAACAAGACGACCGGAAAACTCAATGGAGACGGAATCATCAATCTCGAAAGTTTAGATGTTTCCTTTCTGAAGGAAGGATGCCATTTCATCAACTTCCGAGTACAAGACGCATTAGGCAAATGGAGCAGCACGGTCAGTTACTACTTCTTCCGCCTGGTTCGCTCCATGCCGGAAAATAACAATATCGTTCAATACAAGTATTGTTTCAACAATGATTCCAAAACCTTGCAGGTAGTGGATATCGACCCTACCAATCCGCTGGAATGGAATGAGAAGATATTCGAAATCCCGGAGATGGACCTTGTGAGTGTGCCCGACAGTTTCGGTTTAAGCATTAACAAAGACCAAACTTTATCTATTTCCGTTCCAACTGAATCGCAGTTCGCCCTGTCATTCAAAGATGCCACGGAAACCTGGAGCCAACCCATTGTGAAAACATTTGAATACGTCAACCGGAAGGCAACCACAGTCACCGTACTTGAGAGTAATCGCAAGTTAAGTATATCCAAACCTGAAACAGGGAAATGGGCAGCTCTCACAATTACTATTTCTGAAGCCAACTCCATTTACTGGAAAACAGATCAACCTTGTTCCATCAGTCTCTTCACTCCCGATGGAAAATGGCTGACGTGTCTTAACGGAGCAAATTTGATGGAAGGTAAAAAGATAGAAGTAAGCCAACAAGGCACCTACTACGCAATTGTGCATACAGCTATTAAAGATGATTCATACCCGTCAGAAAGCTTAAATCTTATCGGGATTATAAGTTCGCAGAATGAGAACATCTCCGTAGAAGTAGCTGGAACGCTACCCGAACTGATAGATGATCTGGATGCCGTCGTCAATCTGACCCTGACCGGCTATCTCAACGGAACCGACATCAAGTTCATCCGAAGCTTGAAGAATCTGCAACAACTCGACATTGGCGGAGCACGCATCGTAGAAGGTGGAGATAAATACTACAAGGAATACCTCACCGCCGATGACATAATAGGAGACTATATGTTCTGCAATCTGCCCAATCTGACACGTCTCGTTCTTTCCGGCCATGCGACAGAAATTACCGAGGGGGCGCTGAATGGCTGTAGTGGATTGACTGAAATGGAAATTCCTGCCAGTGTGAAGTCTGTAGGAAAAGCAGTGTTCAATGGCTGCAACCAGTTACTACTAATAGACTGGAATGCGCAAGCAACTATCACAGCCGAGAGTTTCGACACACCTGCCAGGATGGGCAATCTGCTTATTTTTGCACCGGAAGGAACAAAATGCACGTATGAAGGAAATGTAATTATCAACGATATAGCCGAAAAGATTACTTTAACTCACGGCAAAGGCTTCCGTGCCCCGCAACCGTTTAAGGCGAAAGATATTACCTATAAACGTAACTTCAGTATGCATTCCGGAAACAAGATAGATGCAGCCGGTTGGGAAGCAATCGCACTGCCTTTTGATGTACAAACTTTCAGCAACGAGAAGAAAGGGGAACTGGCACCTTTCAACAGTGGCAAGGAAGGAGTTAAACCTTTCTGGCTGGCGGAAATGACCACTGACGGTTTCCAGCACACCACTACCATGAAAGCAAATACCCCTTATATCATCTCTATGCCCAACAGCAATTCGTATGAAGATGAGTTCAACATCAGCGGAGAAGTACTCTTCCATGCTGAAGATACGGAAGGGGTAGAAGTAAAAGCAACCTCCAACAAGGAACTTGTACGCATAGAAGGAAGTAACCGGATTATGGTTCCAGTTTATGAAACGGTATTCAAGCATGACACAGTGTATGCCATCAACACAGCTACGTATGAGAATATCGCCCCAGGCGGCGCATTTGTCCGTAATTCGCGCGATGTGCAACCCTTCGAAGCTTATCTGATTAGCAAAGAGGCAATAGTCAACGCACCGAAACTTTACAGTATCGGAGGAATAGGAGGAGAAATCACCGGCATAGAAGCACTACCTTCCGACGCATGGAATGGAATAGAAATCTATGTCCGATATGGTGTTCTTTACATCAAGAGTGACCGCGAGCGTACGCTTTCCATTTACGACACAGCCGGACACATGGTACGTCAAGTTGAAGTACAGGAAGGTATCACTGCTGTCACCGGATTAGCAAAAGGCATCTATCTGCTGGCAAGAAAAAAGATTCTGATTCAATAAGTAAATTGTTTGTTAATTTAGAGAAAGGTCCTACACCATGATAAATGAGTGATAGGGCCTTTCTTCTAAATCACTATAACAGTATTTATCTCTGCCAATGATTGCTATATCAATAACATTTAGTACATTATAACAACTGATTTGCAACCATTAAAGGAAAAATAGAAATATATCTCAAAGAGCTATAATCTGTAGTATTTAATTATACAATCAAACTTAATAATACACAGAATAAAGTACTCCCCGTAACAAAGAAATAAAACTGCCTTTAACTGTGACAAAGCATCGAATATATTCGATAGAAAGTACTTTTTTATCGAGTATGTTCGATAAAAATAATATCTTTGTTCCCTATCATTCATACGATAAAGATATCAACTAAAAATCAGTAGTTCAGTAATACATCATTCTAAACCTAATATTCAACCATTTATGGAACATCCTTTTTCCCAATTCAAATACTGCCCCAAGTGTGGCTCTGTGCATTTTGAAATCAACAATGAAAAGTCCAAACGTTGTGCCGACTGTGAATTCGTCTATTACTTCAACCCATCTGCCGCCACCGTGGCACTGATAATGAATGAACGGAACGAATTATTAGTATGTCGCCGTGCCAAAGACCCCGCTAAAGGAACTCTGGATTTGCCGGGTGGCTTTATCGACATGGCGGAAACCGGAGAAGAGGGAGTCAGCCGCGAAGTAAAAGAAGAAACCGGAATGGAAGTGAAAAAGGCGGAATATTTATTCTCTTTGCCCAATATATATGTGTATTCCGGTTTCACCGTTCATACCCTGGATTTATTTTTCCGCTGTACAGTAACTGACACCTTGCATTACCAAGCAATGGATGATGCCGCAGACGTCTTCTTTCTGCCACTGAAAGATATACATACAGAAGATTTCGGACTGAGTTCCATCCGCAAAGGGATAGGAATATTTCTGAAAGAAATGGGCGAATAATGATTCGCGCAGACCACGGTATATCCTAAAAAAGCCAAACAAGTGTAACAAATTCGACTTAAAACCCGTACTTTTGTAAAAACGCGTTGCATTATGAAGAATAAACTCTCCCGAATACTATGCACGGCACTCTGCTGTGCACCTTTGCTCGCTACGGCACAGACCAGCGAGAATATCACTTCCCCTCAACGACTTTACCAGGAAGGACAGTCACTGTTCCAACAAAAAGCGTATGCAGCTGCCATCCCACCGTTGCAAGCATTCGTACGCCAGATAGATGCAGAAGGCAAGCCCCTGCCTGTAGCTGGCGAACGGATGGAAGCCGAATATATGCTGGTATGTTCTGCCTACGAACTAAAAGACCTTAAAAGTTTAGACAAATTGCAGGCCTATCTGGATGAATATCCCGATACACCCTATGCCAATCGCATTTATGCACTTATGGCATCCGTATATTTCTTCGAAGGAAAATACGATGAGGCCATGGCCATGTTCAATTCTTCCCGCCTCGACCTGCTGGGAAACGAAGAACGCGACGATATGACGTACCGCCTGGCAACCTGCTATTTGAAAACAGGTAATGTGAAAGAAGCTGCCATATGGTTCGAAACTCTCCGTAGTACCAGTAAAAAGTATGCAGCCGATTGCACATACTACATTTCTTATATCCGCTACACCCAGCAACGTTATGACGAAGCTATGACCGGCTTCCTGTCTTTACAGGATAACGCCAAATATAAAGCGCTTGCACCTTATTATATTGCAGAGATTTACCTGATTAAAAAGAATTATGATAAGGCGGAAATAGTAGCGCAGAATTATCTGTCTGCCTACCCGAATAATGAATATACAGCTGAAATGTACCGTGTTCTTGGTGATGCCGACTATCACTTCGGAAAGTATCACGAAGCCATGGAGGCATTTGAAAAGTATCTGGAAAACAATAAAGAGGCTGCCCCCCGTCGGGATGCACTCTATATGCTGGGACTTTCGTACTACAACTGCGGTGTATACTCCAAAGCCGCCAATACCCTCGGTGAAGTAACCGCTGAAAATGACGCACTGGCACAAAATGCCTATCTACACATGGGGTTGGCCTATCTGCAAATGTCAGATAAGAACAAAGCGCGCATGGCATTTGAGCAAGCTGCCGCCTCCAATGCAGATATGCAAGTCAAAGAGCAGGCTGCTTACAATTACGCCCTTTGTATTCACGAGACCTCCTATTCCGCTTTCGGTGAATCTGTTACTGTTTTCGAGAAATTCCTTAATGAATTCCCGAACTCCCAATATGTAGACAAAGTCAGCAGTTATCTGGTAGAGGTATACATGAATACCCGCAGTTACGAAGCCGCCTTGAAATCCATCGAACGAATCGCTCACCCGGGCACTGCAATTTTGGAGGCGAAACAAAAAATCTTGTTCCATCTCGGTACACAATCTTTTGCCAATGCACAATTCCAGGAAGCTATCGGTTACTTTAACCAGTCTGTAGCCTTGGGACAATATAATCTGCAAAACAAGGCGGATGCTATTTATTGGAGAGGAGAAGCTTATTATCGTCTGAACCGGATGCAGGAAGCAGCAAGTAACTTCAGTGAATATCAGAATCTTACTCCGGACAGAAATACGGAAACTTATGCACTGGCATACTATAATCTGGCCTACATAGCTTTTCATGAGAAAGATTACACACTTGCCCAGAACCGTTTCCTGAAATTCACACAACTGGAAAAAGGAGAAAATCCCACTGCACTTGCAGATGCTTACAATCGCATAGGTGACTGTTATCTGCACGTACGCCGTTTCGATGAAGCCAAGCAGTATTATACCAAAGCAGAAAATATGGGAACTCCTGCAGGTGATTATTCTTTCTATCAGCTGGCTTTGGTTGCCGGCTTGCAGAAAGATTATGAGGGTAAGGTTGCATTGCTCAACCGCATGGCAAACAAATATCCGTCTTCACCCTATACCGTAAATGCTCTTTACGAAAAAGGACGTTCGTATGTACAGACAAGCAACAGCCGCCAGGCTATCGCAGCATTTAAAGAATTGCTGGATAAATATCCCGAAAGCCCGGTCAGCCGCAAAGCCGCTGCTGAAATCGGCCTGCTTTATTACCAAAACGATGAATATGATCGCGCGATAGATGCTTACAAGCATGTAGTAACCCAGTATCCGGGTAGTGAAGAAGCACGTCTCGCCATGCGTGACCTGAAATCGATCTATGTAGATGCTAACCGCGTAGATGAATTTGCCGCCCTGGCAGCCAAGATGCCGGGAGAAATCCGCTTTGATGCCAGCGAGCAGGATTCTCTGACTTATATCGCCGCAGAAAAGGTATATATGAAGAGAGAGATCGCTCCTGCTAAATCAAGCTTTACCCGTTACCTGCAAAGCTTCCCCAACGGTGCATTCAGTCTGAACGCCCATTACTATCTTTGTGTGATTGGCAAAGAACAGAAGGATGAAGCCGCCGTATTGGAACATGCCGGCAAACTGCTGGAATATCCTGATAATCCTTATTCACAGGAAGCACTCATTGCACGTGCAGAAATTCTGTTCAACCGTAAACAGTTTGACCAGGCATTGAATGACTACAAACAGTTGAAAGCAAAAGCCACCACTCCCGAACGCCGCCAGCTTGCAGAAACAGGAATGCTGCGCAGTGCCGCCCTGATGCAGGATGACGTGGAAACGATCGCTGCTGCCACCGACCTGCTTGCCGAAACCAAATTGACACCGGAGCTACGCAACGAAGCCCTGTATTTCCGTGCCAAGGCCTATCTGAACCAACGCGCCGACAAGAAAGCCATGAACGACCTTCAGACACTGGCTAAGGATACACGCACACTTCATGGGGCCGAAGCCAAATACCTGGTTGCTCAACAGCTGTATAAGGCAGATGAATACACTGCTGCTGAAAAGGAAATACTCAACTTCATTGATCAGAGCACACCACACGCTTACTGGCTGGCAAGAAGTTTCGTTCTGCTGTCGGATGTATATGTAGCAATGGATAAAAAACTGGATGCACGCCAATACTTGCTGAGCCTGCAACAGAATTACCATGCTGACGATGACATCGAACAGATGATTAATGAAAGATTAGAAAAATTGAAGTAAAAACCTCGTCAATTATAAATATGAAAAAGGTACAATATATATTCGGGGCATTGGCACTTATAACCATACCGAACTGGGTGCAAGCCCAAACGCAAGTTAAAGATACTACCCTGAGCCGCATGGTCGTGGTAGAACAAGAATATAATCCGGACATCATAGATGCTTCCAAAGTAAACGTATTGCCCAAGGTAATGCCGCCAACAGTCAGCAAAAAGACTGTGGAATATGATGCCACACTCGCACCTGCGGGAAATATTCCCGCAACTACCATGGAGGCGTATACAGGAACTGAAAGCCAGGATAAAGCCAAACGCGGCTACGCCCGTCTGGGATATGGCAACTACGGCAACCTGGACGCTCGTGCCAATTATCTGTTCATCCTGCCTAACAGTGACAAACTGAACCTGAATTTCCACATGAACGGCATGGATGGCAAGTTAGATCAGTCTGATTCCAAGGATAAATGGGATGCACGTTATTACCGTACACATGCGGGCATGGATTATGTACATGCTTTCCGGAAAATGGACTTAAATGTAGCCGGAAACTTCGGGCTAAGCAACTTCAACTTCATGCCCGGCAGCACAAATAATAAGCAGAAATTCCTGTCGGGTGATGTACATTTCGGAATAAAATCAACCAGCGAAGAATTACCGCTTCAATTTCATGCCGAAACCAACCTGATGTTCTACGAACGCCAACACGATATACAATATCAGGACGCACAGGAAGTTATGGTACGGACAAAAGCCGGTGCAATGGGAACGATCTCTGAAGAGCAGTTTGTTGGAGTAGATCTCTCCATGGACAATACGTTCTACAAGAACAATCTTTTTGAAGACTATACCTCTGTGGAATTAAATCCCTATTATCTGTATCAGAGCGAAGACTGGAAAATCCGTCTCGGCGCTCACGTGGATTTCGCATTCGGATTTGGCAAGAAATTCCGGGTAGCACCGGACGTGACAGCCCAATATATCTTCTCTGACAGTTACATTCTCTACGCCCAGGCTACAGGCGGACGACAGGCTAATGATTTCCGCAGGCTAGAAATGGTTTCACCTTATGGTCAGAGTAATATACAACTGGATGCCACCTACGAACAGCTGAATGCTGCCCTCGGCTTCAAGACCAGTCCAGTAACAGGTTTATGGTTTAATATTTATGGTGGATATCAGGATTTAAAGAATAATCTTGCTTCTGCCGCAATTGAGAACTATAGCGGTTCATACCTTCAATTGTTCCAAGGAAATATGCATAACATATATGCAGGCGCCGAAGCCAGCTACAGCTATAAGGATATTATTTCCTTCACCGCTTCGGGCGTTTACCGTGACTGGAAAACTGCTAAAACAGAAAATAACAGCGGAGACCAGCTACTCTATTACATGCCTTCTTTCGAAGCAAATTTCAAGGTAGACATTCGTCCGGTTTCTTCTGTCCTGATCAACCTCGGTTATCAGCACATCACTCGTGAGAAGATAGGCAACGAGCGTGTAGATCCGGTTGGGAATCTATACCTTGGCGGTAGCTACGAAGTCTTTGAAGGCATATCAATCTATGTGCGTGCAAACAATTTATTGAACAAAGACTACCAATATTATTGGGGATATCCCACAGAAGGTATCAATTTCATGGGTGGAGTGAGTTTTCGTTTTTAACAAACAACGTGGCAAAAAAAGTCATTTTTGCTAAAAAAGAATATATTCTCCACATATTATAAGGTGGAAACAATTGTTTTTTTCTACTTTTGCGGGCGAATTCAGTGACAGGAGTCACTATAAAACAGAAATTTATGCCAAAAAACCTTGTCATTGTCGAGTCACCGGCAAAAGCAAAAACAATTGAGAAGTTCCTGGGAAAAGATTATAAGGTTCTTTCCAGCTATGGTCATATACGCGATTTGAAGAAAAAAGAATTCAGTATTGACGTTGAAAAGAACTTTGAACCGGACTATGAAATTCCGGAAGATAAGAAAGCACTGGTTAAGACACTGAAAGCTGAAGCAAAAGATGCTGATACCGTATGGTTGGCTTCCGATGAGGACCGCGAGGGAGAAGCCATCGCCTGGCACTTGTATGAAGTATTAAAACTGGAACCGGAACATACCAAACGTATCGTATTCCATGAAATCACCAAAACCGCTATACTGAAAGCTATCGAGCAACCACGCAATATTGATATCAATCTTGTCAATGCTCAGCAGGCACGCCGCATTCTTGACCGTATTGTAGGTTTTGAACTTTCTCCTGTATTATGGAAAAAAGTGAAACCCGCACTCTCTGCCGGACGTGTACAATCCGTAGCTGTCCGACTCATTGTAGAGCGCGAACGTGAAATACATGCTTTCCAAAGTGAAGCATCTTATAAAGTCACTGCTGTTTTCCTTGTTCCCGACACTGACGGAAAACTCATTGAAATGAAGGCGGAACTTGCACATCGCCTTAAGACCAAAGCTGAGGCGCAGAAGCTCTTGGAAAGCTGCCAATCGGCAATATTTACCATTGAAGATATTACGACACGTCCGGTAAAGAAGAGCCCGGCTGCACCGTTCACTACTTCTACTTTACAACAGGAAGCCGCACGCAAACTTGGCTTCACTGTAGCACAAACGATGATGGTAGCTCAACGATTGTATGAATCAGGACGTATTACTTATATGCGTACCGACTCCGTAAACTTATCGGAACTCGCCATCAACGGCAGCAAAGAAGCCATTGCCAATATGATGGGAGACAAATACGTACATCCACGCCACTTCAGCACCAAGACCAAAGGAGCACAAGAAGCGCATGAGGCCATCCGTCCCACATATATGGAGAATGCACAGATAGAAGGCAGTGCACAAGAGAAGAAACTTTACGACCTGATCTGGAAACGTACCATTGCTTCTCAAATGGCAGATGCCGAACTGGAAAAGACAACAGCAACCATCAGTATAAGCAATACATCCGAGGCCTTCAGCGCCACGGGAGAAGTTGTGAAATTCGACGGTTTCCTGCGTGTATACAGAGAATCTTATGATGACGATGTGGAACAGGAAGATGAAACCCATCTGCTGCCACCGTTAAAGAAAGGCCAGAAGTTAGAGTACCAAAACATTACTGCCACTGAACGCTTCACACAACATCCACCCCGCTATACAGAAGCAAGCTTGGTGCGCAAACTGGAGGAATTAGGCATTGGGCGTCCTTCTACTTATGCGCCTACGATCTCTACCGTTCAACAACGTGAGTACGTAGAAAAAGGAGATAAAAATGGTGAGGAACGTTCATACAATGTAATTACCCTGAAGAAAAACAAGATTACAGACGCCACCCGTACTGAGATTACCGGAGCAGAAAAAGCGAAACTGCTACCTACAGATACGGGTACAGTAGTGACTGACTTCCTGACGCAGTATTTCCCCAGCATTATGGATTATAACTTTACAGCGAGTGTAGAAAAACAATTTGACGAGATTGCCGAGGGAGATACAAAATGGACGACTATCATGAAGACGTTCTATAAAACCTTCCATCCGTCCGTAGAAAGTACTCTTGCCGCCAAGAATGCACACAAGACCGGAGAACGCATATTGGGAGAAGATCCTGTTAGCGGCAAGCCTGTAAGCGTTAAAATCGGACGTTTTGGCCCTGTTGTACAAATTGGAAGTGCTGAAGATGAAGAAAAACCCCGCTTCTCTCCTTTAAAGAAAGGTCAATCCATCGAAACAATCACTTTAGAGGAAGCAATGGATCTGTTTAAGTTACCTCGTACTCTTGGTGAACATGAAGGTAAAACGGTTACTGTCAATGCCGGACGTTTCGGACCGTACATCTACTACAGCGGGACTTATACTTCACTTCCCAAAGGCGTAGATCCGATGGAAATAGAATTGAAAGAGGCTTTGGAATTAATAAAAGAAAAAGCGGAAGCAGAAGCAAAAAAGCACCTCAAGAAGTTCGACGAAGAACCTGAACTGGAAATCATGAACGGAAGATATGGCCCTTACATTGCTTATAAAGGCAGTAATTACAAAATCCCAAAGGATATCGTTCCGGAAGATTTAAACCTGGATGCCTGCATGGAAATCATCAAGTTGCAAAGCGAGAAAGCTGCATCCGCTCCAGCTAAGCCGAAACGAGGGAAATACGCCAAAAAGAAAGCATAAAAGGATTATAAAGCAATCAGCCCCGGAATGACCAATACATTCCGGGGCTGATTATTTTTATAGATAGCTGTTTTTACATTCTATCCGGCACTTCAATACCCAGCAAGCCCATGCTGATGCGAACTACCTTCGCTACATTTTCCGACAAAGCGAGACGGAAAACTTTCACAGCCTCATTCTCTTCACGCAGAATGCTAAAATCATGATAGAACTGATTGTATTCTTTCACCAGGTCATAAGTATAGTTGGCAATAATAGAGGGACTGTAATCCGTACCTGCCTGCTTCACTACAGCAGCAAAGTCGGCTACCATCTGAATAAGGCTTTCTTCTTTCTCACTCAACTCAATACCAACAGGTATTTCAGCGGGAATTACAATACCGGCTTCAGCAGCCTTACGCATTACAGATTGAATACGCGCATACGTATATTGAATGAACGGACCTGTATTTCCATTAAAGTCAATTGACTCTTTCGGATTGAACGTCATATTCTTACGGGCATCTACCTTGAGGATGAAATATTTCAAGGCGCCCAAACCAACAATACGAGCGATATTGTCAGCTTCTTCCTGAGACAGACCATCCAGCTTGCCCAATTCATTAGAAGTTTCTTTGGCAGTACTAATCATTTCTTCCATCAAATCATCAGCATCTACCACTGTGCCTTCGCGGCTTTTCATCTTACCTTCGGGCAATTCCACCATACCATAAGAGAAATGTACGAGACTCTTTCCCCACTCAAATCCAAGCTTGTCAAGCAGGATGGAAAGTACCTGGAAATGATAGTTCTGTTCGTTGCCTACTACATAAATCATCTTGTCAATAGGATAATCAGCAAAACGTAATTTAGCTGTACCTATATCCTGAGTCATATAAACAGAAGTCCCATCAGCACGTAGTAGCAACTTATGATCCAAACCTTCAGCAGTAAGGTCAGCCCATACGGAACCATCTTCTTTTTTATAGAAGAACCCCTTTTCAAGGCCCCCCATCACCTTCTCTTTCCCTTCAAGATAGGTATTTGACTCATAATATATTTTGTCAAAGCTTACACCCATTTTACGGTAAGTTTCATCAAAACCTTCATACACCCAGTTATTCATTTTAGTCCAAAGCGCACGCACTTCCGGATCATTAGCTTCCCACTTCACCAGCATTTCGCGGGCTTCATTCATTAGAGGAGAAGCGGCTTCAGCCTTTGCTTTTGCTTCTTCTTCCGTCGCGCCTTCAGACTGAAATTTAGCCATCAATTCCTTCACTTCAGCTTTATAGTGCTTATCAAAAGCAACGTAATAATCGCCTACCAAGTGGTCCCCCTTCTTTCCTGATGATTCGGGTGTTTCACCGTTACCATATTTGGACCAGGCCAGCATAGACTTACAAATATGAATACCACGATCGTTGACAATATTTGTTTTTACCACTTTATTGCCATTTGCCATCACAATGTTGGCTAAAGCATTGCCCAGAAGATTATTGCGTACATGTCCCAAGTGAAGTGGTTTGTTGGTATTGGGTGAAGAATATTCGATCATCACCAACGGAGAATTATCCGTGGCAGCAACAATACCGTATTGCTTATCGGCATGAATGTCATTCAACAATTCAATCCAGGCGGAAGAAGCGATAGTCAGGTTCAAGAAACCTTTGATTACATTGAATGCAGCTATCGAAGGTTCGTTAGCTTTCAGGTATTCGCCAATCTCCTGTGCTGTCTGCTCCGGTCCTTTCTTCGACATGCGCAGGAAAGGAAAAACTACCAGCGTGAGGTGTCCCTCAAATTCTTTCTTGGTTTTTTGCAGTTGCACCTGTGCGGCAGGCACGTCCTGTCCATACAGCGCTTTCAGTCCGTTGATGACGGACGCTACCAGTTTATCTTCTATATTCATGATTTAAAAGTATTTTCCGGGCGCAAAGATACTATATTTTGGCGAATTACGCGTTGCATCTGTACGGATAATAAAAAAGGAGACACCTCATAGGAGGTCACTGAAAAAGTCCTCCCTTCCTTTTTAAGAGAAAATATCTGCACATACCTTACA
>OHQG01000578.1_pt1 | contig 18418 bp, 20 predicted proteins | sample 1577871 | NCBI WGS metagenome assembly OHQG01 (sample SAMEA3879604, study PRJEB24766) | human gut metagenome | biome: human-associated habitat; feature: feces | place: USA | collected 1985/1987
ATTTTTTGGAGTTCTTAGAACCTTTTTTGCAAAAAAGGTTCTAAGCCGCCGGAGGTAATTATCAAAATTCGTATTAATATCCTAGGAGCTTTCATCGTTCCTTGTTTGTGCTGTTATGCTATCGGTTTCTCCCCATGGTTTTTTCAAGCAGCCGTACTATGTTTTCGCTGCCCAGCTGGCACACTATTGAATTCAACGCGTCAAGGTCATAGCCATTGTCAATAGCTTTAAATATCAGCTCGGAGATCGAATCCTCATCCATATAGCAGACCAGGCGTTCCGCTATAGCGCGTATATCGCCGCCAGACTCTACAGCCTTAAATGCCAGCGCGGATACGTCTTCTTCATCCATATAACATAGGATCGGAAGAAGGTCGTCTATACTGCTGCCGTTGTTCATGGCCTCCGTTACCATTGCTGCCACCCCCTCTGAATCCATGTGGCAGGCAATAGGCGCTATAGCGTTTATCCCGTCGCCCCTGCCGACGGCCTTTAAGGCGATAGCGTTTACGTCCTCTTCGTTTACGTAGCATATAAGGGGCGCAATCTCGTCTATTGCGGCATTTGAGTCCATAGCGCTCATTATAAGCTCAGCGACGCCGTTTTCGCTCATATAGCACGCAATGGGGGACAGGGACGCAATAGTTCCGCCAAAACCTAGTAACTTAAGCGCCGCGGCGTCAATGCCGCTCTCAGTCATATAGCAGGCGATTGGAATGATGGCGTTTACGTCCTCCATGCTTTTTATAGCGTCCAGTGCAATGGAATCAACATCGTCCTCCGCCATATAGCACGCTGCGGGAACTATCTCCTCAAGGCCGCAGCCCAACTCCACAGCCCTGTTGACAACCCTTGCAAGGCCATCCTCCCCCATGTAGCATGCGAATGGAAGTATTGATCCTATCTTTCCCCCACTATTAAGAACTTTTAAAGACAAAGCAGCCAAATCATCCTCATCAAGATGGTAAGCGATTTTTTTTAGATGGAACACGTCTATACCGTCCTCTTCTTCAATACCCTCAAGGATGTCCTCTTTAATTATTACATCGGCCTGTTCGCTGGTAAGTATCGGCGCTATCTCCTCAAATTCATCCGCCGTCACCGGCTTGTCGCGCTCTGAGCCTTCAAGGATGTTCTCAATTATACGGGTGTGCCGGGTTCTCCCCAAAAGGGTATCAATGCTAACTCCGAACAGCTCGGACAGCGCCGGAAGCTTAGATATATCCGGCATGGTTTCGCCCCGCTCCCAGTTGCTTATGGCCTGAAAGCTAACGCCCATCCTGTCCGCGAGCTCCATCTGTGTGAACCCTTTTTCTTTTCTTAAGTTGGCAATCTTTCTGCCAATGGACTTCATATCAAACATAGCGTATCTCCTTAAAAATTTCTGACGTCCGTACGGTAAGCTAATTCTAGCCCTTATTATGTCCATCAGTCAAACAAGCGTCGCTTGAGTGGCGCTAAATTCAGCTCAAGCGCTGCTTGAGGCGGGTAAAACCACGGTTAACGGCGGCTTTCAACAACATAGAAACAGCCCTCCGCGTTTAAGCACAGGGCCTGTCCATTACTAACATGCCTTTATTAAATTAATGCGGTTATATTAAAGACGGCTATTGGTACGAGTTCATCTTGTTGTAAATCCAGTTGTCGAACTTAACAAACTCTCCCTTATCACCTCTTACTATGCCGATTATCCTGTTTTCATCGGCGTTGAGCACGGGACCGCCGCTCATCCCTTTAATATATAGTGAATCTACCCTAACAAGCCGTCTGCCGGTTCTAGTAACCTTACCGCGTATGAGCCATAATGTGTCTTCTAGTATGCCAGGGTAGCCCTGACCTCTTGTATACTTTCCATTAAGGCTGGTGTTGTCGCCAACGGACATCAGGGTCATCTGGTCGGGAACGGTATTCCTGTCCACCTCTATAACGCCCCAGTCGTCGGTTGCGTCGCCTGAGTTATACCAATATCCGCCTACCTCCATATATTCCGAATAGGCCGTCCCATACGGTCTTTGCGGGGAGGCGCTTCTGCATGATGGAATAGCGGTTATCCTTCCCGCCCATTCGCCGGATGAGGGCTCGTAGAGGTTGTGCCCTGCTGTTCCAAGATGATACGGCCCTATTTTAAACGCGGAACCAATATACTGCTTGCCATTTATGCTGTACGTCAATCTGAACGTGCTCCGTGTGTTGGAATAAATCTGGGGGTTATCCTCGTGCCAGTAATCGGGCCAATCATAGGGTTTATAATCTTCCACGGCGCTTGTAGTTTCATCAATCTGAAGACCCTTGTCTTCCCCTTCTTCAGTCATCCTCGTTATCTCAGAGTTGTCCACAATAGTTACGGTCTGTGTAGTACAGTCATATGATACCGAATCGCTCGGCGTGTAATCCGAATCAAGATCGTTAAGCTTTTCGTCATTCTCGTCCAGGGATTCAATCTCCCTTACGGACGCGTTCCTGGCCAGATAATCGACCAAATCCTCGCCTGCCTTTCCGCCCTCATCGATCACGCGGCGCCAGTCCTCCTCGGACACCTCGTCCTCGGGAAACGTGCCGGGTTCGGCGGCATAGACCTTATCGATTATGTCCAGCACATCCCGCGGTACTGCCTGCATCTCTTCAGTTGTTCTCGTAATTTCAGAATTGTCAACAATGGTTTCGGTTTGTGTAATGCAATCATATCCTACCGAATAATCGCAGGGCGTATAGTCGGCGTTAAGGTCGTTGGACTTTTCATCATAGCTGCTTTCAACCTCCCTTACGGACGCGTGTTCGGCCAGATATTCGATCAGATCCGCGCCCGCCTGCCCGCCTTCGTTGATCACGCGGCGCCAGTCCTCCTCGGACACCTCGTCCTCGGGAAACGTTCCAGGTTCGGCGGCATAGACCTTATCGATTATGTCCAGCACATCCCGCGGGACAGCTTCCGCATTGCCTGAAACAACGTTTGGGGACATTGCCGCGGGCAATAAAAACACAGCTGCTATCAACAGGCAAAACAGCGGTTTAAGACGTCTTTTCATGTTAACCTTCCTTTCTTTTTAAATTATATATTAACTGTCCATAGGCAATCAATATCTTAATAATTTGTTTCACAGCAAATAAAATTATTTAAATCAATTACTCCCACCATCTTCATAATAATCCTTATTATAATCTACCCATTCGCCATATAAAATTGAGAAATCATCTGGAGACAATTTTTCGCCTGGCTTTGGCATTTGCGCCCTTGGGTCATCTGTGGAGTCTCCTAATGTTCCTTGATAAAACTCCATGCAATACTCCTCAGTAACCCAATCCGGAAGCTTATCCTTCCTGTCCTCATAAAACTCGTGGACAATCTGTTCATATGACTTCTGCTTTTTTGAACAGGCAGGCGACACAATCAGCATGGCTGCAATTATAAGGATAAGAGCCGCAAATACAAATCTTTTTGCCGGTTTCATTACACTACAGACCTCCTTTTTGAATTGTCAACATATAAGATACCTTATATGATACATAATAAACGCACTACACGTTGTTGTCAACCTTTTTATCAATATATTGCACATTCCCGAATTAAGATACTAAATTTAAACAATTTATCCTGGGTATTTAGAGTTTTGTTCATTCAAGCTCCCTTGATTCATCTTCATAATAATCCTTATTATAATCTACCCATTCGTCACATAGTGCCCCATATTCTTGTGGAGATAATCGTCGTTCTCTTAGTACAGAGCTGAGAGGATTGCCAAGCTCAGTTAATTTCGTCCGTTGCTCATCCACAATACTCATCTACATATTCCTTGGTATAATCATGCCACTCGTCATATAATGCAGCATAATCATCCGGAGAAAGCGGTTCATCCAACACCATTGGGGAAGGCAGTGGAGAGCTTTCTACCCAATACTTGTTTCGATAGTAATCCACGCAGAACTCCTCAGTAACCCAATCTGGAAGCTTATCCTTCCTGTCCTCATAAAACTCGTGGACAATCTGTTCATATGACTTCTGCTTTTTTGAACAGGCAGGCGACACAATCAGCATGGCCGCAATTATAAGGATAAGAGCCGCGATTAGAAATTTTTTTGCCAGTTTCACTATACTACAAACCTCCTTTTGAATTGCCGCAATTACAGTTCTTTAAACCTCAACCATAAATTGAATTATGATAAATACCTTATATAATTAATAATACGCATATAGCGGTGACAAAGTCAATATTCTCTTTTTAAAACTAATAAAAAGCGGGGAACCTGAGCCTATCAAAGCTCAATCCCCGCCTTTTAACAGCGTTATGCGTATTAACTATTTAAAATTACTTTCTCAGGTTCAGGCTCGCGATTATGGACCTGTAGCGCTCAATGTCCTTTGCCTTGAGATAGTTGAGCAAACCTCTGCGCTTACCAACCATCTTGAGAAGGCCCCTGCGCGAGTGATGGTCCTTTTTGTTCTGCTTGAGGTGCTCGTTCAGATGGTTAATTCGGGAGGTAAGTATTGCTATCTGTACCTCTGGTGAGCCCGTATCGCCCTCGTGCAGCTTATATTGTTCGATAATCTGAGTCTTTAAGTCCTTATCCATTTTTGTTTTCTCCTTTAATTTCATATCCCCGGCAACTGCGCCTGGCGTTGGAGTTTCGCCAAACAAAGCAGCGGGTCTAATTTACTAAATAATAATAACATATGTAACCAGGATTGTAAACATGGTATTGGGTTCTATTTTGCCACCCTTAGAGCAAAATACTCCCTGGCGCACCGAACATCCTCATTGATCTGGGCTGCCAGATCGGGCACCGAGGGAAACCTTCGGTCGTCCCTCAGCCGTTTAAGAAATTCGACCCTGAGCGTCTTACCATAGATGTCGCCGGAAAAGTTGAGTATATGCGTTTCAACCGTTGTTTCCATGCCGCCCACGGTCGGGTTGTTTCCAACATTGGTAATCGCCTGCATTGTTTTTCCGTCCATCCCCGCAAGCGTTACGTAAACGCCGCTCCTGGGAAGCACCTTGCCGCTTATATCTCTGAAATTAGCGGTAGGGAAGCCTATTGAGCGCCCTATTTTCCTGCTGCCCACTATATGCGACGTAATGGCATACGGCGCGCCAAGCAAAACGTTGGCTTCTTCGAGGTTGCCAGACTCTATCAGCTTTCTGATTATGGAGCTTGACACGGTGATGCCATTGAGCTTTACCGGCAAAACGATGGAGGATTCAAAGCCAAGAGTACTTCCGAGCTCACGCATGGTCTCCGCGTTTCCGGCGCCTTTTGCTCCGAATGAATAGTTAAATCCCATTACCGCATGTTTCATTCCATATTCGTTTACCAGCATAGCTGCAAAATCGGCAGGTGGCGTATCAGCCATTGCCGCGTCAAATCGCACGGCCTCAACGTCTATCCCAAGGGATTTCAAAGTAGATATGCGCTCTTGGCTTGTGGTAAGCAGGCGGGGGAGGGGGCCAAACAGCTCGGCCGGATGGTTTAAAAACGTAAATGCAATGGGCCTGCATCCCGTTTCAGCCGCAACCCTAAGCGAAGTCCTTATCAATTCCCTATGTCCTATATGCACCCCGTCGAACATTCCCAGGGCAATAACTGAACCCGCACACATCAATAACACACCTCGTTTAATTCAACATAAGGCTCATTCTAAGCTTGCCGTTATCAGCTACGCCCAGCCCCAGAAACTCATCGTCAAGATAAATCCTGTATAAAGCGTGCGCATCGCTGCCGGAAATGCCGCCGTACGGGATTTCCGCTCCATTTATCAGCATCCTGCGCTTCTTTTGATTATCCAAGTTCAAGCGGATTTCAGGAATATGGCTGACTGAGGCGTCAACAGGGATAAGCGCACGGTCGAGTATGCCCTGCTCCTTCATAGCCCTTAGTTCCGCAATGGAATAGGCGTTTTCCACTTCATGTTCACCGGACACCGTTCTCAACAAAAACCTCATATGGGCATAAGTCCCCAGGGTAATGCCTATATCGTGACAGAGCGTCCTTATATATGTGCCCTTTGAACACAGGATGGATATTAAAAATCTGTTATACCCGGTTTGTCTTATTACATCAAGCGAATAAATCGTAATCGTCCTCCGCTTTTCACGGATAGGAGCGCCGGCACGGGCCAGCTTATAAAGCTTTACTCCATCCTGATTGGCCGCCGAGTAGATAGGCACGCATTGTTCTATGTCGCCTGTAAACTTTGGCAATATGTCAATAAGCTCTAAAAGACTAACGCGCTTATCACATTCGCCTGTAACCTGGCCGTAAGAATCCTGCGTATCGGTTGACACGCCAAATTCTATCTCGGCTATATACTCTTTTTTCTTGTCCACAAGATGATCGAACAGGCGGGTAGCACGTCCAACGCAAACAAGCAGTACTCCCGCGGCTCCCGGATCCAACGTGCCCGCATGCCCGATTCTCTTTATTTCAAATATCCTTCTCAGGTCCGTTACAACGTCCGAGGATGTCAGTCCCGGAGGTTTTAACACCGAAAGCACGCCCTCATACCGGCGTTCCGTGTCAATTCCCATTGCGTACTTATTAGTCATACTTTTTAAAATCCCGCGCTTAATTTAAGTGTACAAAGGCAGGTCAGTCTGCTGCAAGACCCTTTTTCAGCGCCTTTTGCGCCGCGTCAAGTATCATTGCCCTGGTTCTTAAAAGCGCAAAATGCGATGTAAAGCCCGCGGCCCTTTCGTGGCCGCCGCCGCCGTACCTTTCGGATATCTTTGCAACGTCGGCATAATCCTTGGACCGCATGCTGACCTTATAAGAACCGTCGCGGGCCTGCCGCACGAACACCGCTATTTCAACCGTATCTATGTCCCTGATATGTTCAACAATGCCTTCGCAATCGTCGTTTGAAGCTCCAACGGACGCCATATCATCCTGACTTACCGCTATTAATCCAATCCTTCCATCCTCAAACAGCTCAAGCAGGTTTAACGCCCTTCCGAGCATGCGCAGCTTTGAACACGGGAAGTTAGAGTAGATCAGCCGGTTAAGCCTTGATGCGTCGGCGCCGGCTTCAATGAGCTTTGACGCGGTAAAAAGGGAGTTAGGCGTGGTGTTGCTGTGCGAGAACCTTCCGGTATCGGTAAGCACTGCCGTATAAAGGCATGTGGCCATATCGCTGTCAATCGCCACACCCATTATATTGGCAAGCTCGAATATTATCTCACCCGTTGACGCCGTACCGCCGGATATATAGTTCGCCTGCGCGAATCCGGCATTTGTGGCATGATGGTCTATTGCAACGGTTGTCTCGGCAGCGTCAAAAAGCTTTGCCGCAATGCCCATGCGGTGCTTATCAGCGCAGTCTACCGCAATCACGCATCTGCTGCGTCTGGCGTCTGAAGCGTGTACGATCCATTCGGCCCCAGGCAGGAAGCCGTATATGGGCGGCACCCGTCCGTCGCATACGGACTGGCTTCGCTTGCCCATAGCCTCAAGGATTAGCTGAAGGCCCAGCATGGAGCCAAGCGCGTCGCCATCGGGCGATACATGCGCCACGAGAGTAAAATCATCGCCGCGTGATATAATGGATGCGATTTCATTAAGGCTATTCATCGGCAAAACCCTTATCAGAGGCCATAACCTCGTTAATTACCTTTGATATATGAACGCTGTATTCTATGGAATCGTCCTTGACGAACACAAGCTTTGGAATGCGCCGTATATCTATACGGCGTCCAAGCTCGCGGGCGATAAAACCCGACGCGTGGTTGAGCGCTTCCACAGTATCCTTTCTGACTTGTTCATCCTTATCATAAACGCTTACCCGCACCTTGCACAGCATCAGGTCGCTTGTCACGTCGGATGTTATAATTGTAGTCATTGGCGAGATCCTTGGGTCCTTAAGCTCCCTTATAACATCGCTTAATCCCTTCTTTATCTCCTCGCCCACCCTGTCATACCTGTTTATCATTAGCTTTCTCCAGTTTATTATATTGGACTGACGACGGAATGGGTAGCACCCGTCCTTTCAGTATGCCCTTATATTTCTCTTTAAAGGCGGAGCCAATCCATAAACCGGACCATGGTCCCGTATATTGCAACGTCTCCGCCCTTTAAGTATATAATTTTTACCCGTACTCCGCTTTAACTTTCGCCGGGGATTGAGCTTAGCGCTTAACCTCCTCGATTACATACGCTTCAATGATATCGCCTTCGTGTATATCGTTGAAGCCTTCAATGCCAATACCGCATTCATAGCCTGTAGCAACCTCTTTTGCATCGTCCTTAAAGCGCTTCAAAGACGAAATCTTGCCTTCATGGATTACAATACCGTCGCGTACTACCCTTACCTGAGCGTTTCTGGACACCTTGCCGTCCTGAACGTAAGCGCCTGCAATCGTACCTACGCCGGATACCTTGAACGTATTGCGAACGGATATTCGTCCGAGCTCCACCTCCCGGTATACGGGCGCAAACAGTCCTTTCATAGCCTTCTCTATGTCCTCGATGGCATTATATATTATCCTGTATAGGCGGATATCAACCTTTTCACGTTCGGCCGTCTGCTTTGCGGCGCCGTCGGGGCGTACGTTAAAGCCTATGATAATGGCATTGGACGCCGCGGCGAACATGACGTCCGATCCGGTTATTGCGCCCACGCCGCCATGTATGCAGCGGACGCGGACCTCTTCGTTGGAAAGCTTCTCGAGCGCCTGCTTTACCGCCTCCACAGAGCCATGCACGTCAGCCTTGACGATAATGTTTAGATCCTTAACCTGGCCTTCGGCAATCTGGTTGAAAAGATCGTCAAGGGATACCTTTGACATCATCTTAAGCTGCGCCGCCTTTTGCTTGTCGCGCCTTTCCTCGGCGACCTGCCTTGACAGCTTGTCGGCCTCGGCGACGTTTAGGACGTCGCCTGCCGAGGGGACCTCGGAGAAGCCGAGCACCTCTACTGGCTGACCTGGGCCTGCCGACGCAACCCTTCTGCCCTTGTCGTCCATAAGCGCGCGAACGCGTCCATAGGCTGTTCCCGCAACGATTGTATCGCCGATTTTAAGGGTGCCGTTTTGCACGAGTACGGTAGCGATGGGCCCTCTGCCCTTATGCAATTCAGCTTCAATTATAGTACCCTTCGCAATACGGTTTGGATTGGCCTTAAGCTCAAGCACCTCCGCCTGTAAAAGCACCATCTCAAGAAGCGTTTCGAGATTTTCGCCGGTCTTTGCTGAAACGGGAACGCAAATCGTATCGCCGCCCCATTCCTCGGTAACCAGTCCATGTTCGGTGAGCTGCTGTTTAACCTGCTCGGGGTTTGCGTTGGGCCTGTCTATCTTATTTATAGCGACTATTATGGGCACCTCCGCCGCCTTAGCGTGATTGATCGCCTCAACGGTCTGAGGCATTATTCCGTCGTCGGCCGCTACGACAAGGATTACTATATCGGTGACCTGTGCGCCGCGGGCACGCATTGACGTAAAGGCCTCATGGCCGGGAGTGTCTATAAATGTGATCGGCTTACCGTTACACAATACCTGGTATGCGCCTATATGCTGGGTTATTCCTCCGGCTTCGCCGGCGGTAACGCTTGAGTGGCGTATCGCGTCGAGCAGCGACGTCTTTCCATGGTCTACATGTCCCATGATTGTCACTACGGGGGGACGCTCAATCAGGTTCTGTTCCTCGTCCGCAACAGCGCTCTCCTGAAGGACGTCCTCAAATGTCTTCAATGGCTGATATTCAAGCTCTATGTCATAATCAGCGGCGATCAGTGAGCAGGTATCATAATCAATATCCTGGTTAATGGTCGCCAATATGCCAAGGTTGAATAGTTTCTTTATTATTTCCGCTACGGGTTTGCCTATCTTTTCAGAAAGGTCTTTAACGGTTATTGTTTCCGTAGTGATCACCGCCTTTTCGATCTTAACAGGTTCCGGCTTATGTATGGGCTGCTGCTGCTTTCTGGCCTTTGGATACCTTGAGCCAAACTGTGTCTCGTCGTCCCAGCCGCTTGCGCTGTCCTTTATTGATTTTCGGTTCCTGGATTTTTTATCGTTGTCACGGGCCTTGCTCTTATCGGACTTATCCTTGCCGGAGGGCTGGCTTCGTTTCTCGCCCTGGCCGGCTTTTGGAGCGTCAGCCTTTGGCGCCTTGGGCGCAGCGTCCGGTGCGCGCTGTGCCGGCGGCGGCGAGGCTTGCCTGCTCTGCCTTGCGGGCCTTGTATCGGGTTTGGGTGCGCGGTCGCGTGCCGGAGGAGTCTGTACAATCTCCGTTACAGTCGTTTCGGGGCCGTTTATGTCAATATCGGGCTTGGTCTTATGGTCAGGTTCGGGCGCGGGAGCCGGTTCAGCTTCCGGATGATCATCCGAATCGGATATCGCCGCTGCTTCTTCCGGCTGACCGGCATCGGCAAGGACAGCCTCGTCGTCCTCATCATTCCCTCCGACATGTACGGCTAGCGAAGCGTCCGATTCGAGATTTTTAAGGAACAGCTCCCTGCGTTCACGCTCCTGTTGAGCCTCGCGTTCCTGTTTTTCCTTCTCTATAAGCTGGGACTCGCGCCGTTTTACACCCTGCAGGGCGGTGCCTACTTCACCATGAATATGCTTTATCCGCTCAAACAGCTCCTTTACTATTTCGTCCAGCGCATGCACTGAATCGGTAATCTTAACCTTTGACATCAACAAACACCCCCGTTGTCTGCGCCATTATCCGGCACTTTGGTATAAATCCCTTTTATCATATCAGCAAACCCCCTGTCGGTTATAGCAGCAACCATTCTGTTTTCCCTTCCTATCGCACCGCCGAGATTCTCAACCGTAAGGCATTCAATTCCGTGGCTAAGGCCTCGCTCAACCCATCTTTTAAGCGTTGCTTTAGAGGCGGACGAATCAAGCAGAATCAACAGCGCCTTTTTGGAACCCAGAATCTTTTGAACAGCGACCTCTCCTGAATAACACTTGCCAGCTTTCATAGCGAAACCTATGGCCGACATGAGCCTGCTGTCGCTCATCCGTGCTCAAGCTCCCTTCCGAGACGTTCAAGAAGTTCTCCATCAAGCTTGCGCTCCAAAGCGCGTTCAAGCGCCTTGGACTTGACGGCGCGGTCAAAGCACTGATGGTTTTTGCATAGGTACGCTCCCCTGCCGGACGCCTTGCCGGTTAAATCAATCGCAACGCTGCCCTCAATGGGACGAACAATTCTTATAAGATCGCGCTTAGGAAACATATTTCTGCATCCCACGCACATTCGCATAGGCGTTTTCTTAGGCATTATGTCGGTCACCTCCTAAAAGGGCACAAAACAATCGGCATTAAAGCTCCGGCGGCTCCTCGCCCGAGTCCATGCGCTCCATTTCCTCTTCCATCTGGGCATTGCTCTTTATGTCTATTTTCCAGCGCGTAAGCTTAACCGCAAGCCTGGCGTTCTGGCCATCCTTGCCGATAGCGAGCGAAAGCTGGTTGTCAGGAACGACGACCCTGGCCACTCCATCGAACCTGTCGCCGTTTTCCTCATATTTGGCTGGTTTGGTATAAACCATGAGCACCTTTGCGGGACTGAGCGACTTGGCTATGTATATGGCGGGATCCGGATCCCACGCGATGATATCTATCTTTTCCCTGCGCAGTTCTTCTACGATACGCTCAACACGCATCCCTTTTTGTCCAACGCACGCGCCAACGGCGTCAACGCGGCTGTCGTTTGAATATACGGATATTTTTGTGCGCGAGCCTGCTTCCCTGGCTATGCCTTTGATTTGCACCAGCCCGGCGTGGATTTCAGGAACTTCAAGCTCAAACAGGCGCTTTACAAGGCCCGGATGCGTACGGGAAACGAAAACCTGAGGGCCTTTGTTGGTCTTTCTTACTTCCAATACGTATACCTTGAGCCGCATATTGGTTTCATAGGTCTCTCCGGGCGGAATCTCCCTGGCGTCCAGGAATCCGCTTGTACGCCCGATGGAGAGATAAACCCCTGTTTTATCCACCCTCTGAACAATGCCCGTGAGCATCTCGGTTTCCTTTTCCATATATTCGTCATAGGCGTTTGAGCGTTCGGTTTCACGAATGCGCTGTACAACCACCTGCTTTGCCGTCTGAGCGGCTATACGCCCAAAATTTTTAGGACGCACTTCTTCCTCTATCACATCGCCTACCTCGTATAGCGCGTTAATGCGTTTAGCGTTTTCAAGCGAAACCTCGGTAAGCGGATCCTCAACCTTTTCAACTACAGCCTTTGAAGCATAGATTTTTGCCTCTCCCGTTTCAATATCGACCTCGGCCCTGGCGTTTCCGACATTGCCGTAGTTTCGTCTATAGGCGGATATAAGCGCAGCCTCAAGAGCCTCTATGAGCTTCTCCTTGCTTACGCCGCGTTCTTTCTCAATCACATTCAGTGCTTCTATGAATTCCGCATTCATTATAATATGTCAACTCCTTCTGGAATGTCTATTCAAACTCTATCACCGGCTTTACAGAGGAGGCCTCCTTCTTTAAAAAGTTTAGCTGTTCTCCGCTTTTAAGATCGGTTATCACAAAGGAAAGCTGATCAAACCCCTCAAGCAAACCGGTAAACTCCTTTTTCCCGTCCTTTGGGGCGTAAAGCTTTACCGCGACCTTTTTACCGAGGTTCCGTTCAAAATCCCTATCGCTTTTTATCGGCCTGTCAAGCCCCAAGGAGGAAACGCTCAGGTAGTACTGTTCGGAGATGGGGTCGGCTTCGTCCAGAATCGGATCCACAGCCCTGCTTACGCGCTCACAGTCCTCCATTTTGATGCCGTTGGGCGAATCTATAAACAGGGTAAGCACCATGTGTCCCTGCTCCTTCTTATACTGCACCTCAACAAGCTCGTATCCAAGCCCATCGACGGTGCTCTCAACCAACGCAAATACATCGTTCGTCAATTTCATGTCTGTCCTTTTCCCTCCGTGCGGGTGAACGCGCCTAAATTAACAAAGGCCAAGGCTCCCTTATTTTCTTCATTCATAAATGAAAGGTGGGAGAACTCCCACCCTTTAAGAACCTTGAAAAAAAGGCACAACACCATACGTTTACAATTATAACATCATAAAAGCGTAAGCGCAAGCGATAAATTGCAATTTAATAGTTGAATTTAAGAAAAAATAAAATGGAAAAATATATTATTGTCGCTATTGAATTTTTAGATTAGTTAGTGTAAAATACTATTCGTGCCGTTCCTCCTTAGCTCAGTCGGTAGAGCATGCGGCTGTTAACCGCAGTGTCGTTGGTTCGAGTCCAACAGGGGGAGCCATGCCGGAGCAAAGTCCGCTTTGCTCCGTTTTTCTTCTACAAGAAAAACATCCGCCCGCTCCCTTGCTCCTCCTATTGCGCAAAAAGTCACGCTCGCTTTGGCTATACACTATTTTAAGCGCGGGCATTACGTCTCCGCTTCGCTGCTAACTTTTTGCGGCATGCGCCTTCGATGCGGGAGGCTCAATCGTATGTCCTTTTATCAGCGATATGTACACAGGGGCAAAGTTCGCCTTACACAATTTTTCTTTTAAGGGAAAAGCGCATAAGAAAGCTATATCTGCGCGCTTAAGTTATTATTGATACGTTTGGAAGTAAAAAGTGAAATAATCATCTGTTTATTGTAACGATTAAAAGCTTGAAATTGGAGCTGAGCACATATATTAACCGCTACTTAACCAAGCAACGGCAGTACAGATAAGGGCGGTCAAACTCAAAAAATGTAATACAAAGCTTATCCACAACTCAGCTTTCAGTGATATTGAAAACAATGTGAACTTATGGTAAAATGTGGTAGTAATTAACATGTCAGTATACCGGATAATAAAAAATATTGAAGGATGGAATAACTTATGAAAGCGTTGACTTACCTAAAAAGATTTTTTTCACTCTTTCTTTATGCGGTTTTTATTTCCGTTTTTGCGTTGTCAGAGGTTCTTGCTGCGGATTTAAATCCAGAGCAGGGCGCCGTATTTACCGAGGTGCTTAATATTAATATAGGAAACGGCGCCGGAGAAGTGGGTTACCATTATGGAAATGAGGAGCTTCATCTAAAAGGTCCTGGAAGCCTTCATGTTAAGGATAACGGCCAAATTTGCATACTTGATACCGTAAATAAGAGAATACTCAAATTTAACGCAAACGGAACATTGCGTAACACGCTGAATTTGCCCTCAAACGCATGGGGCACGCAGATGTGCTATTATGGAGATATGTTTTTTGTGCTTGACTATGATAACGATGTTGTGTATGCTATCGTGGACCCTCATGAAGCGGACTCGTTGTCTACCAGCCCTGCTACGCCGTATTTTAAGTTTAATTTGCCCGAGGAACTGCCGGGCGAGCTGGTGTGCGAACTGAACGCTTCAGCGGACGGCTTGTTTGTTATTGATATCGACAATAATCATTATTATCTTGAACCGGACGGCGCTTTTTTAACTGGGAGCGAATATTTTACGGTCAGCGGCCTTGAAGCCAACGAATGCGTTGCTCAGGTGAGCGCTTCCACCATGGAAACGGTCTGGAATATTGACCGCGAAAGCGCTTTGAACAGCATTTCAATAAAGGACGTTGATGCGAACAATAATCTATATGTAGCCTTTTATGAACAGGTTCCTGATACCTGCGTCATGATGTTTGAAAAGACGATAAGGCGCTATAATAGCAGCGGCCGCCTCACGGGCTGCGCTCTGATCGACCTTGACAGCTGTTATACGCATCCGAATCAGGAACTTTCCATAACATCTAATGGGGATGTGTATTATATGGAATGCCTTAACAACAGCGTAAGCATCAAACGGATTCAACTGGGTACGGCTTATCAGAGCCAGATGGAGGCGCTGGCGCTTGAGGCACTTGAAATAGAAAGCACTGTCGGCGAAGGCTATGAGTTTGACGAATATGGGATGCCTCCGGAGGAAGGGGTAAAGGCTACATATAATATTTCAATTTCGCGCACCATGGCGCTTACACGAGCCAGATACATGGCCAACTACTCTTGGTCGTTAAGGGAAATAAACAAAAGGCCGCATAATCAAATTCGGCTGCCCGCATATATCCGCAACGGCACGGTAGGGAAAACCGTCAAGGGAATCCCCTACTGCTGGGGCGGCTTCAACGGCTATGAAAGTGAAGGAACGAACGAAGCCAAGCTGTCGTTTAACACTGCTAAAAATAATAAACGTGCCGGAAATACCAATAATGAGAACGGATTTATATCTGCTTCTGCCGGCGTTGATTGCTCCGGATATGTTTCAAGTACGTACAATTTCAGTAACAAGCAGGGAACATATTATTTTAGAGACGATCTAGGTCATTCTCTAAACAATGTAGGCAATCTTAAGCAAATGGATTTTGCCGTAAGGATAGATACTACAGGAAGTGTAAGCTCTCGAGTCCGTCATATAGTGCTATTTGATAGAAAGGCATCGGGTGGTCAAGGTTACTATATATATGATTCGACTACTGACAGCACTAATCAAAATGGGGGTACTGAAAAAAAGGATAGGGTGTCTTGGCATATGGTTAATAATGATTACTTTAATAAATATTTATGTAAAACGCCATGGTGCCAGGCTGGATCAACCTACAGCTTGAACAAAACACATCATTGGAAGAGATGCAAGTTTTCAGGCTGTTCTACAAGGCTGAGCTATGCGGCGCATAAATGGACCTACGACAGCGCCAGCAGTTATTACAGGTGTGTTTGCGGCGCGAGAAGGGTTGGCGGCGTAGTCATAAACACTACTGATCCGGATGAATTCGACGACAGCATCCTGGTCTTTGAGACAATGGGAACGGAATATGCATGTTATGAATGCTGTGAAGACAACTGCATTCACATTGAGGCAGAGTAGAACTTATAAATCAATCAAATCAATGCCGGAGGCCAGGTCGGTCTCCGGCAGAAAGTATGAGGTATACCATGTTTAATAGCCGATACAAAGCCGGTCTGCTTGCAGCCTTACTCATCATAGCAATGTTTGTTTCGGGGTGCGTTCATACAGGCCCAGAAACGCCCTCGCCAAGCGTTATCCCGCCTACGCCGGACGCGGGGCGGACCGAGGCGCCAACTCGGACGCCCGAATCCAAGCCCAGCCCAAGCCAGGATATTCCCGCGCCGACCAAGGATTTAAGCGCCATGCCCGAACAGGCTGAGTTTATTGAGATATTGAACCTGAAAATAGGCAGCGGTGAAAACGAGTTGGGATATTTTGAAAAACCTTTCCCTATGTATGTAACGGGTCCGGCCAGCTTTCATGTTGACGAGGCGGGTTGGATAGCGGTGCTGGACACTTATAATTTAAGGGTAACCATATATGAGGATTCAAGGCAGGTGTACGAGATAGATCTTGATGACGAGCTGGTTTTTCCATATTTCATGTGTTATTCTGGAGAGGGATTTTATATCCTGGATATCACAATGGAATATGTTTTGTTCGTAGATTTTACCCATGATTATATAGGGAAGAATATAAAGCATAAGCCTGTGGTCTATGAATTGCCTGAGGGCATCAAGGCATCCTTAGTGTGGGGGATGGATTACACAAAATATGGTGTTACCATTAATATTGATCCATATGATTATTATCTTGACAATGGCGAATTTATTAAGTGCACTAAAAACATAATAGCAAGAGATGAAGGATATAATTGGGTAAACTATAGAAAGGATGATATGGTATGGAAAATGGAGCCGGAGGATAATTGTTCAGTTGGAGGACTACTAGGCACCGATATCAATGGGTTTGCATATGTGCAATACTATGAGAATTTTCCCGAGGCTCCATGGGTACTTTTTGAAAAGACAATCCGCTGTTATAACCCGTTAGGTGAGATGTACGGCTGCGCCAGAATAGATATTGACAAATATTTTACATTTCCAACGCGCGATGTTATTGTCATGCCCGACGGCAGGGTGTACCATATGGCATGCCTGGAGGACAGGGTAGTAATATACGAAATCATACTTGGCAGAACATATGAATCGCGCGGGGAGGAGCTTGTAGAAGAGGCCATAAGGGAATATGAGCAGAGCATTGAGGAAGGGGTACCAAGCGGATATGACGGGCCGTGATGCACATTATATAAAAAAGTCAATGTTTAATTTAGAGGGTATTGTGATAAATATATAAGAAACCCCAACTTATGAGCAAACATATTGATATAAATTATATACATACCTTCAGTTGACAAGGGTAAGGACTGCTTAAGCTTCGGATCATCTTGAGTAGTTCTTACTATTTTACCTACTCCACGTAATCGACCGGAGCAATGCGGTAGCAAATCTCGCCGCCGTAGCATTCAAGGGTGAAGTTCTCGCTGAACTCGATTGTGTCTACTACGAACTTGCCGTTGATGTAATCATAGGTTATCTTTAGAGCACCATCAGAAAGGACGCTTATCGTTTGAAGCGGATAGCCATTCTCTCTTCTGGCAATTACATTTGATTCAATACCACTTCCACTATTAAATATCTCTACCATAGGTCCATAGAAATAATCGGCATATGCGTTCATTGCTGGGTCTATTGAAGCCAGGCTTCGAATTTCATCCCCTTTTTTAACACCTGAAAAGTTATTGTATTTAAGCTGTTCCTGCATAATTGCTATCGCACCTATAACGGGGCTCCCGCTTGCAGGTTTTCCTTCCTCCGTTCTAAAGTACACATAAATGCGCTGGTCTTGGTCTGTATCGTACATTACATATCCTACGCCGGTGGCTCCCATGCACCTGATAGCTCCATACGGCATACGCGTTAACAAATAATCCAGCCTAGTGGCAAAGTTCCCACGTTCTATGGCTCCATTAGTATAATCAAGACCGAATTTTAAAAATCCATACTTCAGGGAGTCATTATCAGTGTTGGCATTCACCAAGAACATATCATCATATTTATATACTGGCACATCTAAAGACTGCGATTTATTGACTTCATGATGACTTAGTATATATTTATCAGCTTCTGGATTTATAAAGCCAACTCCATATAGTTCCTCGGGTAGGAGATGGGCTACTTTCACAGTAGGCTGTGGAGCAGGATCACCTGCATTTACGGAATCGCCTTCCACGGCCTGGGGGGTAGCAGATATGCCAGGTTTCGGCGTCTGCTGTGTTTCAACAGGAACCTGGCACGCGGTTCCTAACAGCATTACAATTAATATTGCTATAATTAGTCTTTTCATGTTATCTCCTTTCAAATATATCAAATTCCCTTTGTGTCGACCTTATAATACTGGAGCTGGCTCCTATGAGTGTATAAAGGCCACCATGGGTGATTACCTGGATTAGTAACTCCCTCTCTTAACTGCGATGGATAGTCGCTCATCTTATCTGCCCATACTCCGGTATTCGTTTGATACCAGAAGTGATAATCGAAGCCCTCGTCTATTGTTTCATCATAATTGTCCCAATCGCCGTCAGTTCTGTTGTAAACGCCATTTAAAGCACGGATAAGCCTGCCCGTTAGTCGGTCAACTAT
>OHQG01000584.1_pt1 | contig 18262 bp, 14 predicted proteins | sample 1577871 | NCBI WGS metagenome assembly OHQG01 (sample SAMEA3879604, study PRJEB24766) | human gut metagenome | biome: human-associated habitat; feature: feces | place: USA | collected 1985/1987
GTACGAAGAATATCCCTCCTTTTGTGACAGAAAAATAGCAAAGCAGACTTAATACGGGATATATGGATAAATACCGGATAGCTTTCGATATAAAAAAATATTGTATAGCAGCTAAAATAAATAATAGAACAGTGTAGCTGTTGAACAGGTAATGGATACAATAATTCAGAAATATGAATCCGTTTTCGAAATTGTTGGAAAAATCAAGGTCATATATATTACTGAAATAGTCATAATATCCACTCCAATCGGTGCCTCTTTCCCATCTGAGAAAAGATAACAGGAATAGGATAGAGAGTGTAAGATAATAAATAATTTGAGCCGTCCCTTGTCTTTTGCTGTCGAAGATTTCGAGAAAACTACCGGCGAGCAATAGTATGAAAATCAGATATAGGTACATGGTTAAAATCGATCGAAGGGATACAGTTTTATGCGTGTGATTCTTTTTACAAAATCTCTGGTTCCTTTATTAAAAAGATATAGCGGTATCAGTAAAAGAATGAGATACAAGCTTCCGGTCAATGATGCATACAATATAAAGTTAATATAAGAAGAAGTGGGGTTAAAGTCGATATAGTTGGAAATATAGAGTACTATAACCGTTGTAAATAGTAACGATATAATCGATTTGATATATAAGTAAATATAATTGCTAATGGAAGTCTTGAATCCTTTTCGGAACAGGAATATAGGTTTCCAGGTAAAAACGATCAGAAGTAAACTGATCAAGACACCGCAAAGTATACCTGGTATTCCCCACCAATATCCAAACAGAACGGATAGTCCTATATTTAATATCGCTTCAGCAATTGGTGCCCAGATATCTTGGAATAGGCCATAAGCATTGATAAATGAATCGACAACTGTACGGATCAGGTTTATATACATGATTGCAACCATTAGTATCAGCGATAAATTATCAAGTTGATATTCCGGCCCGACCCATAAAGTAATAAAAGCGGGTGCCAATCGATAAACACAATAACAGGCTGTTCCGACAAATAAAAAACGAGAACAGAATAATTCTTCGAATACATTCAGAATATGATCTTTATCACTTGATGCGACCAGATTCCCTACTCCGGCTCCTATGCTGTTGAATATGGCGGCAAGTAATGCCATAATCCCCATGATGATCAACATATAGTTCCCATAAACGGCTACCAGTGTCAGGGATGTGTAAGCATATATGACCAAAGGACTTGTTTGGGTAAGTACATATCCTCCCACTTTATGGAAAAATAGTTGTTTTGTCTTTTTTATGATTTCTGAATATTTTCCTTTTAACTCTTTACCTGTTTTTACCCGGGCAGATAACCAGGGGTATTCCCGTCTTAGCAGAAGATTTACGGAGATTGTTGTAAAAATTACTACTATGAATTCCAAAAGTAACCACCATACATATCCGTCAGACAAATAAACTATTGCCAGGATTTGTAGAACGGATTTGATGATGGTAATACTTTTTACATGGATCGTAATTTTGTAGTCTTTCTGATCGGCAGTCAATACTATCTGACGATAGTTAAAATAGTAGCTGGCCAGTGAACTGGTTAGTAATACGAAAAATGTGCCGTAAGCATACCATAAAGGTAGCTGGGTTTTGGCAAAAATGAATGGAAAGAAACACATAAGGATAAATGAACCCAAAATTACAAATCCTGCAATTTTGCGGTACATGTATCCTTGTACTGAAACTATCTCACAGATCTTGTCTCTATTATTATCTGCTAGTGGTTGATAGAGTGTATAGGATATTGCTGCCCCGATACCAAGTTCCGCAAGATTTAAGAATTGAAGGAGATTGACGACAGTCGTGTTCAGCCCTAAAATTTCTGTTCCCAGATATTCAATGAAGATCTTACGGGATATAAAGCTGATTATTAGATTGATAAAATAATAAATCAATGCTATCCGAACGTTTTGTATGCTCCTTTGTGTTCTTGATTTAACCATCATTTTTTATATATCCCGCAAAAATCCAATATCACTTTATTCTCTTTCCTGGGTAACTCCTTGAACTCCTTATGAGCTACCAGGAAGACGATTATGTCGGCTTTTTCGTATGCCTCCTTGTAGTTGGTGAGTTTGAATATTTTGTGCTCACGAACATTCGGTTCCACCACGAGAATATCTGCATTGTTACGGCTTTGCATGACTTTTGTCGTGATATACTTGGCTGGTGATTCCCGCAGATCGTCGATATCGGGTTTGAAAGCCAGTCCCATCATGGCGACGACTGGCTTCCGGTTATGTTCCAGTTCGAACTTCAGCATGGCATTCTCTACTTTTTCGGCACACCAGAAAGCCTTGTAGTTATTGATCTCACGGGCTTTCGCTATCAATTGCGATTCATAGGGAAACTCAGCCGTAATGAAATAAGGATCGACGGCAATACAATGGCCTCCCACGCCGGAACCCGGTTGCAGGATATGAACCCTCGGGTGCTAGTTCGATCAGTTCCCAAACATTGATGCCGGCCTTGTCGCAAATGAGTGACAGTTCGTTGGCGAAAGCGATCTGTACATCACGGGAGGAGTTTTCGGTCAGTTTGCACATCTCCGCTGTTTTAGCATTTGTCTTGTGCAGGGTTCCTTTGACGAACCGGCTGTAAAACCCGATCGCTTTCTCCGTCGACTCAGGGTTGATCCCGCCGATGACCCGATCGTTATGGACCAGTTCATAAATGACATTTCCCGGTAATACACGTTCCGGACAATAAGCAATGTAGATTTTCCCTTTCAGCTCCGGACGGAGGGAGAAAATTAAATCAGTCATCTTGTCCGTTGTCCCTACCGGCGAAGTAGACTCGATGATGAACAGATCATTTTCCTTCAGCAGGGGGATAACCGAACGGGTTGCCGTTTCCACATAAGAAATATCCGGTTCGTGATTTCCTTTGAACGGGGTAGGGACAACGACCAGGTATACATCACAGGTTTCCGGCTTTACCGAAGCCTTCAGATGGCCGGACGTTACTACTTTCCGGCATAATTCCTGTAAACCGGGTTCCACGATATGGATTAAACCTTGATTGGTCATATCGACAACCTGCGGGTTAATGTCTACACCAATAACTTCTATGCCGTGTTCGGCAGCTATAATTGCTGTGGGGAGGCCAATGTAGCCAAGTCCCATAAAACATGCTTTCATAATTCAATTAAACCTTTTAAGTAATTTCTTTTCGTTAAATAAATTCTATATGCATTTAAGTTTGTCCAGACAGAGATTAAGAGCTGTCCATAGGATAATATCCGCTAAGAATAAAATATTTATATTGGCAAAAGGGGCGAGTATGATATTTAAGCCACTGAAAAATATAGAGATACCAAGTATATATAATAAAGCTCCATGCGGTTTGCATCCCATTTTCAGAAATTTGTGATGAATATGATTTTTATCAGGTGAGAACAACCCCTTATTGCTCCTGAACCGTATCAACATCACCCGTATCACATCGAACATCGGTACGATCAGGGTAGAGAAAGCAACCAGGATTGCACTGGTGGAGTAGGGTGTCACCTCCGGGTTATACACTGCATAACGAATGCAGAGGAAAGCCAGGATATACCCTAAAGTCAGGCTACCGGTATCGCCCATAAATATCTTTCTTCCATGTTCGACTTGCCCGAATACATTATAATAAAAGAAAGGGATCAACACTCCCAATGTAGAGAAAGCCAGCGTGGCATATGTCCACATCTGGTTATGCAGGAACAATACCCCTAATACCATCAGGGAGACACCGCTTAAACCGGAAGCCAACCCGTCGATTCCGTCGATCAAGTTGATCGCATTGCAAATAAAAACAATGACGAAGATAGTCAGCGGCATACCCAGCCATGCCGGCAGTTCATGCATACCGAATAATCCGTACAGGTTATTGAGCCATAGTCCGGATAGAGGTAATAGTGAAGCCGCCAGTATCTGTATGATAAATTTGGTGGAATAATGTAATCCGATCAGATCATCTTTAATGCCAGCCAGATACAGCAGGATCAATCCGCATGTGAGCAGGTAAAAATCGGGTGTGACATGTGAAATGATATTGGGAGGGATCGGCAGACCTTGCAGGTATCCCAGGTAAGAGATGGCTGAGATAAAAGCCAGCGTAAACAGAATAATAGGAGCGAAAGAGATTCCTCCCAACCGGGGGACAGCTCCTGTATGTATTTTTCTTTCATCCGGAATATCGAATAACCTTTTCGTCAAAGCCACGATAAGAATACGTGGAATAATCAGCATCGAAAAGACAATAGATATTACAAAGGCTATTAAAATCAAGAGGTATATCATGCGTTCTTTTAAGTTAAGTTATACGACAATGTTCGTCAGTCACATACTGTAACCGTCGAAAAATGTATTTGCATAAAAACATACCGGATTATTGCTGGTGGTAATTACTCTTGCACCTCAGCGGAGGTATGTGTTCTTTGTTTAGCTTGCTAAATAAACAAAAGACTCCCTGAATCGTTCACGATTTAGAAGCTGTTTACCTTATTTTAATCTTGAATATCAGTACTTTGGAATGCATAAAAAAGAAATAGCTAAGTGATTGATGCCATAATTTTCAGTTCTTCTCCGAAATGTGTTTTTCTGTAAATCGCAAGATAACTGCCGATTGGTAAAAAATATTAAATAAGTAATGAATAGAGAATAATTTGTTTTGGCTAATCAGGTCTGCCTTCTTGAATGATTAAATGAATTGTTTTATGACATGGCATGTTTTTTATGGGGGCTGATTTAATATTTGATTTATATACCGTATGTGACTGAAAGTCTGTATGCTATGATATATGAGGGTTCTGGAATTTTTTGTGTGAATATTGGAAAAAGTGGCTAATAAGGATTCTCTTTTATCACCTTTATCAAGTGGCTTTTTATGTTAATTTTAAGTGTTTATTTTTCATTATACCTTGTTGGACAAGGGGTGATGAATTTTTTGTATTTTGTTTGTTCGAAAATTAATACATACTTTTGCGGCGATTAAAAAGGATCATTTTTTAATCACGATCGTCGTTGCAGCTATGTGACTGACGAACTTTTTTGTGTAAAAAATAAACTAGTATTAATGTCCTATCTTTTGATAATCACCTTTCTGGTGATCTATTCCTTACTTCCTGATCTTGTTTATCCGCGGGTTTTGGTAATGGCTGGTCGAAAGCTGTTATTAGCTATACCTATGTCTTTCGGAAAATTCCAAAACTAACTTTAATTTATACTCTTCCAATGGAAATGAATAATCATTACGTAGGCTTGCAGCGCCTTTTCTCTCGTTTTACCAAAATGAGATATATCAATGGATGGATCATTTTCAGCTTTGACCTGATCATATCTTTAAGTGTTTCATTAATAGGTGTATTAGGGCTATTGTCCTTTCTAGGGGTTTCCTATACTCAGGAAGATATTTTAAAAGGAGGCTTTGCCTCTTTGGTCGGAAGTTTGATTGCTTTCTTTACTTTTAAGGTCTATCACGGTGTGATCCGTCATTCTACTTTACGTGGTTTATGGAGGATTTGGGGAGTAGCTATATTGAAATCGGTTGTTTTATGTATATTGCTTCTGGTTCTGAAAGCCTCGTTTACTCCGAAAGTCTATCTGGTCGGATTATTTATCGATTGTGTCCTTACAATGCTAATGCTGGTAACATTCCGTATTTTTATTATAAACATATATAATATGGCTTTGTTGCAGCTTGGGAAAAAGCGGAAACAAGTATTGGTTTATGGAACCGGTGATGAGAGTGTTATGATTGCTTCAACAGCAACAAGGCATATCTTTATGCAAGATTACAGCATTACCGGCTTTCTCACTTTCAATAAACAGAAAAGGAATTTTCGTATAGCAGAATTACCTGTTTATCAGATAGCTTCCCGCGAAGATCTTTTGCGGCTAGTAAACAGAAACTCTTTAGACGGTATACTTTTCCCAAATCTCAAAACTATACAACAAGAAAAAGATCGGTTGATCCGCTTTTGTGAACAGATCTCTTTGCATACTTTGGTCGTTCCTGAGATGGAAGAGGTCCATAACGGTGCGATAAGACGATCTATCCGTGATATAAAGATAGAAGACTTGTTAGGACGTGAAGAAATCCAGATCAACATGCAGGAGATCGCTTGCTTGCTTGAAAATAAAGTGATACTGGTTACAGGTGCAGCAGGTAGTATTGGTAGTGAGATTTGTCGACAGTTAGCGCATTTTCCTATTTGTAAGTTGATTTGTTTTGATTCGGCTGAAACACCAATGCATAATTTGCGTTTAGAGTTGGAAGATAAATTTCCTCACTTGAATTTTGTACCTGTGATAGGAGATGTTCGAAATGGAGACCGGTTGGATTATGTTTTTCGCAATTGGCATCCTCATATTGTGTTTCATGCAGCTGCTTATAAGCATGTACCGTTGATGGAGGAGAATCCTTGCGAAGCTGTACGGGTGAATGTTTATGGGACTCGGTTGGTTGCAGACGCAGCTGTAAAGTACGGTGTTGAAAAGTTTGTAATGATTAGTACGGATAAAGCAGTGAATCCGACTAATATTATGGGGTGTAGCAAGCGTTTGGCTGAAATTTATGTACAGAGTTTGAGTTTGGCTATTATAAAGGGTGAAGTACAAGGTTGCACAAAATTTATAACGACCCGTTTCGGCAATGTTTTGGGAAGTAATGGTTCTGTCATACCTCGTTTCCGTGAACAGATTAATAACGGAGGACCAGTAACGGTAACCCATCCGGAAATAATTCGTTATTTTATGACTATTCCCGAGGCATGTCGATTGGTTTTGGAAGCTGGTACGATGGGGAATGGAGGAGAGATCTTTGTATTTGATATGGGACAACCTGTGAAGATTGCTGATTTAGCTCGACGAATGATAGAACTTTCAGGTATGAAGGTTGGAAAGGATATTGAGATAGAGTATACGGGATTGCGTCCAGGAGAGAAATTGTATGAGGAGCTTTTGAGTCATAAGGAAAACACGAAGGAGACTCTCCATGAAAAAATTCGGATTGCTGATGTTAGAGAATATAACTATCAAGATGTTGTAGGTTGTATTGAAATATTGTCAAGACTATCCTTGAATGTAGAAATTGTAGACATGGTGAGAAAAATGAAAAGCTTTGTCCCTGAGTTTAAGAGTCAGAATTCAGAGTTTGAAAAGTTGGATTTATAGGCGTCAAATCTGAAAAATTTAAGTTCGGATGTGAATCTCACAACAGAACTGGTCAAGAATTCGGTAGAACAAAGTGCTTATCTGACGAAAGAGCTTAATTACCTCTACAAGTTTTGGAAAGAAGCGTTTGCCTTTACTAAGGATGGGGAATTACCAGATAGACAATAATCTTGCGAAAAGGGATATCTGAAAACTAGCTGGAAGTTTTCACAAATATATTTAACGGGTGTAGGGATTATTGTGCTTTTAGGTCTTTGAATATAGGATTAATCCTATCTCAGTATTAATAAGTCATTTATTATTTTACGTATCTCTGCTAGTGCACTGCTAGAGTCTCCTAAAATAGAGATATGTTTTAAATAGAGTACTAACTATTTTTCTAAAAATTGAGTAACTTTATGATGCAATCTGTATTAGTGACAGGTGCAGCCGGATTTATCGGTTCGAACTTGTGTGAACATTTGTTAGCCCATAATTATCGTGTAGTTTGTTTGGATAATTTTGCAACAGGGAAAATTGAAAATCTTCTTCCTCTGTTTGATAAATATCCAGCAACGTTAAAATTAATAGTTGGTGATATTCGTAATATAGAGGATTGTCGTAAGGCTGTGGAAGATGTAGATTATGTATTACATGAAGCTGCTTTGGGGTCTGTTCCTCGTTCTATTAAGGATCCAGCTACAACTAATGCCGTAAATATCAGCGGTTTTTTAAATATGCTCATTGCTGCTCGTGATGGCAAAGTAAAACGTTTTATATATGCAGCTAGTTCTTCTACTTATGGTGATAGTAAATCTTTACCTAAAGTAGAAGAAATAATAGGAAAACCTCTTTCTCCTTATGCTATTACTAAATATGTCAATGAATTATATGCAGATGTATTTGCTCGTACGTATGGCATGGAATGTATCGGCTTGCGTTATTTCAATGTGTTCGGTCGCCGACAAGATCCGTTTGGGGCTTATGCTGCGGTTATACCTCTGTTTGTAAAAAAATTGATGGCACACGAAAGTCCTGTTATTAATGGGGATGGTGAGTACAGTCGTGATTTTACTTATATTGACAATGTCATTCAGATGAATATGCTTGCCATGACTACATCTAATTCAGAAGCAGTGAATCAAGTATATAATACAGCCTATGGTGAGCGTACAACGTTGAATCAATTAGTGGAATATTTGAGAGAATGCTTGAGTAAATATGATTCTGAGATTGCAAAGGTTGAAATCTTTCATGGTCCGAATCGATTGGGGGATATCCCTCATTCATTAGCTTGCATTGACAAGGCCAAAACCCTACTTGGTTATAATCCTAAATTTAGTATGCGTGATGGCCTGAAAGAGGCTGTCAAATGGTATTGGGAGAATATCTGATATTTTTCATCTTCTTTTTTTTAATCATTTTTATCATATAAATACTGAAAATCTTATGGGTTTAGTGAAAATAGCCGTAATCGGTCTTGGTTATGTAGGACTTCCTTTGGCTCGTTTATTCTCGACAAAATATAAAACAGTAGGTTTTGATATGAATCAGACTCGTGTAGATACTTTGATGGCAGGACATGATGCAACATTGGAAGTTTCAGATGAATTATTACAATCAGCAATAGCTAATGGTTTTAAATGTACGGCTGATATTGAGGATATTCGTGATTGTAATTTCTATGTAGTAGCAGTTCCCACGCCTGTGGATCAGAATCATAATCCTGATCTAACTCCGTTGTATAATGCAAGTACTACTGTGGGGAAAGTAATCTCTAAAGGTGATATTGTAGTATATGAGTCAACTGTATACCCGGGGGTGACTGAGGATGAATGTATTCCGGTAGTGGAGAAAGTTTCCGGTTTAAAATTTAATGTTGATTTCTTTGCTGGTTATAGTCCGGAACGTATTAATCCGGGTGATAAATTACATACAGTAGAGAAAATCAAAAAAGTAACATCTGGTTCTACTATTGAAATCGGAAAAAAAGTAAATGAGGTTTATGCTTCTGTAATAAGTGCCGGTACTCATTTGGCACCAACTATAAAAGTTGCTGAGGCAGCAAAAGTAATTGAAAATTCACAACGTGATATCAATATTGCTTTTGTGAATGAATTATCCAAGATCTTCACCCGTATGGGTATTGATACTCAAGATGTGCTGGAAGCAGCAAGCACAAAGTGGAACTTCCTGCCGTTTAAACCGGGGTTGGTAGGAGGGCATTGCATAGGTGTGGACCCTTATTATTTAGCTCAATGTGCGCAGGCTTATGGTTATAATCCGGAAATAATTCTTGCAGGCCGTCGGATGAATGACGGGATGGGCGAATACGTGGCTAATCAAGTCGTGAAACTGATGTTGAAGAAAGGAATTCAAGTATTGGACTCTAATCTTTTAATACTTGGTTTTACATTTAAAGAAAATTGTCCGGATGTTCGTAATACGAAGGTAATAGATATTTATAATGCATTGAAAGAATATAATGTGAATATTACGGTATATGATCCATGGGCTAATCCTAAAATGGTGAAGCATGAGTATAGTATTGAGGTTGTAAATGACTTGCCGAAAGAACTGTTTGATGCGATGGTATTGGCAGTGGCGCATAATGAGTTTTTGGATTTATCTGTAACTCAATTGGCAAAAGAAAGAAGTGTGATTTATGATGTAAAGGGTATGTTGAATAAGAAAGTAGTGGATGGTAGGCTATAATAACTATAACATAATGTAAGTATGAAGATAGCAATACATCATAATGTCGATTCTTTTTCTGAACGCTGGATTCAATATTGCCAAGAAAAAGAAGTTGACTATAAACTGGTAAATGCGTATGCAACAGACATATTGGCACAGTTGTATGATTGTGACGCTTTTATGTGGCATCATTATCATACAAACTATAAGGATGTCTTGTTTGCGAAACAATTATTGTACTCGCTGCAAATAGCGGGAAAGAAAGTTTTTCCGGATTTTTATACAGGATGGCATTTTGACGATAAGGTGGGTCAAAAGTATTTATTGGAAGCTATTGCTGCTCCGTTAGTCCCTTCTTATGTTTTTTATGATAAACAGTGTGCACTAAAATGGGTGAAAGAAACTGATTTCCCTAAAGTTTTTAAGTTGCGTGGGGGAGCAGGAGCAAGTAATGTAAAATTGGTTCATTCATCTTTTGAAGCACGAAAATTAGTAGAGAAAGCTTTTGGAAGAGGTTTTTCACAATATAATGGTTGGGGTGGATTGAAAGAACGTTATCGTCAATTTTATACAGGTAATACATCTGCATGGGATGTTGTGAAGGGATTTGTTCGTTTATTTGTTCCTACTCAATATGCTCAAATGCATGGTAGAGAAAAAGGTTATGTTTATTTTCAAGATTTTATACCTGAAAATGGATATGATATACGTGTTATTGTGATAGGGAATAAGGCTTTTGCTATTAAAAGACTTTGTCGGGAGAATGACTTTAGAGCTTCAGGTAGTGGGCACATCTTATATGCAAAAGAGGAAATAAATGAAGAATGTGTAAAAATTGCTTTTAGTGTAAATCGAAAAATCCATTCTCAATGTATTGCATACGATTTTGTTTTTGATGGAACAAAACCACTGATTGTTGAATTGAGTTATGGATTTTCAATGCTTGGATATGATTTATGTCCGGGGTATTGGACGGAAGACCTAGTGTGGCATGAAGGGGAGTTTGTTCCTCAGTATTGGATGGTAGAAAATCTGTTGAAAACGGATTGACAGAAGTTGGGTATTGATGATATGACAGTAACGATGGTGAGAAGTTTATATTTTGTACATCCTAAGGTACATAATGTTGAAAGTTTTTTGAATTATGTGCATATATGTGAATTACCACAAGGTTTATGCTTGGAATGGAATGACAGAAATCCGGAACTTCTGTTTGCTTCTGAGGTTATTTACAGTGACAAAAAAAGCAGTGAAACTTTCAGACGACTTTATTGCGAGGCGAAAGTTGTAGTGTATTACGGGGGAGAGGCATCTTTTACGGATTTTAATATATTTGATTATGGTGTAGGATTTGATCATACATTAAAAAATCAGAAGTATGCACAGATTTTGTCGCCGATAGATTTTTTTGATAATTTTTTCTATCCGGACCGGACAAATTTATCAGAAGAGGTCGCTCAGGAAAAATTAAGAAGTGGACTTAAGTTTTGTAATTTTTTGTATTCGAATCCGGTTGCTCATCCTTATCGGGATAACTTATTTTATAAGCTCTCTGAATACAAGAAAGTGGATGCATTAGGCCGGCATTTGAATAATACGGGTATCGGAGGTACGGGATTTGCCGGACATGCCAGAGAATCCGTTAATTTGAAAGAGAATTATAAATTTTCAATAGCGAGTGAAAATTGCGGATTTCAGGGTTATACGAGTGAAAAAATATTAACGAGTTTGCAGGCTCATACGGTTCCTATTTATTGGGGTGATCCGGATGTTGATTTGGTGGTAAATCCGAAATGTTTTATTAACTGCAATGATTTTGATACCTTGGATGAGGTTCTGCAAAAAGTAAAAGAGATAGATAATAACGATGATTTATGGTGTGAAATGGTATCTCAACCTTGGTTTACCGAAAAACAATTAGAGGAAAGAATCCAGAGAAATAAAAATTATCACAAATTTATGCTGTCACTCTTGTGTAAGTCTATTGATTCTTTGACTACAAGACCTAACGGAACATTCCAGTACGTTTACAGGGCCTGGTTTTTGAATGCTTCTGTGAGAAACGATATACTATACAGACTGAAACGCAAAATGAATTTCAGGAGATTAAGGAATTTTAGTTTGAGCCAAAATAGGAAAAATTAATTTTTTATTTTGTGACAGATAAGAATCTTATCAGCAAGGAACAAAGTGTTAATATTAAGGGAATTCCTTACAAGGAAAAATAATTTTATCCTTTTACAAAGATTAGTTTTAATGGTTATGATATCAGATGCTAAACGAATAGCTGTAAATACGGTAATGTCATATATAGTTTCATTAGTGTCTTTGGGATTAGTATTATTTAGCAGCCGATGGGCCTTGGCAGAATTAGGAGAAGTGGATTTTGGCCTGTATAGTCTGATCGGTTCTGTTTTAACCATAGTGGTGTTTCTGAATGCTATTTTGTCGCGAGGAGATGCACGTTTTTTTGCGATAGAGCTCGGGCAGGAAGATGAAGATAAATTGAGTCGGGTTTTTAATTCGTCTTTCTCTATCCATATCGTGATGCCTGTAATTGTTTTTGTGTTGTTTTTCTTTGTGGTGGAATATCTGATTATTCATTATTTTGTTATACCTCCCGACCGCATTACCACAACACAATGGGTATTCAGAATAACCTTACTGGCCTCCTTCGTTTCTATGATAGCGGTGCCGTATTCTACCTTACTGATTGCGAATCAGCAAATCATACTTTATTCGCTGATTTTGTTGTTGCAGACATTTAATATTTTTCTCGGTTCTTATTTGCTGAGGTATTATGACGGGGACAAACTGTTGTTGTTTACCTTAATAGTAGCATTAGCTCATATTTTATCCAATATCATTCAGATTGTTGTTTCTCGGTGTAAATACAGATATTCGGAGATACATTTAAAATATTTTTTCGAAAAGACATATACGAAAGCGTTGATAAAGTTTTCCTTCTGGAATATGGTCGGCGATTTCGGGCATTTGGTGCGGACGCAAGGAGTTTCTATTATAGTGAATTTACTTTATGGTCCGACCGCGAATGCAGCCTTAGGGATTGCCAATCAAGTCTCCATGCAGACGAGTCAACTTACAAATACTTTATCAAGTGCTTCTTCACCGGAGGTTTATAAAAGGGTGGGGCAAAACCGTATGACTGATGCCAATCGGTTGGCTTATTATACTACGCGGATCGGTATTGCTTTGATGCTGATGTTTTCAGTGCCGGTGATGTTTAATATTGATTATATTTTGCAATTATGGCTGGAAAATGTTCCGGAAGGTACGAATATACTTTGCGTATGCTTTATTATTATGTTTTTGGTAGAAAAAACAGTAATAGGTCATTATGTAATGCTTGTTGCTATCAATAAGATATCGGTTGTTCAAACCTTTATTTTCTTATCTTATTCTATGTCCGTCGTTTTGCCTTTTTGGGGTTTTGATCATTTCGGTTTATTGGGGATAGGATTGTCATGTATTCTGTCCATGCTGCTCTCAAGAGGTGTGATCCTTTATTATGTGAGAAAATACTTATTCATCTCTTTGGGGGACTATGTGAAGATTATCATTATACCTTATGGTATTAGTTTGCTGCTTATATGCTGTGGTTATTATGCATATTCTTTTGTAAATGTTTGTAATATATTTGACTTGATAGGTATGTGTATTTTTCTGCTGTTGTTTGCAGGTATGGTATCGTATAGGATAATTTTTTCCAGGAGTGACCGTGAACGGGTATTTAATTCAATTCAACGAAGACTTTTTGCCCGTCGTCGTTTGTAAAGGATCGTAATTTATATTGATTTATGTTGTATGACGAGAGGTTCCAGAAATAAGATCATTCTTATTCTTTTGTATATTGTCTATCCGTTTGTTGCTTTTGTTAGTGCAGTGTGCTTTTTGAGTAAGGGGCAGGAAAAAGTTCTTTCTTTTATTATTATTATTTCTTTTTTCGGTTTATTGGGGTATAGCCTTTTGCCTGTTGACACCATGGATATAACAAGGCATTACGTTTTCTTTGAAAGCTTGAAGGAGGTTTTTTCTTTTTCTGATTTCCTTCTTTATGAAGGGATGTCTGAAAAACCTGATTTCTTTTTGGATATAATTTATTGGCTTTTAGGTAAATGTGTTGGTACTCATCAAATTGTCGGTTTTATAGGAGCTGCTTCTTATTTTGGATTGAGTCTTGGTGTTATATGTCATTGGTGTCGTTTTACCAACGTAGAATCTTCAACATTTTTTATTTTACTTTTTTTTATGTTTCTGGCATTAATGCCTATATATGAATTTTCCGGTATGCGACAGGGAAATGCGAATATGCTTTTTTTGTTTTTAATTACCATGCCTAACAAAGAAAAAGTAAAAATGAAACAGATATTACTACTACTTTTTCCCTGTTTAATCCATTTTTCTCTTTATCCAATAGTCATTCTGTATATTTGTGGTTGTTATCTGAGCCGAAGAAAGATTTTTATATTGGTGTCTTGTTTAATTATCAGTTTTTTCTTTTTCTTGCCTTTAATGAAATGGTTTCAAAATCAATGCTTGTCAATGGGAACTATAGGAATCGGTATAGCCATGAAAATCGAAGATTATCTGTTTTCTGGTGAGATGGAAGCGAAATTGTATTCGGGTTCCGTTATTCGGTTTGGAATTACACTATTTTTATTATTTATATTCCCGGCTTTATTATACATGGCAGACAGACTTCGTAATTCATATTCTCCTGTTATGTTGCGTTTTCATTATTTTTCTTTGCTCTTTTTCTCTTATACCATATTCACTTCGTCTTCTTATATCTTGTCGCGGAATCTTATGCTTTTTAAGTTTATAGCAGTGATGTATGTTATACATCTGTTATTTTCCTTGTCGTTGAAACGGCAGCTTAAACGTTTGTTGTATTGTTTGAGTCTGATAATTTGTATATCGGGAGTATGCTCTTGTTATTTGGGGAGGGAATACCGTACTGTAAATCTGACATTGTTTTGTCCGAATTTGTTTTATATTATGAATGTAGAAACTCAACCGGAAGGTTATCCTGTATAATATTATATGTCTAAGCGTTTATTTCTTGTTACAAGTTTGGATCAGGGTGGGATTGAAACTTATTTATTGCGTTTTTTATCCTATGTGATAAGGAAGCCTGTAATATAGTGATGTGTAAATCGGGGAAATATGGCGAATTGTACGAAAAATATGCTGCGGTTGCTGATGGGCTATCCTTGAAATATTTAGGATATGTCAATGTGTGGGCATATTGGTGTTTTTTTCTCTATTTACGCCGTTCTGATTTTTCGGTTGTTGCGTTTGGAGTAGATAAAAAGCGAAGGCAAGTTCCTCAATTTATATTGCGTTTACAGCTTCTTCTTATATATTATCAAGGAATATCATGTTTTTTAAGATGTTTGGTATATTATATTTACTTACGCCTTATTTTCGTGTTGTTTGGGGAAATATACGCAACGGTTAGTTTCCGTTTTGTGCTTGTTGGTGGCTTTATCTGGTCCATTGTCTATGTGGTTAGGCTTGGAATATAAAGTCTTAAATCCAAAAGTTTTTTATTCTAATATCGTTGATTTGTTGAATGTTTCTTGTCGACTAGAGGGTTATTGAATCTTTTAAACGTTTTTATTATCAATGAAAATATTGATGTTAACTCCGGCATTATCTCCTGGAGGTACGGAAAGAGTTATGTCTGTGCTTATAAATGATTTTTGTAAGCGTGAAGATGTTGAGTTACATGTTCTTTTGTATGGGCGTAAAAGAGATATTTTTTACGAAGTAGATTCTAAGGCTATTATACATAGACCTCCATTTCCTTTTGATAACTCAAGATGGTTTAGGTGTACAATTAAAACATTATTATATTTGAGACGTAAGACAAAAGAAATTAATCCTGATACTATTTTGAATTTGGGTGAGTTGTGGAATAGTTTTGTTTTATTTTCTTTATTGGGACTTTCTTATCCTATTTATATAGGGGATCGTTGCCAACCAGATAAAAAGTTTTCATTGTTTCATGAACTTTTAAGGAGTTGGTTGTATCCTCGTTCTAGTGGAATTATTGTTCAAACGGATAAGGCTTATGAAATATATAGGAAACGATTTGGAAAAGTTCCTATCAGAGTGATAGGTAATCCTATTCGTACTATTTATTCAAAGGATCGTGTTTGTCGTGAGAATATTGTATTGTCTGTAGGGCGTTTAATTCCAAGTAAACATCATGAAGAATTGATTCGAATGTTTGCGGCTTTAAAAATTGATGATTGGAAGTTGTACATAGTTGGTGGTGATGCTTTGAAAATGAACTTATCAAAAAAACTTCAACGAGTGATTGATGAGTTAGGTGCTTCTAATCAAATTTTTTTACTTGGTAATCAGCGGGATGTTGATCATTATTATTTGAGGAGCAAGATATTTGCTTTTACTTCAACTTCGGAAGGTTTTCCGAATGCTTTGGGAGAGGCTATGTCGGCAGGTTTAGCTGTTATTGCTTTTGATTGTATGGCAGGCCCATCTGATATGATAATAAATGGTGAAAATGGAATCTTGGTAAAATTATGTGATTTTAATGCTTTTTCGTCTGATTTGCAACATTTGATGGAATGTGTAACGTTAAGGGAAACTTTAGGATGTGAAGCTAAGCGTAGTATTAAAAAATATTCAGAAGAAGAAATTTGCGATTCCTTTTATCATTTTGTGAATTTAAAGCGTTATTCTGTATGAAATTATTGATAAATACGTCCACATTAAGTGGAACAGGAGTTACTCAAGTTGCGGTTTCTTTTATAGTGGAATGTATAAAAATTCCTCTCAATGAGTACCATGTGTTTTTGAGTCCTTCAGTTGCAAAACAATTAGATCAAACTAAATTTCCTTCTAACTTTTTCTTTTATTTAATAGAATCACATCCTATTTATGGAATGAAAGGTTTCTTTACTCGTAGAAGAATAAAGAAATTATATCGGAGAATAGCTCCAGATTGTGTGTTTTCTGTGTTTGGACCCTCATGTTGGACACCATCTGTTCCTCATTTGCAAGGGTATGGGTATGGGTATTGCATATATCCTGAATCTCCCATATTTACTTTGCTTACTCTAAAAGAAAGGATACTTATAACTATTCATAAAAAAATATATTGTTACTTTCTTAAACGTAATGGGAAATATTTTGTGTGTGAAACTTCAAGCGTATCCAATCGTTTACATTTATTACTAAATATACCAAAAGCAAATGTATTTACTGTTACTAATACTTGTAATACTGTATTTCAATCACCTCTTTCAAATAAAAGAGTTTTGCCTCTGAATACAGATGATGAATTTAGATTTCTTTCTTTATGTTCTTTTATGAAGCATAAAAATCTGGAAATATTGAATAGAGTGATACCTCTTTTACAGAAAAGATCCTTGAGGAAGATACGTTTTGTTTTAACTGTTGATGAAGTATTGTTTACTCAGAAAATAAGTGATGAAGTAAAAGAATGTATTATTAATGTGGGAAAAGTTGATATTGCAACGTGTCCTTATCTTTATCGGGAGACAGATGCCTTATTCTTGCCTACGTTGCTGGAATGTTTTTCTGCAAATTACCCGGAAGCAATGATGATGGAACGTCCTATTCTAACGTCTAATTTATCATTCGCAACAGAAGTATGTGGTGATGCAGCACTATATTTTAATCCAATGGATCCAAATGATATTTGTGAAAAAATTTTAATGATAGTGACTTCTGTAAGTTTACGTCAAAAACTAATAGAAAATGGACGTAAACAGTTAACTTCATTTGATTCTTCTTTTGAACGTGCACGGAAGTACATAGATTGTTGCAAAAGAATAGTTCAACTAGAAAAAATATCTGATTTGTAATTTGAAATATTTTTAAAGATGTGTGAAAAGTTTGTACTTGTGATTTCACTTTTTGGATTTGATGTAGTGAGTAATAGTAATTCTCGAACAATAAATATTATAAAATCTTTGCAGGAGAATAATGATTGTATAGTTAAGTATGTTACTACAGATTTTGACCACAAAAAGAAAGTGTATAAAAAAATAGGAGATAATGCCGTAAATATTTCTTATATTCATGTTCCTCCTTATTCGGAGAATCTTTCGTTGAAGAGGATTTATTCTCATATAGTATTTGCAATGAAGTTGAGAAAATATTTGAATGAATTAGAAGAAAAACCTTATGTAATATATTGTGCAATGCCTACTTCGACAGCAGCCTATATGAGTGGTAAGTATTGTAAAAGGTATGGTATAAAGTTTGTTATTGATGTGATAGATTTATGGCCTGATTCTCTTATGCCTTTGACTTCTTTCAAGAAAGCGCTGTCTTTATTAACTTATCCTTGGAAATGGATTACTATACGATCTTATAAAATGGCAAATATTATAATTGG
>OHQG01000590.1_pt1 | contig 18165 bp, 10 predicted proteins | sample 1577871 | NCBI WGS metagenome assembly OHQG01 (sample SAMEA3879604, study PRJEB24766) | human gut metagenome | biome: human-associated habitat; feature: feces | place: USA | collected 1985/1987
CGGCACGTGGAAGCACACAGGGGTCATGGCGTCCGCGGGCTTTCAGGATTGTGTCTTCTCCATCCATGCTGACGGTTTCCTGTTCCATCAGGATCGTAGCCACTGATTTAAAAGCGACACGGAAATAAATATCTTGTCCGTTGGAGATACCTCCCTGGATACCTCCCGAGTTGTTTGTATGAGTATTGATATGTCCGTTGTCATTGAAGAAACGGTCGTTACGCTGGGAACCACGATAGAGGGCCGCTTCGAATCCGTCACCATATTCAAATCCTTTGACGGCATTGATTGTCAACATGGCATGGCCTAAAGCTGCATGTAGTTTGCCGAAAACAGGTTCACCCAAACCGATGGGAGTCCCTTTGACTACGCAAGTAATAACTCCGCCGATCGTGTCTCCTTTGGATTTCACTTCGGCAATTAACTGTTCCATCTCTGCCGCTTTTTCCGGGTCGGGACATCTTACTGCGCTTTCTTCGGTCAGATTCAAGTCGTAGTCTTTATATGAACCTTCCAGCTTGATGGGACCTACCTGTGAAGTATAAGCCTGGATATGGATACCTTTCTGGCGTAAGGCCAGTTTGGCTATTGCTCCGGCTACACATCGTGCGATTGTTTCACGGGCAGATGAACGGCCACCGCCACGGGGATCACGGATACCATATTTTGTTTGATAAGTATAATCGGCATGCGAAGGACGGTAGACTGTCTTCATATTGTCGTAATCGGACGAATGCTGATTCTTGTTCCAGATAATGAAACCGATCGGCGTGCCGGTCGTTTTTCCCTCGTATATCCCGGAAAGGAATTGTACTTCGTCGTCTTCCTTGCGGGGAGTCGTAATTTTGGATTGTCCCGGTTTACGGCGGTTTAATTCTTTTTGGATGAAATCTGTATCCAGTTCGATACCAGCCGGGCATCCGTCGATAACACCTCCGATACCCGGACCGTGTGACTCTCCGAATGAAGTTAATCTATATATATTTCCGAATGTATTCATATGTAGTAAATGCAAGTGGAGAATTAAGAATTATATCGCTTAAAATGAAAAATGAGGAATGCAGAATCTGTTTCATTCTTCATTCCCCATTCTGCATTATTCATTTATTTATTAGTGACAGCTACCGCATCTGCAACCACCGTCTTTGTGATTGTGGTCACCGCAATCGCTTCCACAGTCGTCGCATCCGCAACCACATCCGCCTGCCGGTGCTGATAATGCTGCAATTTCTTCTGCTGTCGGTTCGTGAACGTCAATAACTTCGCCGCTGAAGTGAAGTGTTTCACCTGCCAACGGATGGTTGAAGTCCATAACGACAACGTCATCTTTCACTTCCAGAACAGAACCGTTCAGACGGTTACCGTTTGAATCCATCATAGGAACAGTGTTACCTTCTTTGATGACTTCAGAGTCGAATTTACCTTCAACTTCGAAAATGTTTTTTGGCAGATCAAGCACGTGATCTTCCACATATTCTCCGTATGCGTCAGCCGGAGCGATAGAGAAGTCGAACTTGTCGCCTACTTCCAGACCTTTCAAAGCATCTTCGAAAGCCGGGAGCATTGCGCCTGTTCCGAAGATGAATTTCAACGGAGCCTCAGCTACTGCTTTTTCCATCAACTCACGCTCTTCACCTTCTCCTACGTTCAGGTCATATGTAACCGCAACGAACTTATTTGCTGTAATTTTCATTTTTAATTGTATTTGTAATAAATAAAACGAGGACAAATTTACGTATAATTTCCGACTTAATCAGGTTATTCATTTAAAAATAAAGATATGTAATGTTTTAAGCTAGAATATAGTTATCTTTGTCGGCTGAAATAAAAATGAGAGATTCTGTACTTATTCTATGGTTACAGTGTTTGTCGGTAGGTTAATAAAGTAGTGTTTGCGGATGCGGTTTTCTAAATTAAAAGACTTTTTCTTTCCGGGCGGAACGGAAAGCAGGAAGTTGATCGGTTTATTTTTTGCAGTCTTATTTCTGAAGTTCATGTGGTTTAATCTGCTTTGGTGCATGTTATCTACATTTACTCCATTTTCAAAGATTGAAACTTATCTGGATACTATATTAGTCTCCTTATTTTTGTTATTACCCTTGGTTTGCTTCCGTGCTGTCAAGACTACTTTGGTGATTTTCTTTCTGCTGGACGGTTTGCTTATTTCGAACCTGATGTATTTCAGGACTTACTTTACTGCCATACCGTTGGATAGCTATTTGCTGATAGACAATTTGTCTGATTTTACCAGCAGTGTATTTGATTCCTGGCGGATGGTCGATCTGTTTTTCCCTTTGTCTACAATGGCTGCGGGTGTTTTGTGGTGGTATAATTTTCATCGGAAACATGAAACGGAACAGGCTGTACGGTGTAAAGGCGGTTTTGCTTTTGCCCGTTATCTGGTTCTGATTGGTTTGGTGGCTTTGATTCCCGCTGTTCGTCTTTGGAGCCAGAATGGTTTTAAAGTAGCTTATGAGAGATTGCAGGATGCCTATTTGCATACTTGTAATATCCCGATGTATACGATTTTCGGCTCTCTTTATTATGATTATACCTGCGACCAGATAGTCTATACACCGGAGATAAAGGCCCGTATCGATTCCTGGCTAGCCAGGAAAACGGATTGCAAATCCGTTTTATCACCATTTAATCCAAAGGACAATTGTATTATAATCCTGGCCGAATCATTGGAAAGCTGGGTGTTGGATAAGACGGTGGAAGGTCAGGAACTTACGCCGAGTCTAAATAAAATATTAAAGGATACGTCGGTGATCTATGCCCCTCATGTTTTGTCGCAGGTGAAAGGAGGGCGTTCGATCGATGCCCAGTTGCTGATGAGTACCGGGCTTTTGCCTATTAACTCCGGACCTTACAGCATCAAATTCCCGGAATCATATTATCCTTCTATTGTAAAGGCATTTAAAGAAAAACATAAGGATGCCAAAGCATATAGCTTGACTATCGACAAACCGATGGTCTGGAATCAATGTATAATAGCTCCGGTTCTGGGGTATGACAGTCTAGTTTCGAAAAACTGCTTTATACAGGAAGAACCGGTCGGTTCGCGTAGCCAGGTAGGTGATCGTGCCTTTTTACGCCAGTGCCTGGATAAAATACAGAAGAATGAAGTTTGGGATGAATCCGGAAGTACGCTGGTGCAATGTATTACCTATTCCGGGCATAATCCTTTTATTTTGCCGGATTCATTGAAAAGAATTTCTTTTTCGCCCGAAGTCCCGGAGGTCTTGAATAACTATATGACCATGGCCAATTATACAGACCGGGCAATAGGTGAATTTGTAGCAAAGATCAAAGCGGACAAGCGTTTCGATAATACTTTAGTCGTGATCATGGGGGACCATGAAGCATTAGGAACAGTCAGGAAAGAACTGTGCGACGATCCGGTAGGAAAGGATATTGTATCAGATAAATCGTTTGTTCCGCTAATCATTCTGAATGCGCCATTTAATATGTATTATGGCAAAGTCATGGGACAGGTGGATGTCTATCCGACATTGCTGGATCTGCTGGGGTTGAATGATTACTGGTGGAAAGGATTGGGAGAAAGTATCTTTAATCCGCTGAAACCTGATTTTGATGTCGACCCCCAGTTCAATCTTATCGGAGATACGGCCGGTGTTCCTGATGAGAATATCCGTCAGGCCAAAGAAGCCTGGGAAATATCAGACATGATTATCCGCTATGATTATCTGGGACATAAACTGAATATAAAAGAAGAACCTGTGAAAGTGGCAGGGGTAAAATGATAAAAAATATGTCGAAAGCGGTTGCAGAAAAGAACCGGCTTTCGACATATTGTTGAATACTTATTTCTTGTCGATCGCTTTCTTCAAAGCATTCAGGGCGGTATCCAATACGGAGCGCGGACAACCCACGTTGAGGCGCATATATCCTTCTCCGCCGGGTCCGAACATTGTTCCGTCGTTCAACAGCAGACCGGCTTTATCCTGGAATAAATGAACCAGTTCTTCCTGGCTTAGTTTGAGGTCGCGGCAATCCAGCCAGACCAGGAAGGATGCCTGTGGCGGATAGACTTTGATCTTCGGAAGCTTCGTCTTGAAGAATTCATCTACGAAACGGACATTTTCCATTACATACATCCGCATTTGCTGTAACCATTCGGCACCATATGTATAGGCTGCTTCGGTTGCCGTATAAGCAAAGATCGTCCCGTCGCCCAACTCGCCGGCTTCCAGGAATTCATAAAATTCTTTCCGTATCTTCTCATTGGGAACAATGGAGTAGGAGGTTACGATGCCTGCGATATTGAATGTCTTGCTCGGAGCCATGAAAGTAATACTGCAATTGGCGGCAGCTTCCGATACGGTGGCAAACGGATGATGAGTAAATTGCGGATAAGCCATTTCCGCATGTATCTCGTCTGAAATAACCAGTATATTGTGTTTTGCACAGATATCCGCCAGCTTGACCAATGTATCTTTTTTCCATACGATGCCGCCCGGGTTGTGGGGATTGCAAAGGATCAACACTTTGCACTGCTCGTCTATTACGGATTCCAGTTGTTCGAAATCCATCTCATAGGCGCCGTTCACCAGTTTGAGCGGGTTGTTGACCACTTCCCGTTTCATGCTTTCCGGAACAATCCGGAACGGATGGTATACAGGTGGCTGGATGATTACTTTATCGCCCGGTTTGGTAAAGCACTGGATGACAAAGCCGATGCCTTTGACAATTCCCGGAATATAGCTGAGCCATTCCCGTTTGATCTTCCAGTTCTGTTTATAATGTACCCATTCTATAATACTATTATAATACGAGTCTGATCCGAAAGTATAACCGAATATTTCGTGTTCGCAGCGTTTCTTTATTGCATTGACAATAAAGTCCGGAGTCCGGAAATCCATATCGGCAACCCAGAGAGGAATAAGGTTCTCGTTGCCGTACCGCTCTTTTATTGCATCATATTTCACGCAATTGGTACCGCGGCGTTCAATTACTTCGTCAAAGTTGTATTGCTTCATTTTTATCTTAGTTCAGTCAGTTATCTTTGTTTTAGTCTATTGATCGGGGTCAAAGATAAACAGAAAAATTGATAGGTGAAGCAGAATGACAAAAGAACACGATCGGATTATAAGACTTCCTCCATGCGTTCCAACTCACAACCACGGAACTGCATTATGATACAATGTAATTGAGTGTCCTGTATCAACTGACGTACCTTTGGTGCAGCGGCATATTGTTTTATCTGTTCAACAGCTTCTTCCCACTGAGCTTTGGCTTTTTCCTCTGAATCTTTTGCTGAAAGATATTTCAATTCAAGTATATAACTGTGTTTTACTTCATAGCGCAACAAATCGGGCATCAGGAACAGGTCGCAATAACCATGGTTCAACTCCATCTCCGGGGCTGTCAGATAGTAGGCATTTACACTGAGATAAGCCGTGAAAAATCCCTGGATATTGCGTTCGCCTTCAATAGCACTGCGAACCGACGAGTTTTCTTTGTAAGCATGGGCTATAAATTCCAGAGATTCGCGCCAATGGCCGTCGTAGGCCATATCATCGAACAAATCTGTCAACTGGTTCAAATTGATATATCGTTTATTTTGGTATTCCTCTAACAGGAATTCGTAATATTGCTTGCGCACATTGTTGTTGGGGATACTTAATACCACACGCCCCCCGCGGGTATCGGTAATAGTCAGCATACCATAATAAAAAAGCAGACTGGGGAAGATTTCCGGATTGGCAATCTCTGTTGCAGGAAAAGTGATTGCCAGATTAGTAACGATTTGTCCTTCATCAGTGATTTTACGCAGTACCCCTTTGCGGTCACCGTCCAGACGGTCCAGCTGGATGAGTTTCTTCATTTTGTTATAATCCGTACGGGTATTGGGGTCTATCATCTGTTCGGGAGATTTTTTCAAGGTTATGTAATTGCGGAGATAGTAGAGTACCATGTCGCAATTGAACATCTTCGGGTCACTTTTCAGGCTTTCTTTTGCAAAACAATAATTGTCATACCACGGTTTCATCTCCGTAATCATTGCCTCTATATCTGCATCATCCGACAGTTGTCCTGCATCCTTATAATACTGGAACATAGAGCGTACGTCTACTTCACTGAATCCTAGCATCATATTGAATTGATGTTCGGTGCTGATGTTCCAGCCGATATTAAATCCGCTGGTAAGATCGTCTAACGTAACAGGGCTGACGCCGGTCATGAAGATACGTTCGAACATTCCTTTAAATTTCTTGAAAATCTCGCGATAGAACCCGCTGGCATGTGTGAGAGCATGGTAAACGTCATTACCTTGCTCATTGAGTATTATATTGGTGAAGTTATCATATTCGTCGATAATAAGATAGAGATGCGCCCCGGTTTCGGGTGCATGAAGATTCAAATAGTTCAGTTTGCTGACAAAATCGGGCAATGCTTTCATTTCATTGGCAAACCCCGGATAATAATAAGACTCGTAAGACATGCCGAACATATCCATCACCATACTGCAATACCGGTCAAAGTTCTCTGATAGTGAACCACTGCCGCCACTGGCACGTGAGAAATCCAAATAAAGTACTTGAAATGTTCCTTGTAAAGGGGTGGGATGCTCTCCTATCCACAAATTGCCGAAACGTTTTTGAAACTTCTCTTTTTGAGCAATATCATAATAGGCCCGGAGCATACTCAGAAAGATGCTCTTGCCAAAACGCCGGGGCCGGATGAAAAACAAATTACTGGGTTGCTCTTCCAGCATAGGTAAATACATCGTCTTATCCACATAATACTGGTTCTGCTCCACCACTTCCACAAAATTGGAAATGCCATAAGGGATTCTTTTTGCAACTTCCATAATAATTACTCCTGTTTTTTATTTATGCTTACGAGATAAGACAAAGGTAGTTTATGTTCCCGTGTTTTCTATGAATTTATCAAAGTAAATAATTTTATTTCTGATATTTTTTGTTACTTCGCACTAGTTATGGAATTACCAGAGGAGCAACATATCTTGAGGGAGATCGCAAGAGGAAACATAAAAGCTTTTGAACAGCTTTTTTTCGACTACCAACCTAGGTTGGTATATTTCCTTGTCGGCCTGACGCACGACAAGGAAGTAAGTCGTGATATATCTCAGGATTTGTTTCTTTCCATATGGAAAGACCGGGAAAAACTGAGAGACGTCCGTTCTTTTTCCTCCTATCTCTTTCAGATGGCGCGCTTTACCGTTTATGATTATTTCGACCGTCTTGCCGTTTCAGAAAAGTATACCAATGAGTTTTTACTGGAAGCCTCCATCTCCCAATCGGAAGAGGAAGCGATGTTTGCACGTGAACTGCAAAGCATTATCAGCCGCACTGTCGAACGAATGTCTCCCCAGCGGAAACTGATTTACCAGATGAGCCGTGAGCAAGGTTTGTCTAACGATGAAATCGCAACGCGTCTGAATATCAGTAAACGGACTGTAGAAAACCATCTGACGGCAGCCCTTGCCATTCTTCGCAAGGTACTTTATCTTTTTTTCCTTACTTATTTGGACTGAAAACTGACGACTTCCAAAGAGTTTCATCCTAATGAAACAAATGTTTCACTTAGGAGAAACAACTGTTTCATTAGGATGAAACTCTTTCAATAATCGCATTCGTTAGTACCGGAATCAAACTATTTTCAAAAAAAGTTGATTTTTGATTGTGTGTATTGTTGTCATAAACCTACATCCATATAAAGACGGATATTTTATGGAAGAGAACAACAAGATAAAACAACTCATGCAGCTCTACTTCGGAAAGCACTTTTCCCGATATGGACGTATCTTGTTTGGACGTTGGTTGAGGGCGGACGATGCAAAAACGGAGAAGGAAGAAATGTTGCAGGATTTGTGGAAGAAATCTCAGCCGGAGGTGACGGATTCTACCCATAGTGATTGGAAGGCTTTGCAAAGGCATCTTTCCGTGGTCCCCGTTCGTGAACGTTCGGTACCATTCTATCGCCAGTGGTTGAAATATGCGGCCGTTATTGTCTTGATGATGATGACTGCCGGAACGACCTATTGGGCAACCGACCGTTTTAAACCGGTCCGTCATGTGGAAATGGCACAGGTATTCGTCCCTTACGGAGAAAGTGAGCAGGTGGTATTGCCTGACGGTTCGAAGGTGTGGGTGGATGCCGGTACGCTGTTGGTTTATCCGAAAGATTTTACCGATACCGATACACGAACGGTTTACCTGACCGGGCAAGCATCCTTCTCTGTCCGTAAGAATCCGGAGCAACCCTTTATTGTGAAGACGACTTACCTGGATGTCCAGGCGTTGGGTACTGTCTTTACCGTGGAGGCTTATCCGGGTGACTCCTGTTCCATGGCAACATTGGAGGAAGGAAGTGTACTGGTATCTGTTAGGAATGAAGACATTCAGCCGACTGTGCTAAAGCCTGACCAACAGTTGGTTTATTCGCATTCGGAACATACTGTGATGGTTCATTCTATCGACGCTTCTTTATATAATATGGAAAGAAACGGCTATCTGATATTTGAAAATACATCTTTCAGCCGTCTGATGGCCTCTTTGGAACGTAAGTTCAATGTGACGATTCATTATAATTCCCAAAAGTTTGCGGGAGAATATTATAATGTCAAATTCTCGCCGGATGAAAAGCTGGAAGATGTGCTGAACATTCTGCAACAACTGATTGGTATACATTATAAAATAAAAGGAAAGGTGGTATTTATAAACTAAAATATAGGAGTAAACAAATATGAACAAAAGAAAACCGGAAAGACAGAAAGTGCGAAAATCCCTCTTTCCGGAATTCGAAATCGAATCTTGAACATCATTGGATTGACGAGTAAATCGTCATGGTTTTATTAATATTCAATTTTCAAATGTACAAATATATGAAATTAACTAATCTAATACGTATAAATAACGGAAAAAGTGTATCTAGGCTGTTGTTTATTACAGCTTTATCTTCCATCAGTTTATTTTCTTATGCGCAACATCAACAAGTGCGCCTGACCGGAAGCAATGTAACACTGAAGACAGCCTTCAAACAAATCGAGCAACAGACCAAACTGTTTGTCGATTATAACACGCAGGAAGTGAACGATTCCCGCGTCCTGACAAAGTTACCGAAGAACAGTAATGTAAAAGAGGTTATGGAACAGTTGCTGGAAGGTTCCGGTTGTTCGATAACGTTCAGTAACGGACATATTATTATCAACAAGCAAGCCCGTACTGTTTCTTCAACGAAAAAGATATCAGGAGTTGTGAAGGATGAAACCGGTGAGCCCGTTATTGGTGCGAATGTAGTCGTAAAGGGAACAACGAACGGGACAGTTACGGATATGAACGGACGGTATAGTCTGGAAGTCCCGGAAGGTGGTGTGTTGCAGATATCTTATATCGGTTACAACACCCAGGAAGTAAAGGTCGGAAGCGGAGATGTCGTTAATGTTTCACTTCGCGAGGATTCCGAAGCCTTGGATGAGGTTGTGGTTATCGGTTATGGTACGGTAAAGAAGAGCGACTTGACGGGAGCTGTCGGTTCCGTGCAGATGAAGGACGTGAGCCAGGTGGGTATAACCAGTGCCGACCGTGCGTTGCAGGGGCAAATAGCCGGTGTGCAGGTTAATGCCAGAACTGGTCAGCCGGGTGAATCGATGATGATTCGTGTCCGTGGAAGTAACTCCCTGGCAGGTGGTAACGAACCGCTTTATGTCATTGACGGTATGCCGGTAGAAAAGATGAATTCGGATATTAACCCGGAAGACATTCTGTCGATGGAAGTATTGAAAGATGCATCTTCTACGGCTATCTACGGTTCACGTGGTGCGAACGGCGTCGTTATGATTACGACGAAAAGAGGACGTACCGGCGATACGGTCCTTGAATATAATGGATATGTCGGTGTTTCTTCTTTAAGAAAGAAACTGGATTTACTGGGAAAAGATGATTATATCGCCATGGTAAATGAAGTTTCCCAAAATGACGGGAACGGTATTGCCATCACACCGGAGCAAGCAGCTATGCTGCCGAACAATGACTGGCAGGACCTGGCTTATCAGACTGCCTTGACGCATAGTCATCAGGTGTCTGTCTCGGGCGGTACGGATAAAACGAAGTTGTACTCCTCTCTGAACTATATGAACCAGGAAGGTATTATCAAAGGTTCTGATTATAACCGTTTTGCATTGCGTATCAATGGCGACCAGAAGCTGGCGAGAAATTTGTCGTTGAATGCCAGTATCGCTTATTCATACGGAACTCAGAATACAGCGAACAGTAATGCGGATGGCTGGGGAGCGATTGCTTATACGGCAATGGTCATGGCTCCGATACAGGAAATAAGAGATGCCGATGGCAAGTACACCAATTTCTCGGGAACTCCCTGGGGAGGAACAAACCCTGTCGGTATGGCCGAATTGTATAAGAATAAAACCGTTAATTCCCGCTTACTGGCGAATATGTCGCTTATCTATGAGATTATCGACGGATTGACTTTCCGGGTGAATGCCGGTGCTGAAGTCAATGCGGGTAGTTCCGACCGGTACATTCCGATTGGTTTGTCTGCCGGAGGTAAATTGGATGGTGATGCGTCTAAGTCAAAATCTAATTATTATACTATTATTAATGAGAATATTTTGACCTACGACAAGCGGTTCAATAAGAATCATGCATTGAACCTGATGGGTGGTGTTACTTTCCAGACCTATCAGTATAATGATTTGGGCGGCTCAGGTACAGGATTTCTGCGCGATGTCTATGAAACGAATAATTTGGGAGTAGCCTCTACACCCGGAACTCCGTCTTCCGGTTACAGCGATTACCGGATGGCTTCTTTCCTGGGACGTGCCAATTATAACCTGATGGAAAGATATCTGTTGACTGTCACCGCACGATATGACGGTTCGTCTAAATTCAGTAAGAACCATAAATTCGCTTTCTTCCCTTCCGCCGCATTGGCCTGGCGTTTGTCGGAAGAGAATTTTATGCAAGATATTGATTGGCTGAGCAATCTGAAACTGCGTGCCAGTATCGGACAGACCGGTAATCAATCTATTAGCCCGTATCAGACTTTCGCCCGTCTGGGAACTTCCGGTCCTATTTTCGGTGATGGAAAAGATATTGGTTTCGGTTTGTCCTCCATGGCAAACGACGACTTGAAATGGGAAACAACTACACAAACGGATATAGGTGTCGACTTCGGATTCTTTTCCAACCGCCTGAATATCGGTTTTGACTATTATTGGAAACAAACGCGTGACTTGCTGTATAATGCGACTCTTCCCCCGTCTTCCGGATATTCTTCTATGCTGAGAAACTTAGGACGTATTGATAATAAAGGTTTTGAAATATCTATCAATACAATCAATATGAAAGGAAAAGTGAACTGGACGACTAATTTGAATATTACATCCAATAGATCAATCGTGAAAGATTTGGGTTCGGATGTGTATGGAAATAAGATTCAGCGGATAGATGCTCCTATCGGTGGCGGAAACTGGTTCCCTCTGTTTGTCGGTAAAGCTCCGTTCCAATTGTATGGCTACGAAATAGAAGGTATTTATCAGACGGATGAAGAAGCTCGTTTGAATGGCGAAGCAACCAAGAAAGCAGGTGATTACCGGTATAAAGACACGGACGGGAAAGCTGGTATTACAACAGGTGATAAAACGATTATTGCAAATACGCAGCCTAAGTTTACTTTCGGTCTGACGAATATTATCAATTGGAATAACTTCGAGTTATCATTCCTGTTAATAGGTAGTGTTGGTGGTGATATCGTTAATGAATTTAATAAAAGTATCACTAATATCGGTGGCACATGGAATATCCGCAAAGATGTTTGGGAAAACCATTGGACTCCTGAAAATCCGAATGCCAAATATGCACGTGCTTCTGTTGCGACCAAGGATTATCTGGCCTTCGGTGACCCGAGTTCGGTTTGGGTGGAAAACGGTTCGTATCTGCGATTCAAAGATATCAAACTGGCTTATACGTTGCCGTCTCAATGGTTCGCGGGTTCCCGTAAACCTAATATCTCGGTTTATCTGAGCGGACAGAATCTGATTACGATTACAAGCTATTCTCATTATGACCCGGAAGCATCCTGGACGTCTTCTGCCGTGAACGGATGGGACAGAGGGGTTTACCCGTCTGCGAAATCATTTACTTTGGGTTTACAGGTTAAATTTTAATACGTATGAAAAGAATGAAAACACTGATTAAAAATATATTGCTGGCTGTACCGGTTATTCTGTCTGCTTCTTGCTCCGATTGGCTGGAAGAAGACCCGAAAACATTTATTTCTCCCTCTTCCTTCTATCAAACGGTGGAAGATTTTGACGGAGCTTTGAAAGGGTTATATCCTCAGGGACAAAATCTGAATCTGACGGAAGTTTTTGCCGACTATAATGATAAGCCTGAATCGGCTGAACAGGTCGGGGATATCTGGGCAAATAATCCGGGATATGGTTTTTATGCCTTTAGAAATGCCTGGTCCGGCCCATACAGTACGATAAAGAATGCGAATATGATATTGGAGTCGATAGAAGATAAGGATTTTACTGCCGAAACCAAGAATCGTATTATCGGTGAGGCGAAATGTTTGCGTGCCTGGTCTTATTTTACATTGGTCCAGTTCTTTGGAGATGTCCCTTTGCGGGATAAAGTCGTGACCAGTGATGCCGACGTGGCAATAGACCGTACGCCGCAGGCTGATATCTATCAGTTTATTTTTGACGATATTCTGGATGCGGAACAAAAACTTCCGGAAGAAGCGCAGGATATGGGACGTGTAAATAAATGGGTCGTAAAAGCGATTATGGCACGTATCTATCTGACTTCTGCCGGTTTCCCGATGAATCAGAAAGAAAATTATGCGAAAGCCAAAGAGAAAGCGCTTGAAGTAATCAACAGCGGTCAGTATTCTTTGATGCCTACCTTCGATAAAGTATTTAAGACGGAACGTTATACGGCTGAAACTATCTGGGCTCAGTTGTTCTCCGCTCCCGATAGTTATAGCGGTATGCATAATGAATCTTCACCGATTGGCAGCCAGACAGCCTTGTATCTTCCGACAGATGCTTTTATTGCCAGCTTCGATAAAGGTGATATGCGTAAAGAATGGGGAATTAAACCTGAATATGTAAATGCGAAAGGAAATAAAGTCATCGCGCGTACATATTATAATAAGTATATCAATGAAGAGTATCTGGAACAGGAGTTGCCAGCATCTAATACCAATATTTTGACCTGGCAGACTCAATTGATTCGTTTGGCTGAAATGTATCTGATTGCCGCCGAAGCTGAAAATGAGATAAACGGACCGGCCGGTGCTTATCAATATATCAATGCTATCCGTAAACGTGCCCGTGTCGACCAGAACGACCCGACAAACGTGCCTGACTTGAGCGGACTTTCTCAGGACCAGTTCCGTGAAGCCGTTCTGCTGGAACGTCAGCATGAATTGTATGAAGAGGGTTTTGCCTGGTACGATTTGAAACGTACCCAGACATTCGATAAGGTACAGAAAGCGCGTGGCAGCAGATTGAATGTCCCTATCGGTGCTTACAACAATACTTGGTTGATTCCTGATACCGAAATTCTGAATAATAACATACCTCAGAATCCGGATTACAGATAATTAATGTAGAATACATGAAGGGCCGGTCTGAGTTATTATTGGATTGGCCCTTCCTATATCCGTAAAATACGAATGAAAAAGCAATATATTTATTTTTTGTCTTTGTTTGTTATGTGTCTGGCCGCTTGCAGTAATCCGGTTGATCCGACGGCATTAAACCTGGATTCGGCGAACATAAACCGGTTGATTCCTTTTCGTGGAGAACTGAATAATGGTGTAAAACAATTTTACCCGGAAGAACCTTATAAAGCATTCTGGGCGGAGAACTGGAAAAGCCCCGAGCAGTCGATTTCCTGGAAAGTCAATACGGACGGTGAAGACTACATGGCTGAAATGATCGTTTCTGTCAACCGGATGGGAGATGGGGAAGAAACAGAATTGGTATTATCCAATGGAACGGACAGTGTTATTTGCCGGATAAATACAACCGGATGGCAGCGTTGCCGGTTCCCCCGTCCTTTACATTTTAATAAGGGGACTTCCGTTTTATCTTTAAAGATTGGCAAACCCGGTAAGCAGGATGATTTTAATGTGTATCTGTACTCGTTGGAAGTCACCCGGCCGGAGACTTATGAGCAGCTGCGGGCGGAAGCTACATCACTTCGCAGTAATACATCCTGGATGGCGGATTTGCCTTATGGCTTTTTCTTCCACTGGAATTCAAAGAGTATGCCTCAGTCAGGAGAGCCGTTAGCCTATGAGGATGCGGTCAATAACTTTGATGTGGACCGCTTTGCACGAACTGTTTACGAATGTGGCGGGAAGTTGATATTTTTTACAACGTCGTGGGCGGAATATTATTTCCCGGCTCCGATACAGGCAATCGATTCTATTTTGCCGGGGCGTACCACAAAGAGAGATTTAGTGGCTGATTTATCTGATGCGTTGGGTAAATACGGCATTCGTCTGATTCTGTATTACCATGTCGGTCATGGAGATAAAGAATGGTGGGACAAGCAGCATTATACACGGGATAATGCAGGAGATTTGTTTACAAATGTGGAAAAGATAGTGGGAGAGATTAGCCAGCGGTATGGAAATCATCTGGCCGGTTTGTGGATGGATGACGGTATCGGTTATTATCCTAACGGTGCCTCGTTTGAAAAGATTGCTAAAGCCGCCAAAAGTGGAAATAAGGAGTTGGCAATTTGTTTCAATTCCTGGATATTGCCGAAGCTGACGGACTTTCAGGATTATTATGCTGGCGAACTGGGTTTGTCTTTGGCCAGTGCCGGTGTTAACGATCCTTCTCTTCCGTTGGATGGGGACGGATTGTTTCACGGTGGCCCTCAGGATGGCTTACAGGCAACTTTCTCCGGAACATTGGAGCCGGGTGACTGGACGCACATTTATAAAGATTCCATTATCGGTGATCCTGTTCTTTCCATTGACGAATTGACGCAGGTAGTGAAAGAATCTAACAAACGAAAAAATCTTCCGATGATTAATGTCCGGATTTATCAGGATGGAACGATTTCTCCGAAATCGTATGCTTTGTTGAAAGAACTGAACAATCGTATCAGTAAAGGAGAATGACCGGAAATTATCGAATATGAAGCGAATGGAGGCTCAGAAATAAGAATTCAATTGATTGAGGGCTGGTTATCTGTTAAAATGCAAGATGAACCGCCCTCTTTTCTTGATAAATGAAAGAAAAAGTAAGATTTTTCTTTTAAATCCTTTGCTCGTACAAATTATTATTCTACATTTGCAGCGTCAAACAAAATAAAGACGATAAGAAAAGATGATGAACAATGTATTACATATTATTCTCGTGGTGGTCCTTCTAGTCATTAGTAGGTAAGGAGAAAGGTGTGTAAGAAGTTGTGAAGTCGTAAAAGATATTTCTTAAGCCTTTCTCCATATAGAGAAGGGCTTTTTTATTGACTAAAAGATAAAAACAGATATGATGAAGAATCCGTTAAGAAGCTCCTATAGCACAGAAGGCAGACGTATGGCCGGTGCCCGTGCATTATGGCGTGCCAACGGCATGAAAGAAGAACAGTTCGGTAAACCGATCATTGCCATTGTGAATTCATTTACCCAGTTTGTACCGGGCCATGTGCATCTACACGAGATCGGACAGCAGGTAAAAGCGGAAATCGAAAAGCTCGGTTGCTTTGCCGCAGAATTTAATACGATCGCTATTGATGACGGTATTGCTATGGGACACGACGGAATGCTTTATTCTCTGCCTTCCCGCGACATCATTGCTGACAGTGTGGAATATATGGTGAATGCGCATAAGGCTGATGCAATGGTTTGTATCAGTAACTGCGACAAGATTACTCCGGGTATGCTGATGGCCAGTATGCGTCTGAATATTCCGACAATCTTTGTATCCGGCGGTCCGATGGAAGCCGGTAATCTGGACGGACGTGCACTCGATTTGATCGACGCCATGATTGAAGCGGCTGACGATTCTATCAGCGATGAACAAGTAGAAAAGGTGGAACGTTCCGCTTGCCCGACCTGCGGTTGCTGTTCCGGTATGTTCACGGCTAACTCTATGAACTGTCTGAACGAAGCGATTGGATTGGCTCTTCCCGGCAACGGAACAGTTGTTGCAACACATGCCAACCGTACTCGCTTGTTCAAAAAAGCGGCGAAGATGATTGTTGATAATGCCTTTAAATATTATCGTGACGGCGATGATTCCGTATTGCCTCGCAGTATTGCCACCCGTCAGGCCTTTCTGAATGCTATGTCGCTGGATATTGCCATGGGGGGATCGACGAATACAGTCCTTCACCTGTTGGCCGTGGCTCATGAAGCGGAAGTCGATTTTACAATGAAAGACATCGATATGCTTTCACGCAAAACACCGGTTATCTGTAAAGTGGCTCCGAGTTGTTCTTATCATGTGGAAGATGTGAACCGTGCCGGAGGTATCATCGGTATTATGAATGAGCTGGTAAAAGCCGGTCTGGTGGACGGTTCCGTGAAACGTGCGGATGGTCTGACTTTGAATGAGGCTATCGACCAATACTGCATTACCTCTGTAAATGTAACGGAAGAAGCAATCAATATTTATAAAAGTGCTCCGGCCCACCGTTTCAACCTGGTGCTCGGATCGCAGGAAAGTTATTATAAAGAACTGGATACCGACCGTGCAACCGGATGTATCCGCGATGTGGAACATGCTTATGTGAAAGACGGCGGTCTGGCTGTTCTGTATGGAAATATTGCACAGGACGGTTGTGTGGTTAAAACAGCCGGGGTAGATGAAAGTATCTTCCGTTTTGCCGGCCCTGCCAAAGTATTCGATTCGCAGGATGCCGCTTGCGAAGGTATCCTGAAAGATCAAGTCGTCTCCGGCGATGTCGTCGTTATCACCTATGAAGGTCCTAAGGGTGGTCCGGGTATGCAGGAAATGTTGTATCCTACTTCTTATATAAAGAGTAAACACCTGGGTAAAGAATGTGCGCTAATCACAGACGGACGCTTCAGCGGTGGAACATCAGGTTTGTCAATCGGACATATTTCTCCCGAAGCGGCTGCCGGCGGAGCGATTGGCTTAGTGAAAGACGGCGATATTATCGAAATTAATATTCCCGAAAGAACCATACATGTAAAGGTGACAGACGAAGAACTGGCCAAACGCCGTGAAGCGGAAGAGGCCCGCGGAACAAAAGCCTTTACACCTCCTTTCCGCCAACGTACGGTATCGAAAGCACTGAAAGCATATGCAAAGATGGTTGCTTCGGCCGATAAGGGCGGTGTACGAATAGTAGAAGATTAATTAGTAACAAAGAGTATTCTTTCCCCTCTCAAGAGGGGAAAGGTTACCATCAGACAATAAATCAACAAATATGGAACAAAAGATAACCGGTTCGGAAGCTTTGCTGAAAGCGCTGATCGCTGAAGGAGTAGATACTATCTTCGGTTATCCGGGTGGGCAGGCGATACCAATTTACGATAGTTTATACGATTACAGAGATCAGTTAAAACATATTCTGGTGCGCCACGAACAAGGTGCAACACATGCTGCACAGGGATATGCCCGTGTTTCCGGAAAAGTGGGAGTAACGGTGGTTACTTCGGGTCCCGGGGCAACCAATACCATCACTGGTATTGCCGATGCGCTGATGGACAGTACACCGATGGTGGTGATTGCCGGCCAGGTTCCGTCTCCGCTGCTTGGAACAGATGCTTTCCAGGAAGTTGATGTGATCGGTATCACACAACCGATTACCAAATGGGCTTACCAGATACGCCGCCCGGAAGAAATTGCTTGGGCCGTTTCCCGTGCTTTCTATATCGCATCGACCGGTCGCCCGGGACCTGTGGTACTGGATTTGGCGAAAGATGCACAGGTGGGTTTGGTAGATTATGAGTATCAGAAAGTGGATTATGTTCGTAGTTACCAGCCTGAACCGGATATCAGGGAGGAACGTATCGAGGCGGCTGCTTCATTGATAAATAATGCCAAAAAGCCATTCTGTCTGGTAGGGCAGGGGGTTATCCTGGGAGGAGCCGAAGAAGAACTGAAAGAATTCTTGTTGAAAAACGATATACCAGCCGGTTCTACCGTATTGG
>OHQG01000601.1_pt1 | contig 18027 bp, 19 predicted proteins | sample 1577871 | NCBI WGS metagenome assembly OHQG01 (sample SAMEA3879604, study PRJEB24766) | human gut metagenome | biome: human-associated habitat; feature: feces | place: USA | collected 1985/1987
GTAGAGTTTTCCGAGTTGGTCGGTTAACTTGTATTTCCAACTTTCCTCGTAGAAGTTTATTTCCTGAATGGCTTTCAACCGGTTGGCAAGTCCGGGAGCCTGGGCGTCGACCATCCGGCGGGCAATACCGTCGAAAAGAGTATAAGCCCGTTCCGGTATATTGATTAACCCGTTGCGTAGCAGGTCTTTCAGCCAAATCTCCAGTTCATCAATACCGTTCAGCACCTTTTGGTGGCGCATAGCCTGACGTTTGGCTTGTGCAGCTTCATCTACGGGAGCATCGCTTTTGGCTTTCTGCTCTTTCTTTTCCGCTTTCTCTTCCCGTTTGGAAAGCCAGGCGGTCACCCAGTCCGGTTCGTCTGCTTCTTTGAATAAATCAGTTTGCGCGGCATACAAAAATAAAAGTCCCAACCCGTGTTTACATGGAAACTTCCGGCTTGGGCACGAACATTTGAATGCAACATTTTTTGTATCAACTACGGTCTGGTATGGAGTTTTCCCACTTCCCTGGCAGTGTCCCCAGATGGCACGGTCACTGTGTTCCAGCAATACCCATTTGGCTTTTGTCGCTAAGCCTTTTCCCGCCTTTACAGAAGCGGCATCCGGGGCTAATTGTATGATTTGTTCTTCTGTTAGATTTAATAACATAATAATCTTAGTCAGCTATTAGTGTGTTTTTAGATTGCAAGTATAATGTTTTTTTTCTGTTTTTCAGATTTTTCGAAGAGAAGAGTTTTCTGTTTTTACCGGAAATCATTTGATCCGTATTCTTAAAGCCGGGAAAGATTCTGTAACTTTGCGGCAACAGGTATCACATACCTGCGAGTAATATATAAAACCGACTTGTATGGATTTTGAAACTTGCATAGCCTCTCATTCTTTTTTTGTATATTTGCCTCTTAACTTTTAAAATACCACAGTTATGAGAAAAGTACAACTATAGTTAGTTTGTTTAGTGCTTTCAGTGGCGGCTAACGGAATCAATCGTCCGGAGTCTGGAAAGCGGACAGCTCCATCGGCTTTGAATAAGCAGGATGTAGATGTATACGTGATATTACCCGAAGGGAGCTATGTGTACGATGCGAAAAATCATCAGTTAAATCTGGTTTCTGAAGGAGATCACCGCGATGCTGTTGCAGGTGGTCAGACTTTTGTAAAAGCGGCTCCGGCATCTTTGGTACTGGTCAGTGATGTTTCCCTCTTTGGCGATGCTCAGAAACCACAAAATCAGGTGGTTGGAGCTATAGATGTTGGTATCGTTTCGCAGAATATCTCTTTATTCTGTGCTAATGCCAAATTGGCTACAGTGCCGCGAGGTTCGATGGATGCCATTCAGTTGAAGAAAGTATTGAAACTGAAAGATAGTCAGATTCCTATGTTGAATCATCCTGTAGGATACTTTAAATAATGGAATAAAAAAAACGGCCTACCTATGCTTAAGTACAGGTAGGCCATTTTAAATTTTGTTTATTTGGCATCTTCAATAATAGAACAGATACTAACCCGGTTCCAGTCTGGTTCTGTGAACATGTCACCCACTCCCTGACCTTCGGCAGTAATACGTGACGGGTTGATTTTATACTTATTGACCAAGATTGTCTTTACGGCTTCGGCACGAGCTTTAGCTATTCTTGCATTGACTTCGGCACTGCCTTCCGGTGAAGCGTATCCTTTGATCACAACAGTTGTATTTGCGTGTTTCTTCATGTAAGAAGCCACACGTTCCACATTTGGCAACTGAGAGGCATCGACTGTAGATTTACCTTGTCTGAAAGTAACGATGGATTCCGGAATACGGCTGGTTTCCACTATTGTTTCAACAGGAACTACCCGGTTCTGTAAATTGTTGACTTCTTGTTGCAATGCGCTGATCTTCTGTGCGTCGACATTGATCTGACCGTTTTTCTCGTTCACTTGTGAGCGAAGATTATTGATAGAATTGTTCAGGTCGCTTATCTCGGCTGGATCATAGAGTTTAGCCAAGGTAAAGTGATGGCTTCCGTTGCTACCACCAAAGTGGTAAGCTACACCTGCCGTTAGTTCAAAGGCGGCATTGTTCACATTGAACCGACTACGGTTGTGCTCGCCTTGCATATCATATACCAGTGCCGGTTTGACTCCTATCGTCCAGGCTTTAGCTTCTCCGAGGTTGAAGTTAAAATTCATCCCGAAACGGCTGGACCAGGAATTCACATCTCCAGGGCCGTCCATGTAGTAGTGCAGCCATCCCGCACCGGCTACGGCCTCTACTTCGAATATGCGCGGAGTACCTGTATAGCCTGCGAACAGGTTCATCAGGTTGACTTTACCCAATAAGCTAAGGTCTGAAGCATCAAAAGCTGTCTTGCTATGCGTGGTGTTTATATATCCCATGCCTTGAACTCCCAGTCCGAAAACGGGGGTCAGTTGCTTCGTAAACTCAATTCCCAAAGCCGGGCGAGCATTCTTGAAGAAAGCGCTGTGGCTCACAGGAGTTATCATACCGGTTTTTAGTTCTATAGACCAATTGTCTGTGAATTTACTGCCTTGTACGGTAGTCTGGGCATTTGCAGTCAATGCTGCTAAAACAAATGCTGATAAAATAATTGATTTTTTCATAATTGAAATGCATTAATAGTTGATACAATAAAATATTATATGCCCTGAAGTAGTTTATTTGTTTGCTCTTTTCAGGAATAAAGCGGGAGGGTTAGGTTGCAGATTTCTTGTTTGCTTTGATCTTTGTTAAGTTTAAAGTTAGTTTAATCATATAATCTACTCTTTCTCGAATCCCGTTTATTAACGTAACAGCGATTCTTTCTTTAAAAATTTAATTTTCTTCTTCATAATTCATTATTTTAAATTCATAATTAAGGTTGCTGTTCATTTGTAACAACATAATCTTTGAAACATGGTTCGATGTATGAAAGGGTAATTAACAATATTTTAATGATTGCTCAAGATTCAATAAAAAGTTGGTTCGGGTTACTCTCACTACCCTCACTTTTAAAATAGATTATTGATAATTAAAGTATTAAGTGTAGGTGAGAGTAAAAAAACAGCGTGAGAGTAAACCGCTTACTCTCACGCCTGATTTTTACATTTTTACATCATAACTTCTTCTGTAATACCGTAATACCCCACGTTTGGCACATATATCGGTTGGTTCTGTAATCCGATGTTTTTTAGCTTTCCTTCCCCGCGTAAACGGCGGATATGCCCCATTGCGGTCGTTTTCATCATGCCGCATACCCTTTGGAAGTCACTTCTTGTCATCATGTGGTGCTGGCTGAAGTAGATGGTTAGTCGGCGGTCAATTTCTTCATCCGATAATTTGTTGGAGTGTCCGTTGTGTTTTATATTCTTCAGTTTCACATTTCCTATTTCACTTCTCAGTTCCTGATCCGCGCGGAATTTGATGCCTTTCAGCCTTACTTTCGTGTTCTTCCGTTTTGTATCTTCTTTTATTTCTTCCGTGCAGGTCAGGGTGGGGTGGAAGTAACCGATACCATCCAGATGTACTTGCCTGCCTTCCGCCAGTTCTTCACCCATTGCATGAGACAGGGCGTCGAGTACGGCGGACACATCAGTTTCCGTCAGTGAACAACGTGCCTGTATTTTGCGTCGCAACCGGTCGGTTCCTGTTTTTCCGTTCAGGGTGATGCGCGCGTGAAGTTTCGTTTCTTCTAGTGGCTGGTTGGGAGCCACCGGGTTTTCGTACCATTCAAATAAGATTGCCATAGTTGCTTGTTTTAATTATAAGGTATTAATTTGTTTTACATTAGGGACTATTCTGTTTCTTCCTAAGGAACATCCCGTTTACCCTTAGGAATGATTGGGTGTCAACCTTGGTCAACCACCCTGTCAACCTTGGTTGAGCGACCTGTCGACCTGCGTTGATCGCCCTGTCAACCAAGGTTGACACCCTGTAGAGCTTACTACAAAGATACAAAATAAACAGGGCTAAGTCAAGTAAATGCCTGTTTGTTTATCAATTATTATTAAAGCTTTTACTGCCAAATGCATGGGCTGAACTTTTTTGAAATAAATGCAGAATAATATGCTTAAATACTTGACTTTCGCTTTCTGGAGCAGTATCTCTGTAGCTCTTTAAAGGAATTATACTATATAAATAAAATTCAAAACAGATAATGATATGAAAATCACTTCAATAAGACATGACAAAGATGCAGGCAGAGAGATGATGACCGTTTATGATGCCGATGTGCTGATGGAGAAGATGAAAACGGAAACTTCCACGTATCTATCCTGCCGTGGAGTATGCCCGCACTAAAGACGGAGGGCGAAGGATGAAACGATACAATGGTCTGGTTCAGCTTGAAGTGAAGAAGCTGGCTGGACTGGCGGAGGCTGAACTGGTGAAACGTCAGGCGATGCTGCTTCCTCAGACGTTTGCCGCTTTTTGCGGTTCCAGCGGAAGGAGTGTGAAAATATGGGTGTGTTTCGCCTTACCGGATGGAAACTTACCGGAGCGTGAACAGGAAGCCGCATTGTTTCATGCCCATGCCTATCGCCTGGCGAACAAACCTTCCGGCAACGGCAGTTGGCTGAGAAAAATCCGTTACTGAGGCTGGAACCGGGCTTTGAAACGTCGCAGACCTTCACCATGCTTTTTGAAACTGCCCTCGATAAGGCACTCCGGGATATGGAGAACTGGCGACGGGGAGATAACCTTCAACCGTTGCTTGTCCGCCTTGCGGAGTATTGCTGCAAGGCGGGCATACCGGAAGAGGAAGTTGTGAGGCAGACGATTATTCATTATTATGTACAGGCAGAGGAGCAAACGGTGCGTGCTATGGTCCATAATATTTACCAAGAGTCTAAGGGCTTTGCTTCTGAAACTATTTTGACTCCGGAGCAGGATACCGCTCTGCGTCTGGAAGAGTTTATGGAACGGCGCTATGAGTTTTGTTATAACACGGCGTTGAACGATCTGGAGTACCGTCAGTGAGATTTCATTAGTGTATTTTTAGAAGTTTTTGAGGATTTCTTAAATGGCACTCATAGGTAGAGAAGGTGATAACTAATAATTCTATTCGTTTTAGTTAAAATTGTGTTACTTCTTATTTTGTAAGATGATATGAAGTGCGTTGAATCTATACCTATATTTTATTTAAGTAGTGGTTTAGCATAATAAATAGTTTGAGCTGTGAAAAGTGTCATTTTATTCTTTGTTTGTATTGTAATGCTCTTCGCATGTCTTTCTATTTTTTACTACCAATAATAACCAATCAATACAATGTAGTGAAAATCTCATCTATACCGGGAATCAAACGCTCCCGGTATCTGGAAGAGAATGCAAAAGCTGCCGATGTGGATTTGTCTACCGAAGATATTGCAGACATAGAACATCTGTTGAAAAAGTACCCCAATGCCGGTGACAGATACAATGAGCGTGAATTTAAGTTTGTAGGTAAATAAGTATCGGCGGCAACCTCCGGATATTTATTTCTTCTTCAATTTGAGAATCCAGTCTGACATATCTTTCAGAACTTCCGGACTTATCGTTTCTTCCAGTTGTCCGGGAGAAAAAGTCTTCATTCGTGGCAGATGCAAAAAAACATGATTTTAAATCAAGTGTGGAAGTGGATTTATGACGGGAATCAATATATTTGCGGATCGTAAAGTCATAGTAAGAGTTTATTAAATGAAGAAATCAATCCCTCGGTATACGTTTTATAAGCATAAGTATGGGAGTGAACTTTTGGTGGATGTCGTGGAACTGAAATACGTGAAGCGTTTTCTGGCTGAAGGCGCTGTGCATACGTTGACTTATTATGATATTACTTTCATAACAGAAGGCGAGGGCGGTTTTTCTATTGATAATCAGATGTGTGAGGCGATACCCGGCGATGTGTTCTTCTCTAAACCCGGAGAAATACGGAATTGGGATACGGCTCATATCGCAAATGGCTATGCATTGATTTTTGAGGATGAATTCTTGTCTTCCTTCTTCAAAGACCCTTTGTTCGTACAGCACCTTCCGTTCTTCAATATGGAAAAGACGGCTTCCAAGCTTCATTTGTCTGATGAACTTTATAAGCGTATGATTCTGCTTTTGCATGATATAAAATCAGAGATAGATTTGTACAGGCAGAATGACGTGCATGTGCTGAGGGCATTGCTTTACGAAGCCCTTATGCTGCTCAACCGGGCTTATCTGAATATGTTATCTCTGAGAGAGAAGGATAAGGAAGCCGGCAGCATTCACGTCAGTAGATTTATAGAATTAGTGGGAGTGAACCTGAAAGAACAACATTCCGTCCGTTTTTATGCGGATAAGCTCTGTATTACTCCCAACTATCTGAATGAGGTTGTAAATTCGGCAATGAACATCAGTGCCAAACAATATATCCTGAATAAGATTATGGACGAGGCCAAAAAGCTGCTTATCTATACCGATATTTCCATATCAGACCTGTCATTTGAACTTCATTTCTCCACCGTTGCCTATTTCGTGCGTTGTTTCCGGCAGTGTACGGGAGAGACACCATTAGCTTACCGGAAACTGTATAAACCGTAAAAAGTGCTATTTCTCCCTTTGTTTTTATTGTGTTGATTTTCTGTGCCGTGTTTATCTTTGCCGCAACAATAACCAATAAAATTATTAGATTATGAGAGATGTAGAGAAAACAGTGGGAGGTATGATTGATAAGTTGAAAACCGCTTTCATCGGTTCGATAGATGCAGAGGGTTTCCCGAATATCAAAGCTATGTTGCAGCCTCGGAAAAGGGAAGGGATAAAAGTTATCTATTTGAGCACGAACACTTCGTCAATGCGTGTTGCACAATATCGGAAGAATAATCGTGCAAGTATTTACTTTTGTGATACGCGATTCTTCAGGGGAGTGATGTTGCGCGGCACGATGGAAGTGCTGACGGATGCCGTCAGTAAGGAGATGATATGGCAGGAAGGCGATACCATGTATTATCCGGAAGGTGTGACAGACCCGGATTATTGTGTGCTGAAGTTTACGGCAATTTCCGGGAGGTATTATAATAACTTTAAATCGGAAAGCTTTGTAATTGAGTAGTTGGTGAATTCGTGTTCTCCCTAAATTACCATTTAATGTTGGTTTTGTCAGATTTCTTCCAATGCATAGTATTGATAATCCCGGAGTATGGTTTGCAGGAATTGTTCCTGTCCGCCATCCCGGGGTGTGATTGAAAGAATTTCCTGCACTTTTCGGGCAAGCTGTACGATGCGTCGTGCACGATCCTTTTTCCCGGATTGCAAAGTCCGGGTGATTACATTTACCTGTTCCAGTGATAAGTCGGCGGCTTGCGGATATGTGGGACAGTAATCTTTTGTCAGATAATCAAACTCGTCAAGACTGACGTGTATCTTGCGGTAATTCTTATCCTTGATAACCATTGTGCCTGCGGCAAGGTCGCCCATCCGCTGACTGTTCTTGGTAAGCAAAATAACTAATACTCCGAGCCCTCCGGTGACGGGAACATCAATCGGGAAGAGAAGCCAGCGAAGCAGATAAGAGCCTATGCTCGGAGTGGAACCATCGGCTTTCACCACCCGGATGCTCATGAGCTTCTTTCCGAGGCTCTGCCCGTGGTTGAACATTTCACATAAAAATGCATAGAATAATACAGGCAGATAGATGACTGCAAAAAAAACAATCATAGTAAAATCCGAAGATACCTGGAATTCTGAGAGTAGGGTTGCTGTGGAATATACATAAAGTCCTATCAGGATATAGTCGATGACTAATGCCAGAAATCGTTCGCCAATGCTGGCGGGTGTTTGGCTGATACGGACGAATTGCCCGGTGATTATAGTAGATTCTGCCATTTCCGATTGAACATTTTTAGTATTTCGTTGCAAATATATCATTATTCTCTTATTTTTGTTACCGATTTCAGACAAAACTCATCCGAAGTCTTCAGGAAAAGTATGAAAGAAGTAACGTTCATTCGTCGGAATATCGAAAAATGGAAAGAAGCCGAGAAGGTGGTGGAGCAGGCTACAAGCTTGTCTCCCGACAGGCTTGCCGACACATATACGGACCTTACTGCCGATCTGGCGTTTGCACAAACGCATTTTCCAACTTCCCGCATTACCATTTATCTGAACAATCTCGCCTCGGCGCTGCATAATAAAATTTATCGGAACAAACGTGAGAAGTGGTCGCGAGTCATCACTTTCTGGACGCAGGAAATACCGCAGACCATGCACGATGCGCATCGTGAACTGCTTGTTTCATTCCTTATTTTCATTGTCAGCGTAGCGGTCGGAGTGATTTCTACTGTGGGTGATCCCGATTTTGTCCGTCTGATTCTGGGAAATAACTATGTGGATATGACATTGGATAATATATCCAACGGAGAACCTATGGCAGTGTATAACGGCTCTTCGGAAGTTCCTATGTTCTTGGGAATCACATTGAACAATATCATGGTTTCCTTCAATTGCTTTGCTATGGGAATCTTAACCAGCTTCGGTACAGGATATATGCTTTTTGCCAATGGAATCATGTTGGGGTCTTTCCAGACTTTCTTTTTCCAGCATGGTCTGCTTGGAGAGTCCATGCTTGCCGTATGGTTACACGGGACACTTGAAATCTGGGCTATCATTGTGGCCGGTGCTGCCGGACTCGCTTTGGGAAACGGATGGCTGTTCCCCGGAACCTATTCAAGGCTTGAATCTTTCCGTAGGGGAGCCAAACGAGGGGTGAAGATTGTGATAGGTACCATCCCCGTATTTATCATGGCAGGATTTATTGAAGGTTTTATCACCCGCCACACCGAATTGCCGGATGCGTTGAGGCTTGGGCTGATTATTACTTCTCTGGCATTTATTTTATTCTACTATATTTATTTACCTAATAGAAAACGACATGGAAACAGAGAAACCTAAAATTGCGTTGTACGTAAAACGTTCTTTCGGTGAGAAGTTTAATGCATCTTTCGATTTTATAAAAGAGAATTGGAAGTTGATGCTGAAGTATGCAACCTATTTGCTTTTACCGCTTTGTCTTGTCCAGGCATTAAGTCTGAATGGATTGATGACTTATACGATAGGCATGTCCGGCTTATTGGAGGCTGGATCTATGTTTCCTGACTCTGCTATATTGTCATTCTTTTCTTACTACGGTCTGTATATGCTTCTGTTGATAATAGGCATTGTTTTGCTGACTGCATTGGTTTATGCAATGATCCGGACCTATAATGAGCGGGAGGAACGCTTGCGAGGCGTCACGTTGGGAATGCTGCGGCCTATGTTGCTCCATAATGTGAAGAGGATGTTTATATTGGTTTTCTTCGGATTAGTTCTGACGATGTTGGCCAGTCTGATTATTGGTGTCATAGCTGCTTTATTCCCTGTTACCTTGTTCCCGATTGTTATAATTCTGCTAATCCCGTTTATGATAGCCGTAGCTGTGCCGTTTAGCCTTTGGGCACCTATTTACCTGCTTGAAGACATCACTGTCATGGGGACTTTGAAGAAGACTTTCCGCTTAGGATTTACCACTTGGGGAGGTATCTTTATGATATCTCTTGTCATGGGAATCATTGCTGGTATCTTACAGGGAGTGACGCTGATACCCTGGTATATAGGAACAGTGGTGAAGTACATCTTTGCTACAAGTGGCGGGGGAACCGAAGCAACCGTATCCGTAGGATATAGTTTCTTGCTTTATCTGTTGGCTATTGTACAGGTGTTTGGTGCTTACCTTGCCATGATTTTCTCATTTGTGGGATTGGCTTATCAGTATGGTCATGCCTCGGAAAAGGTGGATAGCATCATGGTAGAAAGTGATATTGATAATTTCGATAAACTCTAAAATGTAAATGATAACTTCTCCGGCTGATACATTGGTTTGTGACACCGCGCAGGTTGCCGTATGGCATTCTGATGTGGCGTATGACTACAACCGTGAGTTGATCGCTCCTGAAATTAATTTATTCGAGTGGTTCAACAGATGGTTCGGAGAAGTTATGCGAAAAATATTCGGTAGCAACTTTGCGGAAGAATATTCGGAACTTATTCTGATAGGTATCGCTATTCTTATCCTTATTCTGATAGGTTGGTTTGTTTACAAAAAGCATCCGGAATTATTCACGTATTCCCGTAAGAATGCCTTGCCTTATACGGTGGAAGAAGATACCATTTATGGAGTGGATTTTGCGAAAGGAATTACTGATGCCCTTTCTCGTCATGATTATAGAGAAGCAGTCCGGTTGTTGTACTTGCAGACGCTAAAGCAACTCAGTGACGAAGGACGTATAGACTGGCAACTTTACAAAACACCCACACAGTACATCAATGAAGTGCGGTTGCCCGCTTTCCGGCAGTTGACCCATCACTTTCTGCGGGTGCGTTATGGAAATTTTGAAGCGACCGAAGCGTTGTTTCACACCATGTATTCCTTGCAGGAAGATGTGAAGAAAGGAGGGGCTGTATGAAAGGAAGTCGTTGGTTCATTGTCGGAATTATCATCTTTCTGCTGTTGATGTTTGCAATAGAATGTCGCTTGCCGAAGAAATTCGTATGGAATCCTACTTTCAGCCATTACGATAAGCAGCCTTTCGGGTGTGCTGTTTTTGACAGCTTGTTGTCCGCTTCGCTGCCGACGGGGTATTCATTGTCCAGGGAAACCTTTTACCAGATGGAACAGAAAGATACCGTGTCTTGTCGGGGAATATTGGCTATTGCCAATAACCGGATGCCATCGGATGTGGATGTAGACGCTTTACTGAAAATGGCGGAACGGGGCAGTAAGATCATGTTGGTAAGTACCTGGTTTAGCAATAAACTGGAAGATACCTTGAAGTTCAGAAACAGTTATTCCTATTTTAGCCCGATAGCTTTGAAGAAGTATGCTACTTCGCTGCTGATGAGGGATAGTCTGTGCTGGATAGGGGATTCTACGGTTTATCCCCGGCAGAATTTCTATTTCTATCCCCAACTGTGTTCATCTTACTTTCTCACAGATTCGCTTCCGGCGAAGGTGTTGGCAGTAAAGGATATTTCAGTAGATGAGTTCAGATATGAAGTTGAGGTGGATTCTGCTTTTTCAGATACTGTTATCCATGTTCCGGTTGCCATGTCGTATCAGTGGGGGAAAGGGGAGGTTATTCTGGCTTCCACACCTTTGCTCTTTACCAATTATGGTGTACTGGACGGAAAGAACGCCACTTATCTGTTCCGCCTGTTATCGCAAATGGGAAAACTTCCCATAGTCCGCACCGAAGCTTATATGGAGCAAACAGCACAAGTGCAGATGTCTCCTTTTCGCTATTTCCTCTCGCAGAGGCCACTTCGTTGGGCTTTGTATCTGACGATGCTTGCAATACTACTCTTCATGTTGTTTACTGCGCGAAGAAGACAACGTGCGATACCGGTTATCTATCGACCTGAAAATAAATCATTGGAATTTACGGAACTGATAGGCACTCTCTATTTTCAGAAGAAAGACCATGCCGACCTAGTTCGTAAAAAGTATATGTATTTTGCAGAAGAGTTGAGAAGAGAAATCCAGGTGGATGTGGAAGACGTGGCGGATGATGAACGCTCTTTCGATAGGATTGCTCAGAAGACCGGTATGAGTGCGGAAGAAATCGGTAAGTTTATCCGAACGGTCAGACCGGTGATTTATGGAGGGCAAACGATAACTGCGGAACAAATGAAGCAGTTTATTGATAAAATGAATGAAATAATCGATCATATATAAAGAAGAAGTTTATGGAAGAGAATACAGAAAAACGGGTGGATCTAACTCTCTTTTCCGAGAAGATACAAGAGTTGAAAGACCGGATTGCTTCCGTTATTGTAGGGCAGGAACAGATGGTGGACTTGGTGCTGACCGCTGTGTTGGCAAATGGGCATGTGTTGATAGAAGGAGTGCCGGGAGTGGCGAAAACATTGTTGGCACGCCTGGTTGCCCGTCTGGTCGACGCAGATTTCAGCCGCATCCAGTTTACTCCGGATTTGATGCCGAGTGATGTGCTGGGTACAACGGTATTCAACATGAAAACCAATGATTTTGATTTCCATCGAGGTCCGATCTTTGCCGATATTGTATTGGTAGATGAAATAAATCGTGCTCCTGCCAAAACACAGGCTGCCTTGTTCGAGGTTATGGAAGAGCGTCAGGTCAGCATTGACGGAGCGACCTATCCGATGGGAGAACTTTATACGATTCTGGCTACACAGAATCCGGTGGAGCAGGAGGGGACTTATAAATTGCCCGAAGCGCAACTTGATCGTTTTCTGATGAAGCTGACGATGGATTATCCCTCATTGGATGAAGAAGTGGATATTCTGGAGCGTCACCATACGAATGCTGCGTTTGTGAAGCTGGAGGATGTCACTCCGGCTATTACTAAAGAGGAGCTTTTATCGCTTCGTAAGCTGATGAAGCAGGTGTTTATAGACCGTACATTGCTTCAGTACATCGCCTTGATTGTACAGCAGACGCGTACAAGTAAAGCTGTATATCTGGGGGCTTCTCCGCGTGCATCCGTGGCCATGTTGCAGACTTCGAAGGCTTATGCACTTTTGCAGGGACGTGATTTTGTGACACCGGAGGATATCAAGTTTGTGGCTCCATACGTACTTCAGCATCGTCTTATCCTGACGGCGGAAGCTGAAATGGAGGGCTATTCACCAGTGAAAGTAACGCAACGCCTGATTGATAAGGTAGAAGTTCCGAAATGATTCTGACCCGTCGGTTTTATATGGTTTTCATCCTGATTATCCTGTTGATGGGTAGTGGGTATGCTTTTGCTCCGTTGTTTACCATCGGGCAGGGGCTGCTTTTTGTCCTCTTGCTGTCGGTGCTGGCAGACGGATATATGCTTTACCGGATTCGTGGGATTCGGGCATTCCGTCAATGTTCCGCTCGTTTTTCCAATGGGGACGAAAATGCGGTGAATCTTCGGGTGGAAAGCAGCTATCCGTATCCTGTCTTTGCGGAGGTTATCGATGAAGTACCTTTCATTTTTCAGCAGAGAAATATTAGTTTCCTGGTACAGCTTCAAGCGAATGAAGGAAAACAAATCTGCTATCATTTACGTCCGACAAGCCGGGGAATTTATGGTTTCGGACAGATTCGCGTATTCGTAACCGGTCGGATAGGTTTGCTCTCCCGGCGTTATACATGCGGTGAGGAGCAGGATATTAAAGTGTATCCCTCTTATCTGATGCTGCATCGCTATGAATTGCTGGCAATGAGTGATAATCTGACGGAGCTGGGAATCAAGCGCATTCGTCGTGTAGGGCATCATACAGAGTTCGAACAGATAAAAGAGTACGTCAAGGGGGATGACTACCGTACAATCAACTGGAAAGCCAGTGCCCGCCGGCATGAACTTATGGTGAATGTATATCAGGATGAACGTTCACGACAGATTTACAGTGTGATAGACAAGGGAAGGGGTATGCAGCAGGCATTTCGCGGAATGACCTTACTGGATTATGCAATCAATGCTTCCTTAGTTCTTTCGTACGTTGCCATGCGGAAAGAGGACAAGGCAGGGGTTGTGACTTTCAATGAACATTTCGATTCGTTTGTTCCGGCCTCAAAGGCTCCCGGTCAGATGCAAACTCTGCTTGAGAATCTCTATAGCCAGCAGACTACCTTTGGTGAGACGGACTTTTCCTCTCTCTGCGTGCATTTCAATAAACATGTCAGCAAACGCAGTTTCCTGGTTTTATATACCAACTTCTCCAGTATGGGAAGTATGAATCGCCAATTGGCTTATTTGCAGCAACTGAATCGTCAGCATCGCTTGCTTGTTGTTTTCTTTGAAGATGCTGATATGAAAACGTATATTGCCGCTCCTGCGAAGGATACGGAGGGATATTACCGCCATGTCATTGCGGAGAAGTTTGCTTTTGAGAAGCGTCTGATTGTATCTACACTGAAACAGAATGGTATCTATTCTTTATTGACTACACCTGAAAATCTCTCGATTGATGTGATAAACAAGTATCTGGAGATGAAATCAAGACAATTATGAATCAAACAGTGGACAAACAGTACTGCCAAAGTTGTGGGATGCCCCTCCGTTTCGATGTGGAAGAGTATTTAGGTACCAATGCTGATCACTCCTGCAGTGGCGAGTATTGTTACTATTGTCTGAAAGATGGGAACTATACGGTGGATATCTCCTTGAATGAAATGGTGGATATCTGGGTGAAATACACAGATAAGTACAATTGGTATTCAGGAACCGACTATACTCCACAAGAATTAAGAACCTTGTTGAACAAGCGTCTTCCCACCCTGAAACGCTGGCAACAGAAAGAGATGACGCAACATGTTCATTATGAAGCTGTCAATGGGGTTCGGACTTTTATTGATCAAAATCTCTTTCATGAGCTTGATCCCGAACAGTTGGCTGAAATGGTTCACCTTTCATTCTTCCATTTCCGAAAGGTTTTCAGGAATGTTACCGGTGAGAATATCGGTACATATATCCAACGTTTACGGCTGGAATATATTGCCCATCTGCTTATCGCTACCGGACAGAGTATTGAAGAGATAGGTATGCAGACTAATTATCAGACAAAGTTTAGTCTGGCAAAGGCTTTTAAGAAGCATTTCGGCATTTCAATGTCAGCTTATCGCGAAAAGTATAAATCTGTCAATGCGAAACAAGAACCGGATAGTATGCCCGAGGCTAAAATTAAACGTATCAATACTTTGAAAGCCGTTTGCATAGAAGTAGGTGATACTTTTCGTGATAAATCATCAGAAACGTCCGTTGACGTTTGAGGTGTATCTTAATGCACCGGATGAAACGCCGGTTGAGGGATTGATGACGGAGATTTATATTCCTATTGATAAATAACTAAATGATATAAGAGTATGTTAGAATTGCCAGAAGTACTTTCCAAAACATGGAAGAATCCCTGTCCGCGCTGTGGCAGTGTAATTGTCAAAGAAGCCTATCTTGGAGGATCAGTTTACTATTGTCCTGAGTGTCAGAAGATAAAAAATCTATAATTATTTGCAGGAATAAAAACATGAGTAACTATAATATTGGTTTTGAATACGGGTTGAATCTATGGCGTCCGTTTTTGAAGAAAGGCGGTTATATTGCCGTATCAGAGGTATCATGGTTCACTGACGAACGTCCGGCTGAGATCAATGATTTCTGGATGGATGCTTATCCTGAAATAAATGCCTCCTGAAAGTTTTTATGTGGCTTTCAGGAGGCATTATTAGGCTAATAATAATATGTCAGAGTGGTTTAAAGCATTACTTTAATACCATCTACAATATAAACGCCCGGATTGAGGGATATCGTGTTTGAGCCCGGATTAAGGGTCAGTGATGTTACATACAGCCCTGAAACCGTGAATATCTTGATGTCACGTTTTTCATTCGATATGATTACAAGGTTGGTTCCGTCCTTGTAAAGTCGCAGTTCATGACCCTTGTAGAAGTTCTTACCAAGACCTGTCGTAGTATCTGCATTACCTATTTCAAACGAATTTCCGGCTTCCGGACTGTTGGCTTTTGCATAGACAGAGAAAGGCGCAATGGTAAGTTTTATGTCTTCATCGGTAATGCGGTTGAAACTATACCCGTCGGCATCGGGGATATACATGTCTGTATCAGCATGGATAGGGGTGTAATTGCCATACAGACAGAAATGTTTACCGGTTTTCAGGATGGTTCCGGCTTCCGGAGTTATAGGCACGTCGAACATGAGGGATGCGTCTGCGGTGCGTATGCCTGAGACGTTGCTTGTAGAGAACGTAAAATCGACAGTCTCGTCCGGTTTACCGTTAAGATGTATCATATAAGGTTTGTTTGCCTCTATTGATGCCTGGTTTTCAAGTTTCTCGCCGTTTTCATTGAAAGACAGTACGCTGACAGTATGATTGCCTGAATCTCCGATGGTATACTTGTTCTCTTTTCCGTCAACCATTTGTGTGGGCGTGAAAGGTAACACAATGCCTTTCCAGTCTTTAGAACCATCTTGCGACAGATAGTTCAATTTGACAGACAGTGAGATGTTCTTCTGTCCAAGATTAAAACTTGCCGGAATATTGAAAGCATAGCTGTCGGTAAGAATGATATCCGTTAAAGCTTCACATTTGTTGTCACCATTGAGCACAATGTTCGATTTTGAAGATATCTGGCTTTCCAAGCCTTTGGCAAGGTAAATGATACAGTTGGGATTAATACCCTCGAATGAGTTGTCGTTTATTCCGGCTGTCAAAGCACGAGTCTTGCTAGTCTGTGAATTTCCGTAGAGCGTGATACTTGTCAGTGAAGTACATCCCTTAAAGGCTCCGTCGCCGATTACGTTAACAGAGTTGAGAGAAAGTGACTGAAGTTGGGAACAGCCCTCAAAAGCGTTCTTGCCTATTGAAGTTACGTTTTCTGGAATTACTATGTGGGCCAGGTTTCCCATTCCGGCAAATGCTCCGGAGGGAATATCATTGTTTTCCGTACCTGACAGATTGAGATTTTCCAGGGATGTGAAGTTATCACGTATATAACTGAATGTTTCATCAGTCATCTCTCCGGACAAGTTGAGTTCTGTAATCTGAGCGGCTTCTTCCTCACCGATATGGAGTATCTCTTCCGCTTCAAGCGCTACATTCTCGTTTTCAGCAAGAGTCATTGTGACATCCATCTCCACATCAGACTGCAAGTCGGTTACTATATATATTCCGTTTTCGTCCGGATATACAATCTCGCTGCCCTTTTTAACCACAGGGGTCATATTGGGGCTTTCTGAAACAACGGTGAACTTATAGCTGCCTCCCTCTTTGAAGAGTGTAGGACGCAAGGAGGAACCTTCAATGAATTTATTCATTTCTGCATCTCTCCATACGTTGCTTTCGTCCAGATCCACAAAACTGATTTTGGCCTTGCCGGAAGTGTCAGTGATTTTGATGTTGTAATAGAACACAACATCAATGATGTGGTCCTGTGGGTAATTCAGAAGTTGCGGGTCTGTTACGTTTCCGTAGAATTTCACTAAATAATAACCTCCGGGATGGAAACTATCAGAGGAGCTGAGCGGGTCGAGCATACTCGTCACATCTGTTTTGTTATCGTAAAGTTTAAATGCCACTCCCGGCCGATGAACCGGATTCTTCTTATAGGAAGTCGGTTGGAAATTGGGTAGGCCAAGCATCACAGTTTTAGTGCTGTTTCCCGGTCCCTCAATTTGGGTTAATGGTTCGTTCTGACTATATTGGAAAGCTCTATTCTGGTCAATCTGGATGTTATAGTACACCTTTGACGCCTGACTGTTGAGGTTTTGCCAATATGCACTGGCTGCGTAGTCGGCTTCCGTACCTTGCGGAACTTCAAGCGTTATACCGGAAGTATTTGTGGGGAATGGATTGCTTTTCAAGGCTACAGGGTTCTTTGACAGGACAACTATTCTTTTCAAGTTCACACACATGGCAAAAGCATTACTTCCGATATAAGAGACGTTCTCGGGAATGGTGATTTCTTGTACTTTGATACAACGATAGAATGCATTTGCTTCTATACTTTCCAGATTCTTGGGTAGAAGTATAGTAGTTAATGCGGCCAATCCACTGGTTGAAGACGCAAATGCCATGGTAGGCAATGAATTCGGGTTGGGGTAGCTCTTTATTGTAACGTCAGCCAGGTCGAGTGCCACCAGTTTGGCAGCGTTGTCTTGTAATACCTTAAAATCTTCGGCGTTCATTTCTCCTATCAGTTTAAGGCGTGAGGGGAAGGCGGAAGCAGAAACTTTAGATGCCAGTTCGCCTGCATGAATGTTGAGTGCCGTATAGGTTTCGTCACCGGCTGACACCACCTGTATGGCAATGTCAAGATCCTCGCGCACGCTTTCTACCTTTATTTGAGCTACTCCAACACGGTCTGCTACGATTTTGCCATTGACAGATACCGTTATGGCATCGGCTACGGAAACAGGCATGATCTTACATGAGAAGTCCATACCGTGAACTATCTGGTCAATGGCTCCTTGGATAGTAGCTCCCTGAACTGTAGATGGCATGGTTACCTTATGATATATCACTTCATTGCCTATGGCATTAATGGA
>OHQG01000604.1_pt1 | contig 17968 bp, 6 predicted proteins | sample 1577871 | NCBI WGS metagenome assembly OHQG01 (sample SAMEA3879604, study PRJEB24766) | human gut metagenome | biome: human-associated habitat; feature: feces | place: USA | collected 1985/1987
CTCAATCTTTGCTTTGTCACGTCCCTCGCTAAAGTTGGGGACACACTCTACAATTCTTACATCTTTCATGTTCGTCTTGTTTCAGGAGATTGTTTAAAATATGCGACAAAATTACAGTTTTCTTCCGAAACGACCAAATAAATGAGGGAGAAATGTTGGGGACAAGGCAGCAGGGTGCCGTGACGGGGCGGCAAAGGGACTAAAATGGCGGTGGAAATGATGGAAAACGAGAAGAAAATCGCGACGGAAAAGACGGGACAAAAGGATGGAGTCGCTGACGAAAGGCTGCGCCCGCCAACGGCCTGTGAGGGCTGATGGCGGGCGCAGCTATGGGAAATCATGCCAGGTCGCCGTCTGGGCGAACCGTAGCTGACTATCAGAAGGTGACGTTCATACCGAGGTTCAGACTGGCATTGGAACTGAGGGGGATAAACTCCTTGCTCGTCTTGCCGAGGATGTGGTCCATGCCGATGAAGAAGTTGAAGCCCTTCGGATGGGCGTTGATGACCCATCCCATGCTGGCCGTGAAGCTATTGACCGAGAAGCTCATGCCGCCATCGAGCCATGACAGCGGGGCTACATTGGCACTCAGGCGTGCGTCGGTCCAGCTATACTTGCCATTGATGCGGGTGGAACTGAGGAAGCCGAACTTCAGCTGGCGGTAGGCCGGGAGCGTGTATTCGCATCCGAAATTCATCGTTGCACCGATACCCGTGCTGCGGCTACCCTTGTCGCCATCACTGGAGAGGTTGGCAAAGTCGGCAATCTGGTCGGCATAGCGGTCGCCCTGCGACTCCAGGCTGTTGTCCTTCGGGTTGCCCATGGCGTCCTCTTTCTTGACAGCCACGTCGTGGAAGCCGTTGAACTCGAAACTCGTCTGGCGATTGACGGCCTGCATGTTGTTGCTCCATCCGATGAAGCCAAGGTCGAGCAGCGCGGCGCTCACCGTCCAGTCGTCGTCGATCTTGTAGGTAGCACCGAAGTCGAAGGCCATACCAAAGCCACCCAGGCCGGCACCATCGACATCCACGTCGTTCACGCGACGGTAGGTGCCCTGTCCATCGACCTTGTATTCTTTCTGCTCCTCTTTATAAGTAAAGCCCTTCATCGACACATTGGCCATCGCTTGTCCCGTCATGGTCCATTTGTCCGGACCGCTGAGGTCGGCACGCAGGTCTTTGATCTCGGCATCGGCACGGGCCACACCGAAAAGCAACTTCATCTTGGCACCGACACGCAGGCGGTCGTCGATCTGGCGCGAATGGCCCAAAGCAAGTTGCACAAACGACTGGGCATGGGCGTGGATGTCGCCGATGTCATAGCTTTGGTTGCCCGTGTTCTTGGCAAAAGCAAAAAGCTCGTAGGGCAGCGACAGACCTACGTTGGTGCGGGCATCGAGCGAGATGGTGTTGTAGCCGCCCCAGGCCTTGAAGCCCGCAGAGAGCAGCGTGATGTCCACATCGGCATTGATGCGATTGTTGCCCGAGGCAAAGCCCTTCAGTGCCTCGCCGTCAGCGATATAAGGATTCATGAAGGTGGTCTTCTTCTTGTCGCTGTCGATGCCATAGCGCGGGTTGTCGAAGAGTACGTCGCCGAGGCCGAAATTGCCCTGGGTGCGCACCTGGATGTTGCCAAGGGCGGGTATCGAGACGTAGTTCTGGTCATTGCCATACGCCGGGTTGAGATTGTGGCGGAAGGTATATCCGTCGATGAAGTAGCCCGTGTTGAGTCCCTGGGCCATCGCGCCGCAGGACAGTGTGGCCAGTGCGGCGACCATCATATATTTCTTGCTTCTATTCATGATGTTGTGTTGGGTCTAAAAGTGGTTATCAGTCCTTGTTTACGATGATCTTGCCGACGAGTCGCACCTTGATGTCGCGCGCCTTCAGCGTGTGGTTGTAGGCGTTGATGGTCTGGCCTACGATACTCTTGGCACCCTCCTCGCCCGAGGCTGCCTCGATGCGGAATGTGAGTCCATCAACGAGAGCCACGCTGCCCGGCTCGCCCTCGGTCAGTCGTATCTTGAGTGGTGTGACGACGGGAGTGTTGCCGTCCTCGGAGGCATTGATGACGTTGGACACTTCTACCTTGATACGGTTCTCGGGGATCGGCTTGCCCTGGACGTCGATGGCCGTGGCTGATACGGTCAGGTAGGCGGGAATCTTGTTCTCTACGTTGGCCGTCAGTTCGATGGCGCTGCCTTCCATGAGGTCGATGTCCTCCAGGTCGTCAGTCCATCCGTCGATGGTGTCGTTATAGACGATGCGCGCGCCCTCGTCGAAGGCGAGCGGCGCCATGATGGAATAGGCAGGCTGGATGGTGTAGCTCTTGCCAAGCTCCATCGTGCCCTCGCGGGAGGCATCGGCACGGGCCTCGGCGGCAAAGCGTACCGTCTTCGGAATGCGACGCATGATGTCGGAGAGTTGGGGAACGGCCACCACCTGGTCGTAGGCGGAGGCATCCACACCCTCAGCATACTTGCAGATGCAGACATGGGTGGAGCCATCCGGACGGATGTAGAACTCGGGGATGCGTACCCTGGCCATTTCCTGGCCGTTTGCATCCTCGGCATAGAGTGTGCCGGAGACAAATCCAGCCACGTCGATGTCGCTTTGAATATTGATGTCGATGAGGGGGTTGAAGAGGTTGACGGACACCTCGCCGTCGGTCAGGAAGTCGGGCACGGAGCCGATGGTGGTGCGTCCCAGGTCGCGGAGTGAGATCTCGGGATCAAACTTACCCGTGGCCTCAAGCACCGTGATGGATCCCATCGACATATTAGCTGAGAGGTAGAGGTCGCCACCGCTCTGGGCATAATCGATCTCGTCGAAAGAGATACCCACATTCAGCACGCCATTGAGGTCCACTTGACCATCCTTGCCATTCTGTCCTGGCGTGAAGCGCAGCTTGTTGTCCGTCGTGGCGGGCTTCTGGAAGTCCAAGGTCTTGACCGCGGCACGGAGCTTGATGTTGGCCGTGCTGCTCACGTTGTGAAATGTCACTACACCCGTGGCCGCATCGTAGTCGGGCTGGGAGGGTGAGCACTGGCGCAGGTCGAGGCGCATATAGGAGGGTACGGTGAGCGTGAGGGTCTTGAAGGTCTTCACCGCACGCTTCAAATCGGCACTGACGGCCACGCTGATCTCCACGTCGGACGACACACTGGCCTCTTTTAATTCGCGGATATCGTTGGAGGCGGCACCGGTGTAGTGGAACTCGGCCAGCTTGCCCTCTGCCGTGACGGGGTTGCTCAGCTTCGCCCTGCGTGCTCCTGCACTTTGGCTCGGCAGCGTGATGTGCAAGCGGAAGTTGTTGTTGACATTAGCCTTCTCCACCCAGATCTTGTTGATGTAGGGATGGGAGGGCGTGGCCTCGTCGCCGTCTTTGTTGAACATATAGTCGCCATTGGCTGCTATCTTCACAAAGTCGCTGTTGTTTAGTTTCAGCACGTCGTCGAGAATGATGTTCTCCGTGCTGCTCGTTGGCAGCTCCAGGCCCTCGCCGCCCACGCCGATTGTGGAATCGACGCTGGACAAATCGTAGTCGCTGTCGGTACATCCTGTGCCCAACGCCACGATACTGAGGCCCATCAGGCACCCGATCAGTTTTGAGTTGGTGGTGAGTTTCTTCATAAAATTCGTCGTTATTGGTTCTTATTGTTTTAGTATGGTGTTTCGTGGGGGATCAAGAGGTCGAACGTGTCGTCCTTGCCGTTTAGTGGCTTCGAAACTGGCATACAGCTACAAAGTTAAGATTTTTTTGTATAAGGGACAAATTTTTTCAATTCTTTTTGCGTCCCATGCCAAAAGTTTCTTTGCACGCCCCTATCGGGGTATAGGTATGAAAGGAAGTGCAAGCACTCTCCCACCCTACCGCTTTCGTTGCGCAATGTTGACTTCGGGGCTACGATCATGCAAAATGCCCTGTCGTGCAGCAAAGGGGGATCCGTTGCTGCGCGACAGGGCACGAACTGTAGGAATCTACGGGGTGGCTCGTTTTACTGTAGTAACTCGTAGCCCTTTTTCGTCCACTTCTTCATGTTATCGAGATCGAGGTCGTCACCGCTGAAGTCGTAATCGCTAAATTCAAAAATTTTGTAGTCCAGAAGATGGTCTTTCAATTCTGCATCATAATACCTAAGACTAAAACTCACGTTGGCAGGACGTACGTTCGTATAGGCAATAACAAAGAGAAGGTTCTTGACATACTCTTTGCCAAACTGTGGCACGTCGAGGTAGAATGTTTGCGTAGGTAAGAAACCACCTTCTTCCGCTTCTATTCTGGCTACCAGTTCCAGCGAAGAACATTGGTCCATGAGTTTCCCCTTGAGATTCAGTTTCACTCCGACAGCCTCCTCCCATTCGGAGAGTACATCGCCTGTCCCCGTGACTTGAACCCGCTCGATGTTTTTGATTTCTAGCGTTTTACTAAAGCGTGTAAACTTCTCGGGATAATGGTATTTGCCATCAAGCACAGGAGTGGCATAACAAAAGATATCACTGTATGATTTTGGGAGATAAAATTCATACTCGTAAGTAGCCTTAGGGTCGTATTTCTCGCTATCGTGACTAATACAGGTGGCACGTTTCCCCTGGTCATCATACTGTTGATATACATATAATTCTGGAAGACCTTCTGGGGTGCTGAAGAAGGTTTCTTTTTCAGTATTTATTGTAGCGTAGTAGCAGGTAGAATCTGCATTTGACTTGTCGGGCAAGGGATAGATTTTGTCAACCTTCAGTTTCGGATTCCATCGCTTGAAGAATCCGATAGGAATTTTCCATTCTCCAAGTGAAGTGTGTGCCAACGGGAATTCCCAAACCTTCAGATCTAAAGTCACGTCAGCTTCGAGGGATACCGTTGGATCAAAAGTGAGGCCTGAGTTGGCAGCATAACCCAACTCATCACCTTTATAGTCTTTTGGCTCCCATGGAAAACCCTTCGTTAGCTCACTGGGCCTACTGAAATCCCATCCAAACTCAATAGGGCAGCTGATGGTGGGACCAATACTTGCCTTAATCAACTCACCAGCTGTAAACGTCAGAGCCGCATTGACATTTGGACGAAGGCCCAAACCTAAAGTTGGAAGGCCTTTGGCCCCTTGGGTAATAATATATGGTTCGGCCAGTTTGTCCAAGGGATCTCCCTGCTTTGGATAGCTATATGAAGAATCTGGATCGATGTGGAATCCCGTTTTGAGGATTGTTCCCTTAATTCCTGTCTCAAAGATGAATGGCTGCTCCATTTGCAAGTATCCATAAAGGTCTGCCGTACAAGCAAAATCAACTCCTACAGAACATGGAACGGGGCCAATCGTAAAATTAGCTTCTGGGAAATTGAACTGCACCCAGTAATCACTCTTATCTATTTGGCAGATTTTCTTAAAAGGATTGGTACCAGAAGCTTCTTTGTATTTCTGCTTCCAGTCCTTTGTATTCCAACTTTTATTACCCATGATAGGAAATGTTACGCCAATCTCGGCACGCTCTCCACCAAAACCAGCCTTTAACTCATATTCTATGCTGGTCGCAACATCAGCATACCCATCATCCTTGCGGATGTCAGAATGAAAGTGCCAAAATATCTCAAGTCCTGCATAGGCATCAAAGTCACCATCCAAATGGAAGTTGTACGATGCCTTCCCACTAGACGGCTCCCAATCCCACGCAGAATCCCCCAACATATATTTACTAAAAAACTTGGTATAATGTCCTTTTGAAAGTTTAAATCCAAGATCGGCTATCGACCATCTCTTATCAACCGGATCATCCGCACGGAGCGGTGCATAGCGTGCCAAAGGATTGAGATAAGTGCCTCGCAGTTTGTACTCATACTCGGGCTCGTCGCCTGCCACTTTCCAAAAGCCGTAGGCGTTGGATTGCTCCACGGGCACTCGAACGATGTCAAAGTCGGTTACGATATCGAGCGTTTTGTACACATCATCATAGGACGCGGGAGATACCTCGACCGTATAGCCGTTGTCGGTAGTGCGGACAAGGTTCACTTGGTGGGCCAGTCCGTTGGGAATCGCATCGGTTTGGTCCGTGGCAAGAAACTCTCCACGCTGCGGCAGCAACTCCAGGGGGATCGACTTGTTGAAGTAGATCTCCGTCACCCGGTCAAGCGTGTCGGTCTTGTAGGTCAGAAGGTAGGGCAGATAGTCCTTGTCTATCATCCTCGTTTCTGGCCCAATTTGGTACCTCACCTCTCCCATATCGCTCACGATGCGGCGTGGCGAGGTGATGCCGTCGCCGTTCTCGGTCTCCTGAGGAGTGGTGGCGGTCTCCGGCTCGTCTATCATCAGCGTGCATCCCGTAAAGAGCGCGAGAAGCAGCAGGGGCAGCAGGCAGCGTATCTTCTTCATAGTCGTACTATTTGTCTAAAAGTTTATATCATAGAGTTTTGACAGCGTTCCGAGGGTCTTACCCGTGTCGAACTCGAAGTCTTGCGGCGCGGAGTAGAGTCGGAAGCGGCGGCGGTCATAGCACCGCAGGAGAATGCGTCCCACATGGGTGTCATGCTTCGCCCAGATGCGGAGCAGCGCATAGTTGATGTCGTGGGCCGTCTTTGGCACGGCCATTCCCACGAGCTGCCCGCCTATGAAGGCACCGACCATCATCGAGTCGGGGTTCCATTCCTCTCCTCTCACGGTGATATGGGCATAGATGACCATGTCGTGGGGATGGAGACGATTGAAGTCGGGCTGCTCCCACCGTCCTATGACCCGCACGGAGCAGGAGGCGGAGGCCATGGCGTTGGAAAGAACGGCCATGACGCGAGCCGTGCCCGGACTGACACCTATGAAGCGGTCGCCAAGGACGTAGGCCGGCGGGATGGAGTCGTCGCTGGTCACACTCCAGAAGACAGAGAGGCTGTCGGGACGGGGTGGCGAGAAGTCCACGGAAAGGGTCATCGTGTCACCCACCATGACCACGGAGCTGTCGTTCTGGCAGATTATCTTGCCGTCCCACGTCGCGCGCTCCTCGCCAAACTCGAAGAAGTCGCCGCAGGAAGTGAGCACAAGGACGGCGAGGGCACAGAGCCACGGCGCGGCGCGGTGCCTCAATAGGGAGGCCGTAAGTCGGCGGATAGGTTTCATGTCCATGATCATTGTTCTGTGGTTGACGGCGGATTGGCCGGAGCGGCCACCGTCACCCGGTTAGACACTTGTCCCTGGCGGCCATCGCGGAAGCGCACCGTCAGGTAGTATTCGGCCCACTCGCCAGGTTGCAGCAGGTCGCCCGTATAAGTATGGACGCCTTGTGGCACGTCGGTGATGAACCGGAACGTCTCCTGCCCCTTGCGGCGGCGATAGACGCAGTAGTAGTATTCCGCTCCCCCCGCGTCCTTGTCGTCCATCTCCCAGGCCAGCTTGACCTCGCCCGAAGGCACGTCATAGTCGGCGAAGAGGGTCGGCGTGAGAGGTAGCACCTTGTCGTAGTTGACACGGCCGGAGAAAGCGGGCGAGAGACCAGAGCTGATATCCCAAAGGCTGATGGTCTCGACAGCATACTCGTAGCGTGCACCCAGCGGGGCGGGCGGTGCATCGTCGATCTGCAGGGCATAGCCATGGGCACGCACGGAGTCGCCATCGGCCACGCGGAGCAGCGTCCATGCTGCACCGGGGCGGCGACGATAGACGTTGTAGTGAGAGATCATCTCGTCGCTTCCACCGATCCAGCGGGTGTGGATCATGCGGTTGTCAACCCATGCGGAGTCGAGGTGGGGTCGCGAGGGAGGCACCGTACTGGGACGGAGGACGGCGATGGTGTCGGAAGGCGCACCGATATTGGTGGCGTAATCGACCGCACGCACATAGTAGTAGATGTACCGCTGGTTGATGTCCACCGCCACCGTGTCAGTATAGGACCGCGGGATGACATGACGGCGATTGAGGATCGTAAACTCATCGTCGGGGGAGTTGGCCCAGAAAACATCGTAGTGGTGCACGTCGAGCGTGTCACTCATCTCCCAAAGGATGGCGATGGTGCCATCCAGGCTGGGGAGACCCCGCACTTGGGTGGGTGCCTCGGGTGGGCGGGCGTCCCTCACACGCAGGAGCTTCGGATAGGCGTAGCCCATGTTCTCGGCAGTATCGACGGCAGCGATGGTGATCATACCCGTCGAGATGTTGGTCACGTCGATGCGGACCATCGTATCTCCGGGCGCAATATACTGATTGGTGAGGAGTTTCCACTGCTTCGAGGAGTCGCGGTCATTGAAGTAGAGGGGAACGTAGCGGACGAAGTCGTCCTCCAGGCTATCCTTGTGGAAATAGATGGTGGCATAGACCTCGTCGTAGAGTGTCTTGCCCGGACGGTCGATGACGATGGAGGTAATCTCAGGCCCGAGCGGCGGCATCAAGTCGGGTAAGAACACCTTGTGTGGTGCCGAGAGCGGCGTGAGATCGCCAAAGGCATCGTAGGCACGCACAGCATACTCATAGAGGCCAACCACGCCCGGCGAGTGCTCATAGAAAATAGAGGGGTCGTCCTGACCGAAACGGAACGGCGGTGCATAGGGCAACTCGTTGACTTTGCGCCAGTCCGCCTCGCCCACCTTGCGCCAGAACACGTCGAAAGTACCGTTGATCGCATCATTCCAACTCAGACCGACCGATCCATGCTCCAGAATGGTGTCGGTGAGGGCTACGTCGTAGGGAGCGGGGACATACTTCTCATTGCGGAGGTTCTCCACCTGGGCTGGCATGATGAAGAAGCGACCCGTCGTGTCGGGCACAGACGGCATAATAAAATAGGAGTAAGTCTTTCCCTTCTTCGCCGTCTTATCGACAAAGCGCAGGCCCATCGCCTGAGCGAGGTCGGGTCTCCATTCTGCGGCGAGGAAAGCGCCGATGAGTCGCGTCTTCTGGTCTTGCTCCAGCTCGACGAAAGACCCGATACTTCCGGGCTCGTAGTTGGTCATCTCCGGAGTCATATCACCCTCGCCGTAGATTGCACCCATGGCCATATAGGCCAGCGAGTCGATCGTGTCGGGGTAGCAACCTCTCCCTCGGTGTGGCGAAGCACGTCGTAGCCCGTGCGGTTGAGTCGGTCCCATTCGGGATAGGACTCCACCGCCCAGCGCAGGACAATGCTATCGCCATAGGTGCGGCCCACGGCTTTGATATAGACGTAGAGATCCTCTATGGAGTCATCGACACTGTCTCGGGAAAGGGTGCCCACAGGGTAGGTGCCTGGCAACAGATCGTCGTCGCCATCCTGCTGCACGACGGTATCAACGGCAGCCACGCCCAAGGGGGCACGCCATGACGAAGTCGCTGCCCAAGAGAGCATACACGGCACGCACACGGCGGCGACCAAAAGCCAAACAAGGCCCTTCATCTGATTATTTTGCTGTTTCATCATCGCTTTACGTCTATTTAGATATTCTTACTCTTTACCTTCGTTTTCCACCCCTATTCGAACCTTTTCCAACGGTACTACCTTTACCTATAGCGCTACCCGTTCCTTGGTGAGAATTGGTATCCGATCACTTGCCACGCAATGGGATATTATACTTCACTACCAGATTCTTGAGGAGGTCATTGTAAGTGTTGTTGAAGCGCTTCTCCGAATAATATAGCGGGTACACAGTCCACATCTTGTTCTTGTAGTCCCAAGCATTGACACGGTAGCGCTTGAAGTAGAGGCGCATATTGTTGTTGCGCAACGCCTTCCACGCATTGAATTGAAGGACTTGAGACTGTGACTTATAGTCATCATCGACATACTTCTTGTGGTCCTTGTCCGCATAGGCGAAGTAGAGCGTTCTTCCAAGGAAGTCTCCCTTATCAGCCCTGATACGAACGTGGCGATACCTGTTGGCAGCCTTGTCCATCTCAATGGTCTTGCTGATATTCAGTCCACAACGGCTGGCCGCATTCCATACAACACCATACTGATACCTCGGAACAAATGCGTAAACATCCGACTTAGCATCGTCAAAGGTTTGCTCTTTCGATCCTGCATAACTCGCCAGCCAGTCTCGCATACTCGATTTGGAGTAATAAATCTGAAAACCGACACGACGGATGATATTGTTGTGCATGTCCTCGGCTATGTTGTACACCTCGGCGAACACCCGTGCGTAGGCTTCCTCCGTCAGCTTGTGGCCATCAAACAGGCTGCTGCTATTGCCCAGCCACTGGGTATAACCACCACTATGATCGCTATAAAGCGGATATGTGGTGCCCAGCTCGTCTTGGAAGCGATAGGTGCCCATCGTAAGCGCAAACTCTATGCTCTTGCGACCATCACGGATGTGTCCGATATAATTGTTTCGGAGTATTCCGTCTCTCCAACTGCCATAGGGCGTCTCAAGCCAAAGCGACTGCGTGCTTTGCACCGTCAGGTTGAGGTTCTTCTTGGCAGAGACAAACTTATGACCACCGATGAAGAACATCCGACTCATATAGGAGAGATAGATAAATGGGTTCTCCGTGTTATAATACGGCACAAATCCTCCTCTTTGATTAGCACTTGTGATGAGTAGCTGGTCGTCGTTCATTTCAAGGTTCTGACCGTCATAGGTGATCTTGTCGAGACGGGTGGCCATAAACTTACTGCAGTAGTAGAGCGGATCGTTGTACAACGCGTTTCCATTGACACCCTGCTTGGTCACAGTGACCTTAAGGGCCAAGAGGTCCTTGACGAAGTCTCTGGTGACCTTACCAGCCTTCCGCTCATAGACGGTGACGATAAACTTGCGTCTTCCAGCTCCACCAGTATCGTTGTCCGAGACATTCATTAGACTCTCCTCAGAAATCTCCACCTTCTTGTTGATGGTGTTCCTACCAACCCTACCTCTGGTTTTGGTGCTGGAGATGTTATTAATGCCGTTATCCTTCATCGCCTTGCTACGCACCTGCTTCTCGGAAGTGCCCCAGACAGTGTAGGTCTTGACAGCAACCCAGGTAGAGGGCGAGGTCTTGGTTTCCGTCCACTCGTAGCGCAGGCGGATGATGTAGTTGGCATTGTTGGTCTCTGGTACGTTGGCGAATCCCGACTGCGGAGTGAGGATGGAGTAGCTGTTGGTTTCTATCCATTGGTTCTCCCGGGTGGAGAGCAGCTTTCCATTGGAGTAGAGATACCACTTCAGTCTGCCTTTCTGGTAGGCTTTGCCCTTCATCGGCCGAGCCAGCGAGATGATCGGCTGCTTCACGTCCTCCCAATATGCGGGAGTATAAGCGTAACTGTAGTTTTGGCCATTGGCAGAATAGTTGAACATCATGTCTTCTCTATTGCCCGGCTTACCCTGGTTGGGATACATCAACTTCACATGCGGATACAGGTCCTCGTCATCCTTGAAGCTCATCTCCGCATTGTTGGTGGCGAAATAGAACTCCTTGGTCTGTTTCCATGCCTGGGCAACGTACTTGTTCTTGATGGTGTCATACGTCTCTGGATCGCGCCATGAGCCGTTGTAGAACTCCTGTGCGTAGCCCGAAATGGTGACCTTATAGTACTTGTTGCGATGCAGCTGCTCCACAGAGAGCGTCACCTTCTCCTTATAAATACGGTGCGTCATCTCATACACCACGCCATTGCGATTGGCCTTGGCATCAGAGAGCGAACTATACTCCGTCAGCGTAGGCGGCAAAGAGGCGTCCATCTTGAACCGGAACTGGCGGCTTGCCAGGTCCTTGAGCGTCTCCTCGCTCTTGCCATCGCCACTGGAATGGTTCTGCAAGCGGTTCAGCTGTGTGAGATCCACGACGCGGATGGGTACATTCAGGTCGGCCTGCGTCATCACAATGGGATTGCTTTGGATATCCCAACTGATCTTCGCCTTCTCGGCCTCGTCCCAACTCTTCAGTCCGATGTTGCAGCTCTCGAAGAGGACATAGTCGTCGAGGGCGTTGCCGTAGAACATCTCGCACACATCGCCACACTCGAAACTGAACTTCTTGTTGAGTTTCACGAGGCCACCGAGGAGCTCTACCTTCACGCGAGCCTTGCCCGTGAAGTAGTTCGGATTGGGCATACCACATTTCAGCACGCCACCAATGCCCGCATTGAAGAGATCCAACTTCTTCTTGAAAAAGCCGAGGTTGATCCTCAGTCCAAATTTGGCATAGAGGTAGGCATAGAGTTGTCCCTCGCCATACCAACCATTGATACCTGGCTCCTTTTTAAGGTTCATACACTTATTGTTGCCCTTAAGGTGACGGATGGAAACGTCGAAGCCCGCCGTCGCACCCATATCTCCGTAGAAGAGGCCGAGATCCACCTTGACATAGCCCCATACCGAAGCACCGAGCATCACACCGCCACTGGTCTTCGCATTGGCCAGGAAGTCGGTGCACGCCTTGGTGCGGGCATCATTGGCTTCAGAGATATTGTCGCTCTGCACACCACCCTTACTTCCACCATCAAGGAATCGTCTCACCTTCTCTAGTATCGGGGGCAGCTGGCCGTTGTTGGGCAACTCGTTACCCAAACAGAAATAGGCGTTGGCACCGATGGCTACCGAGACAATTTTTGTTTTGAAGTCGACGAGCGTAAACTCACAACGCTTGTCGTGGTCGGGCTCACCAAGGTAGAGGTGCCACTTGGTCGCACCACCGGGCTTCTTGTGGCCGATATAAAGATCAAGGCTCACCTTGAGCGAAGGACCGCTAAACGAAGTGCCATCGTCGCTCTTATCCTTATCCTCGCCCTTCTTTTTATTATAGGAGGCCATGTCTTTTTTGTAATCCTCGTTCTTCTTCTCGCTCTTGTCGCCCATTCCGCTCTTGAAGCTCTCCTCTGCTGTCTCCTTGATTTCTTTGAACTCTCCTGCGACAGCATCCACCTGGCTCTTCACTTCGGAGAGCGCACCATTGAGCTCATTCATAATCTCCTTGAGCTCGCCACCGTCGAAAGCAGCATCCATGGTGAGGTTGAGCTGGAAGTAGCGTTCCTGTTCGTTGTCCTCATAAACGAGCTTGACCTTACTCTTGACGATGCCACCGACCGCCGTCACCGAACCATTGAACAGGAACGTGGTGAGCGTCTTCTTCTTGGTATCGAAGGCAACGGTCAGGTCGAGGCGGCCCTTGATGGCCTCACCATCGCTCGTCGTGATGCCCATACCGAAGACGATACCAATCGCACCCTTGCGAGGACGAGGATTGAGCTTGTCGCTCGTGTTATAGACGCAGTTGATGTAGAGACCTCCACGAATGTTGTTGAGGGCCACTGGCGGCATGGGAATACCCATCTTGCCACCCACCATCACGTCGAAGAAGCCCCAGGAGAAGTTGTTGCCCTCCTCCTTGTGGTTGAAGTAACCGCCCTGGACGTCCATCTCGAAGATGCCGCCCTTGACCTTGCAGGACAGTTTGCCCTTGTAGCCCTTGTCCGTTCCACCGATGCCTCCCGCGTCGCCATCGACCGCCAGCACACCCTGGAAGGAGAGCACGGCTGTCTCGATGTCGAGTCGGGCCTCGCGGAACTTCAGGTCCTTATACTCTAAGGAGATCTCGCTGGGCTTACTGATATTCTTGACGTAGGACTGGATCTCCAGCGTCGTGCCTGCCGTCACATCCAGATCGTCGCTGAACGTGATATCACCACCAATCTTGATGGCCAGATAGGGTTCACCGTCGGTGACGACATAGTCAAATCCCCAGTCGGTAAGTGCAAAGCGGAACGGTCCTACCTTGCAGCTCAACGACTTGTTGGATCCCGCAGCAGCCGGAGCTACCGCCTCATAGGGCACCTCGGCCACACTGGGTCCGTAGCCCGGACTGTTCTCGTCGTAGTCCAGGAACTTCTTTGTATTTCCGCCACCACTGCCTCCAGTGGCCTTGTCCAATGCCGAGTCTATGGCTTTGCCTGCCGATTCGGCAGCCTTACCAGCTGCATCAACGGCCTTGCCGGCAGCGTCGATAGCAGAATCCACAGCCTTGCCTGCTGCATCGACGGCCTTACCTGCTGCGTCAATAGCAGAATCCACGGCCTTGCCCGCAGCATCAATCGCATTATCGACCGCATTCTTTCCCTTTTCGATGGCATCATCGACGGCCTTGTTGACCTCGTCGGGGAGTCCTTCGAACCATTCGCCTGCCGAAGGCTTGGACGGGTCAGAGTTCATAGCGATGGCACCCCACTGGCCAAAGTTGAGGACCAGCTTGCCACCACACAATTCAATATCCTTGGCCTCGTTCCACCAACCATAGCTACCTTCCGCGACGGCATCGACGATAACCTCAGTAGCCGCCCGGTCACGCTTCTGCAAGCTGTCGGCATAGACCGACTCAAAGCGTTTACCATTGGCCAGACGCATATTACAGAACTTCAACTGGGGTAGCGAGAGGTCAAACGGGAGCTTCGCGAGCTTCTTGTTGACAGTCTTCGCTCCTGCTACGGTGACACCGCCACCGACACAAAGTTCCACATTGGTCTTCAGCTCACCCGACGCATCGGGCAATGCCTCGATGAGGAAGTAGGTCAACCTGTGATCGAGTTTCAGCTCACCGAGCATGAAATCAAAGTCGAGGTCCTCGATCTGAGTGGTCTTGAAGACATAGGCATAGCCCTTACCCGTGCCCTTCTGGGTGTAGGACTGGTTATAGATATTACAAGTGTAATAGACCGTTCCCTTGAAGAGCGGTATGTTGAGTTGTCCATCAAAGTAGAACTTGTTGAAGTTGTTCTGGATGATGGAGATATAGAGGTGGTCGAGTGTATATTTGAAACCATCAATCTCACCCTCCTTACCCGTAGAGTAGTCGATGATATTCTTCAGACCCGCGTCGAGCGTGATGCCGGAGCGGTCGATGAACATGTTCTCCATCGTGAAGGACATCGGGTCGTCGCCGTTGCCAATCTTGATGGACTCGGGGAAGCGCATGTTGATCTTCTTGATGAAGAGTCCCTCCCAGAGCTCGTCCTGGCCCGTGGAGATACCAGCCTTGGCACGGTCAAAGTCCTCCTTGGGGAAGACCATGCCGTCGCCATTGCGCGTGGCAGAGAGATCGACGACGACCGTCGAGGCGCCAAAGGTGAAGCCCGGCAGATCGACGTGCTCAAACTCATCGAGGTTGGCCTCGACGAGGAAGTCGTCCCAGCTCGACAGCGTAGTCTTGATATGAAGCATGGGACTCTCCTCCGTCGGTTTGCCAGAGGAATCGACCTTCTTGAGATCTTCGGGCATCTTCATATCGACGTCGAGGGTCAGACCGACAAACTTGTTGTCGCTCCAAGCCACGAAACAACCGTCGGCAGGCTCTATGACATCGGTCGGCGCCTTGAAAGTACACTCAAATCCCGTCTTCTTCTCCTCGATGACAAAGTCCTTGAGCAGGGCCACCATGCCACCCTCGGGGATGAGACTGGACGGACTGATACAGAGGCGCGGCGCACCAAAGACGAGGATCTGCTTCTGCGTGACCTCGCTCTCAGGCACGACACAGGTGCCAAAGATATCCATCGTGGCAAACGTCGGAGCAAACTTCATCTTGTTGATGGTCAGTCCGACGGGTGTCGTATTATACTCTTCGGGGATCTCCAGCGGGAAGGTCACGTCCTCCAGATTGCCCTTCAGAAGGTTGGAGACAAACGCCTTGCCCTTCTGGAAGTCCTGGTAGTACTCTGCGATTTCGGGCAGGTCATCGGCCAGACCACGTATCTTGCCATTGGCCTCCTCCTGCAGACGGTCGGCATAGGGCAGTCCTGTGTCACCGATAAGGTTGTCGATACCCCAGTCGGAAAAGAGTTTGTCAACGACCTCCGAGGAGCGCATCTTCACACCTTCCTTGCCGCCCCATGTCTCGACCACACCCTCATAGACCTGGTCTTCGGTGTTGATGGCTATGTCGGAGAACTCCACGGCAAGCTTCCATGTGAGCAGCAGAGGTGACCACACCACGTGGCCGTTGCCCGAGAAGTGACCGGGCTTACCCTCCACAGCCTTCAGGTCGCCATCGAGGATGAGCTTGTATTCACCTACCATCACCTCGCTGCCACGCAAGTCGTCGGCAGACCGGGCGGTGGGGTTTGTGTTCTCGATGTCTATCTGGTTGCGACACTTGAAGAAATTGTGGCTGATACGTTCCGCCATGGCCGCGTCGAAGGTGTTGAGCGAGTCGTTGAGGAAGTGGATCGACTCCTCGTTGAGCGACTTCGGAACGACGCGCAGGAAGAGATAGTCGCCCTTGGCAACCTTCTCACCGAGCACCGACCAGCCGATGGAGTCGCTGCGCTGGGTGAGATTCCGGTTGGTGTAGATAGGCTTCTCCTTGAGCATCTCCTCCCGATCCTTGTACTCGCGGGCCGCATAGAGCTCCACGTCGTAGCTGAAGCGGATCGTGTCCTGTCGCACACCGTCACCAGAGTAGTAGCGCGGCCGCTCCCAATTGAGATTGAGGGCGTCGCCCACGAAGAGCTTTCTTGCTCCTCCGTCAGGGGCGAAATAGGGTGACGTGATGCGCGGGTTATTAAAGACGTATAGCGAGTCGGGAGCGTCGCCGTCGGCTCCCAGTCCGACGATGCGGATGCCACCCTTGCCCACGGTGAAGCGCACGGGTGCGGAGCGACCCTCGTCAGTGAATATATACTTACGGTGCGAGCCCGCTATGGTGTCGGGACGTGCCGTGACCTGCACGAGGACATCCATGCTGCCCTTGGCCTTGGCAAAGGTCTCGGCGGGCAGGTCATGGCTGAGCGTCCGTAGGTTCTTGGCCTCGTAGAGGGCTGGCTGGCTCTCCATTAAGCTGCGGCGGGCCGCCTCGCTGGAGAGATCCATATCCTTGACCGCCTCGACGGCTTTCAGTTCATAGGAGAAGGTGACGGGAAGCGTGGACGGATTGTCCGAGACGGGTGCCTTCCAGTCGATAGTGACAGATCGCTGGGCGCTGAGCGTGTCGCCACCCGCTGCCATCATCGGATCGCTGACCACGGGCGGCGCAAAAGTCACACGCCCGTCGGGTGAGCTGGAGGAATAGTCCTTGATGCGGAAGAGGCGCAACTGGCTGCGTCCGTCGTTCTGGATATTGATATAGTCGAGCGCACCGATCTGTGTGGCATTGGATCGTGCCGTGACCTGCGCGACATAGGTTTCAAAGGGAGATAATCCGTTGACAATGCTCGCAGGCAGCATACACTGCGCCACGGTGAGGCCCGTGACCTGATAGACCACGGGGTTGCGCTCGATGGCCTCCAGGGGATCCTGGAGTGGCATCTGCTGTACGATTTTCAGGTCGTAGGTATAGTTGCGCGGCTTCGGGTCGCAGTTGACCTGCGGCGCAGTCCATGTGAGGATGGGGGTCTGCTTGACGAGAGTGGCGATGTCGCGGTTCTCAAAGTCGCCCGTGGAGACGGGCATGAGCCACTCGGGAGCTTTTGCCTGGTAGCAGACACGAAACATCGTACGGCTGAGAGCAGGGTTGCTGATCAGTACAGGCGTGGGGGTGTTCGGATTCCACTGATAGGCATTGATGATGATCTCGTAGGTACCCTCAGGCAGGTTGCCGAAGGAACCAGAGGTGACATCGGAGAACAGATTGGACGGCATCGAGACGTCCGATGATCGGACGTGGTTGAACATCGTCCGCATCTCCGCTGCGGTGAGAACGCGCGTGGCACCCGCACCAACCTCGATAGGCTGGCGCGGCATGGTCTTGGCCGGCACGACGACCTCAAGCCCCGAGGCTGGCGTGACCTGCCGCAGCTCCGCGCCGAAGAAGATCTGCTGGGCCTCGGTGGAGGGATTCTGTACGGTGATGTTGAAGTACTGCCCGGGGTTGGACAGATAGTACATCACTTGCGGCGGCAGCACGTCGCGCAAGGGCATGACATTGACGTTGACGCTTTGGGCCAGCGCAGCGGCGAGGCTCAACAGGGCCAGCATCAGTGTGGCGGTGTATCTTCGCAGTCTCATGTTCTCTATGTATTGGTTTCGTTTCCCCCCGCCTACCACGTCGGGCCGTGGTATTTGGAGGATGATGGTCTCTTGGCATTCCTTCCTGCCTTCCCGCCGGAAC
>OHQG01000614.1_pt1 | contig 17772 bp, 8 predicted proteins | sample 1577871 | NCBI WGS metagenome assembly OHQG01 (sample SAMEA3879604, study PRJEB24766) | human gut metagenome | biome: human-associated habitat; feature: feces | place: USA | collected 1985/1987
TGTGGGAATTAATTTATTCATATTAGACTTAATATAGTATGTGCTATGTTAAAAAAATGAGACTATATAGTACGCTGATCTTATGTATGTAATTTACTGCCTATCTTCAATATAATCTTCAATCATTCCATACACATAAATGATTTTTAGAACCCATGGTATTGAATTTATAATTCACTTATAACCACTATTACCAATCAATATATTGATAAATAGATGTTTAATCTATAAATAAAGGATATTTGTGGTAGATACAGATATGAGCATATATTTTTATCTACTTGTAAATTAGCTATTTAACAAATCATAATTGCTCAATAATAAGTTCTTCAAATATTTATTTACTATTGATTATTAATTAAATACGACTTACTTAGTTCTGCGAAGACTTTGCGGGTTTCGTACATTGGTATGCAGACACAAGAAGTGGGCATTAAACCGAATGTAAAGATCATAATGAAGCCCGATACTGAGATGCTGGAAGAGGTAATGGTGGTAGCTTTCGGTACGGCGAAGAAGTCGGCCTTTACTGGTTCGGCAACGGTCGTTAGTGCTGAAAAGCTTGAGCAGTCACAGGTGACGAGTGTCACTGATGCTTTGGCAGGTGCTGTGCCTGGTGTGACGCTGACCTCTAATAATGGTGCTCCGGGTGCGTCTGCATCTATCAAAATTCGCGGTTTCAGCTCGTTGAATGCCGGAAACGACCCTTTGATCATTGTTGACGGTGCTCCTTACAGCGGCGACCTTAGCAATATCAATCCTAATGACGTTGAGTCAATGACCGTATTGAAGGATGCTGCCTCGAATGCACTTTACGGTGCGCGCGGTGCCAACGGTGTGATTATCATCACCACTAAAAGAGCCAATATGAGTGGTGAAGCCAAAGTTACTTTCGATGCCAAGTGGGGGGCCAACACTCGCGCATTAAAGAAGTATGAGGTGATTACTGACCCTGCGATGTACTACGAAATGCATTATGGCGCAATGAAGAACTATTATATGAATCAAATGAACATGAGCGATCAAGCTGCATGGATTGAAGCAAACAATAACTTGTTTGGTTCTAACGGTGGTTTGGGTTATAATGTCTTTACTGTTCCCGAAGGGCAATATTTGATTGGCCAAAACGGCAAGCTTAATCCCTATGCTACATTGGGTAGGATAGTAAACTACAAAGGACGTGACTATCTGCTCACTCCCGATGATTGGGATAAGGTGGGTTCACGTACCGGTTTGCGTCAGGAGTATAACTTCTCGATAAGTGCTGCTAACGAGAAATCTTCTTTCTATGTTTCTTTAGGCTATTTAGGAAATGAAGGTATCACTGAAGGCTCTGACTTGAAGCGTTTGACGGGTCGTTTGAAAGCCGATTATCAAGCCAAGAAATGGATGAAGGTGGGGGCGAATATGTCGTACGCACGTTTTGACAGTAATTCATTGGGTAACAATGGATCAAGTTCTTCTACTGCCAACGTCTGGGCATTCACAACTCAGATGGCTCCTATTTATCCTGCTTATGTGCGCAATGCTGATGGCAGTATCATGCTTGACGGCAACGGTCTTGAAATGATGGACTACGGTAGCGGCATCAATGCCGGTATGCAACGTCCCTTTATTGCTGACGCCAACCCTATTCAGGATAATAAGCTTAACACCAGAAATGCGGAAGGAAATGCCCTTAGTGGTAACGCTTTTGTAGATATCACTCCGCTGCCGGGGCTGAAGGTGACACTGAATGGTACTTTTAATTTGGATGAGACACGTTTCACTTATGTGTACAACCCCTATTACGGACAGTTTGATTCTACAGGAGGTACAGTGAGCAAGTCCCACCAGCGTGATTATGATTATAACCTGCAACAGCTTGTTTCTTATGCCACTTCGTTTGGTGACAACAACTTCGACATCCTGTTAGGACATGAATATTACGATTATCGCCTATCCTATCTGGGCGCCAGTAAGTCTAAAATGTTTTCTCAGGATAACCATGAACTGGACGGTGCCGTAATCGACGGACAGGCGGCTTCTTCTTACAAGAGACGCCGCAACAATGAAGGTTACTTCGGCCGCTTGCAGTACAACTTTGAAGAGCGCATTTTCGGTTCTGCCTCTTTGCGCCGCGATGCTTCCTCACGCTTCCACCCGGACTACCGTTGGGGTACATTCTGGTCTGTAGGTGGTGCATGGCTCATCAACAAGGAAAGTTGGTTTTACGCTCCATGGGTGCAGGAACTGAAAATAAAGGCTTCTATTGGTTCGCAGGGTAATGATAATATTGGAGACTTCCGTTATACCGATGTATTTGATATTATCAATTCCGACAACAAGGTCGGTACTGCATTTTACAGTAAAGGTACTAAGGATATTACTTGGGAAACCAATACTAATTTCAATATAGGTGCAGAATTCCAGTTATGGAACCGCGTGACCGGTAGCATTGAATACTATAGACGTAAGACTTCGGACATGCTGTTCTCATTCTCTGTGGCTCCTTCCTTGGGATACTCTTCCTACTTTGATAACGTGGGTAACATGGTGAACAGCGGTGTGGAAATGGACTTCAACGTGAACATCCTCAACACTCGTAACTTCACATGGGACGTTAACCTCAATATCTCTACACTGAAGAATCGCCTTACAATGCTCGACCCGGACAAGCAGATTACTACCGAGTACACTGCCAGCGGAAAAGGATATAAAGGTTATTCCAGCGGTAATTATTTCATTGCCGAGGATCTGTCAATGTTTACATGGCGCATGAAGGAATATGCCGGAGTGGACGAGAAAGGTGAATCCCTGTGGTATCGTAACACTAAAGATGAAGAGGGAAACGTTGTTGGACGCGAAACAACCAAGACTTATGCGGATGCTGACTATTATGTTACTGAAGAGAGCTCTATTCCTAAGGTATATGGTGGTTTCGGCACCAAGCTGAAAGTATATGGTGTGGACTTTGGTATCAACTTCACATACCAGATTGGCGGCAAGCAGTATGACGGTACGTATGCCTATTTCATGTCCTCGCCTTCAGGTACAGCCGGTTATAATTACCACAAAGACTTGCTGAAATCCTGGACTCCGGAGAACACAGGCAGTAACATTCCGCGCTTCCAGCTCAATGATCAGTATTCGGCAGCAGCGTCTACACGCTTCCTGACTAATGCCAGTTTCCTGAACATTCAGAACATCAACGTGGGTTACACGTTGCCTTCCAGATGGACAAAGAAAATGGCCATCAGCTCATTACGCCTATACATGTCGGCCGAGAACGTGTTCTACTGGTCTAAACGCCAAGGTTTCGACCCACGGCAGTCATACAACGAGACCACTAACGCCACTTATTACTCGCCGATGCGTACCATCTCCGGCGGTGTGACATTTGAGTTCTAAACCTAAAACATAGATAACAATAATATGAAAAAGAATATATTCAAACTATTTTCAGCTATGGCGATATCGGCTACGGTACTGACCGGCTGTATAGAAGAGATTTTCCCTGAAAACTCTACCGCAACTTCTGAGCAAATCGGTGCTTCGGCTTCGGCGCTTGAGGCTGCGATCAATGGTTTGCCATCGCAGATGGTGCAAGGCTATCTGGTGTACGGAAAGCAAGTTCACGAAACTGACATCGCTTACCCTTCTCTGATGTTGGCTCAGTCCGAACTTCTGGGTGACATTGTTGCCACTGAGTACGGCTATGACTGGTGGTGGCGCTACAGCGCAAACAATAGTATGGGTGATAACTCTTATCAATCGTTTCTTCCCTACTTTTCCTTATATAAGTTTGTAAAGTCTGCCAATGATGTGATAGCAGTAGTTGATGTTACCGATCCCACCATTTCCGATGAAATGCGTGGATACGGCAGTATGGCTCATGCTTTCCGTGCTTTGGACTATTATACGTTGATGGTGCTTTTCGAGCCCATGGAAAACATCTATACTGATTGCAGTAATGTGTTGGGACTTACAGTGCCCATCGTGACCGAGGCGACCACCAACGACATGGCTAAAAACAATCCGCGTGCAACACACGAGGAGATGATGACCTTCATACTCTCTGATCTTGATAAGGCTGAAATCGGTCTGGCAGACTATACGCCTGCTACTAAGAACTTCCCTAGCTTAGCTGTGGTATATGGCTTGAAGGCCAAGGTGTATATGTGGGATAAGAATTATTCCAAGGCAGCCGAGTATGCCCGTAAGGCTATCGATGCGTCGGGGGCAACGCCTATGACTGCCGCACAGTGGAACAACTCTACCACAGGCTTCAATACTGCTACTTCTTCGTGGATGTGGTATCTCCATCCCACGGCCTCTAATATGGGTAACCTTGCCAACTTCATAGGTCACATCTCCAATGAGGCTGGCTGGGGTTATGCAGACTTGTCGAAACTCCAGATAGCGCGTTCGCTCTATGACGAGATAGCTGACAATGACTTCCGTAAGTACTCTTTCCTCGACCCGGACAGAAGTTTCTATAATTACCAGTCGGTGCAAGGCAAGGCGTGGCTGGATGAACAACCCGACTATATGTCGCTGAAGTTCCGTTGCGTCAGTGGTGACTACAAGACTTACTCCGTTGGTGCAGCCGCCGATATCCCCGTGATGCGTGTGGAAGAGATGTACCTTATAGAGGCTGAAGCAGTGGCTGCCAGCCAAAATGTAGCGGCAGGTGTGCAACTGCTGAACGATTTTATGAAGCGATACCGTCAGCCTGACTACAACTGTGTGCTGACTGACCTGCGTGCTGTTCAGCTTGAGATATTGAAGCAAATGCGTATTGAGTTCTGGGGTGAAGGTATTGCATTCCCAACAGCCAAGCGTCTGAGGCCAGGGGTAATCCAGAACTATCAAGGAACCAACTACAAACAGGATATCTTCAAGATAAACTGCGTAGATGTGAAGCCTAACTGGGCATTAGTGATTCCCAAGGATGAAGTGGATTCAAACACAGCTCTCCAAGGCAAAAACAATCCAGATCCTTCAGGTAGCATCCCCACGCGTCCTACTCCGATAGGCACGTATGCACCGGGTAACAATTAACCAACAAGTTAACTTTTAATAGAATTTGTATATGAACAAGATAAAGAACATATTGAGTGCCATGCTTTTGCTGGCACTTCCATTGGCTTTCACTGCCTGTGGTGACGATGTGGAATATTCACCTGCTGACAAACCGGCAAACGCCCAAGTGTATTTTCCGAACACAAATGGTGCGACTGTTGATTTGAGCAAAGACAAGACGTCGTTCGACGTGACCCTTATGCGCGCCAAGGCTGATGAGGCGATTTCCGTGCCTGTTACTGCTACGGGTGGCGGCAGTTTTTTCACAATTCCGGCTTCTGTCAGCTTTGCCCAAGGCGTTGACAAGGCTGTGTTGTCCATCAGCTATAACCCCGAGTCGCTGGAGTATGATGCATATTCTGAAATCAAACTGACTATTGGAGATGAAAGTACTACCACTCCTTACGGTATGGCTCAGTATGTGTTCAAGGCGGGTATTCCGGCTCCTTGGACTTCTCTGGGGAAGGCTACTTTCAATGATGCTTTCTTGTTTGCTAATAATTATAGTGTGGAGTTACAGCGCAATGACCTCAATCCAAGTTTGTATCGTCTGGTTGATCCGTATTCTGAAGGGTTGGCTAAGGAAGGCTATTCCTCTAATGGCGATCAAAGTCCTTACTTGGAATTTACCCTATTGAAGCCGGGAGACAAGGTGGGTAATGTGACCATTACAATGGAAGATCTGGTTTACTTCCCATATTACTGTACCGGTTTCTTTAATACATCAAATGATTATAATAAAAATGTTGATGCTCACCATCCTTCCGACTTCTCAAGTCTTAGCACTGAGGCTGCTTGGACATTCAATAGGGTCCTTCAGTATCAGGCTGATGGCACACCTGCGGGAGTACAGCTTGCTCCGTATTATTATATGGATGGAATTGGTGGTTGGAATAATACGCAGGCTGATGGCCTTGTGACCATCATTTTCCCTGGAGCCGTGCTTTCCGATTTCTCCGTAACTATGGAGTATAAGGGTAGTCTTACCGACCCCAGTGGATATAATTATGCTCTGGCTGCTGTGGAACTTGGAGCTGATGTGACAGAAGCTCGTTTAGCTCTTGTTCCTGCTAGTGCCGACTTGGATGAAGTGGTTGATGGCATAATTGAGGAAACGATTGAGTACGTTTCTGTCAAAGAAAACGGTGAGGTCAAATTACCGGCTGTCGGCAATGGCGTGTATTACTTGGTGGCTGTGTCGTATGGTGCCAACCCAGAGGGTGAGACTGAGGCTCAGGAAGCGTCTTATATTGAGTTCAAACACGTGGCTTCCTCAGAACCTGCAACTCCGATTGAAGCTTATGCGGGCGATTGGACTCTTGATGGCATAATTGGTGGTAAGAAGTATACTTTACCTGTTACTATTACCAAGGTTGATGCCAATACCTTGGCTGTGCAGGGTGCGCTTCCTTTGGAAGGCTATGATGACACTTTCACTTTGTCGTATGATGATGGACGGGGATATGTCATTCTGAAACCGCAGGCAGTGGCTTCTCTCAATGATGATCCGATGCGGGTAGTCCCTTTAAACTTGGATGCGGGTAGTTTTACTAGCACGGAAACTATGACAGGACGTATGTCGGACAATAGTATCGTTTTTGAAAATACGTTTGGTAATCAAGGCAATTGGACGTCATTTGCTTATCTGGCCAGTACTGAAGAAGGCGCTAGTTTGATATCCTATTATTCTTCGGTATTCGCACCACTTGCCAGCCAAGCACAGGCGCTTAGCTTTAAATCGATTGCTACTGTTGCTGTCAGGGATATGAAGTTGGTGAAAGTTGCTCCCGAAAAGACTGCCAAATCAGTGAATCTTAATATATTCATCAAAAACTTGAATGGTAATAGCTGGGAAAGACGTTCACTTGATACGGGAATGCCCGTCTTGATGAAGTAAGGACTTTCCGAGATATACTAAAGGGAGTTTGCAATTAATCCATGTGAATATTTGCATACTCCCTTTTTGTTATTCGTGTGATGACCGCATGAAACCTGTATTCTAAGTTTAATTATTCTAATAAATGCTTTCTATGAGAAAATTACTACTCCTGTCTTTGGTTCTTTTATGCAGTTTAACAGCATGGACGGCCCAACGTTCTCCGGAAGAAGCTCTTTCCGTGGCGCAAACCTTTTTCATGCAGTCATCCGTTGCCGTGACTCGCACTGCCGGTGATATTCAATTAGTGGCGGTTTCTAATGATTTGCTCGAATCCGCATCTACCCGTGGTGTGAGAGGAACGGCCTTTTATATCTATAACTATGCGCAGTCTGCCTATGTCATAGTATCCGGCGATGATCGTATGAAGCCGGTACTGGGCTATTCGGATAATGGCGGTTTCGTTACTGAGAACCTACCGGTGAATATACTTGGGTGGCTGGAACTGTACAATTCCGTCTATGCTGAACTGGTTAATGGCGGAAAAGCGGTTACCGAATCTAAACAGCTAACTACCACTAATTTTCCGCCGTCTGTATCTCCTTTGTTGGGAAGCATATGTTGGGATCAGGATGCACCTTATTATAATGCCTGTCCGCTTTATCGGGGAGAACGCTGTGTGACGGGATGTGTGGCTACGGCAATGTCTATGATTTTAAAATATTACGAATACCCGGTAAAAGGAAAAGGTACTCATTCTTATAAAACTCCTAATGGAATTGAATGTTCTTTTGATTACGGAAATACTACCTTTGATTGGAATAATATGCTTCCGCAATATTCTGGAACTTATACAGCCGAACAGGCTGACGCTGTAGCCCAATTAATGTTGGCCTGCGGTGTAGCGGTTGATATGCAGTATTCACCTTCCAGTTCCGGAGCTTACTCATATCAGGTAGGTCAGGCCTTAATTGACTACTTTGGATATGATGGTAATTTAGGCTTGGCATATCGTCAATATTTTACTTCTGCCGAATGGATGAACCTGATTAAATCAGAAATTAATGAGAAACGTCCTATTTACTATTTCGGATCATCGGATGATGGAGGCCATGCATTTGTATTTGACGGTTATGATGCACAGGATATGGTTCATGTTAATTGGGGATGGAGTGGAATGAATAATGGATACTTTGAAGTTTCTTCTTTGAACCCCAGCTCTCCCGGTATTGGTGGTGGAAGCAATCTTGGAGGTGGTTTTACACAAGGCCAGGCAATGTACCTTGGACTGCAACCGCCTGGCGCATCCTCAAGATATACTTCACACTTTTCTCTTGCAAAGTTACAAACAAATAAAAAAGAATTTTCCAAGGGTGAAAACTTTACTCTTACGGCTACTGAAATATATAATATGAATTTGCTCTTCAAAGGCGGTTCATTAGGGTTAATTGTAGAAAAGGGTGGAAAGCAGTCTGTGTTGTGGAGCAGAGAATTGGAGGACATAGAGACTTATTATGGATACGGAAGAATATCTATTTCAAATGTTACGATCCCGAACGATTTTACCAATGGAACTTATGCAATGTATTTAGCCACCCAAGATATACGTGAGGCGACTTGGAGCCGTGTACGTGGTGATTATGGCTCAGAGACGCAGTTCACGCTTGTCGTGGCCGATGATAGATGTACTCTGACTCCATTTACGGGCAATCTGATGATTGAAAAAGAATTAGATGGGAGGCTCGAAATCTTACATAATCTCTATAGTGGGCGTAGAGGAGATTTTAGGGTGTTGCTTTCCAATAGCAGCCCTACCGATGAATTCTATGGTGATGCAGGCGTACTGTTTGCTACGGCGGATGGCGACTATACGATCGTGGGCCTGGTAGGAGCTACCCAATTAGAACTGAAACCGGGAACGGATAGTAGAGAAATATTGATTTCCACGGATTTGGCTTATAAACGGGGAGAGGTTTCTACTGACATTCCGGTTGGAGATTATTACATTTGTCCGTATGTGCAATGGGGAGGAAATGTGTATAACATTAGTGGAGAATGGATAGCCGTCACTGTCGGCCGAGCATTGGGAAGCCCCGCTTTGGTTATAGACAATGTACGTTTGGAGAATAGCCAACTTCAAGTAGGAGAGAAGATTAAGCTATTGGCCGATTTGTCATTAGGCGGAACGGGTAATGTATATGACGGAACTTTGATGGCAGCGATTTTTGCTGTCGGTCAAGGTACTACATCCAATTTGCATTATGCTAATGTGTTTGTAGAAGAAGCTCGACCTTATGATTTTAAGATGGAGATTGACCCTCAAATCGGGGAAGGCAGTTATACGATTAACCTGTATAAGCAAAGCCTTCTGGGAGGATATGATAATACTCCGGTAAGCAGGCTCAATTTTTCTGTAGGACCAGTCACCGGCATTGAAGATGAAATAGCCGATAAGGACGGAATCATCATTGCTCGGCAACCAGTAGAAGATATTCTTAGTATCTATACTTCTCATGCGGCTCGAATGATCTCTGTCTATAATCTATCCGGACAGCAGATGATGCAGCAAAAAGAGTCCGAAGATAGAAAAGAGTATTCTATTCCGGTAAAGGGATTGGCAGCTGGTTATTATATTATAATCTTGCAATCTGTTGACGGAAAGACTTATCGAAGTAAATTTATTAAGAAATAAAGTTTTCTATATATGTTAATCCTTTTCAGACATTTATTCATTTTTGTAAGGGTTATGAATTAATTCACCACAGAGTAACACAGAGTCTCACTGAGTTTAATCAATTTGAAATCAAAAGAATAGAACTCCGTGATACTCTGTGTTCCTCTGTGGTGAAAACTCATTTCTTTTCCGATATGCATTATGTAGGAGTGAACTGAAAAGCGTAACTTATTGTGTGATAGCCTACTTGATGTCCCACTAAGGTTGGTCGTAGTGGGACACTAGTTCAGTCGTAGTGGGAAGTGGTTTCAGTCGTAGCGGGAAGTGGTTTCAGTCGTAGTGGGAAGTATGTTCAGTCCTAATGGGAATATAGTTCATTGTTAAACCCTAATGAACCTATTTCAACTACTGATTCGCATTATTTGCAAAATACTAGCGGGAAATATTTGTAAAGCGATAGATTTCTGTAACTTTGCGATTTCTAGTTTAATTATCCTAATAAATAATGCCTATGAAGAAATTACTACTCCTGTCTTTGGTTCTTTTATGCAGCTTATCGGCATGGACGGCCCAACGCTCTCCGGAAGAAGCTCTTTCTATTGCACGAACTTTCTTTATGCAGTCATCCGGGGCTGTAACCCGTAATAGCGGTGAAGTTCAATTGGTGGCAGTCTCTAATGATTTGCTAAAATCTGCATTTACCCGTAGTGTGGAAGGAACAGCTTTTTATATCTATAACTATGCGCAGTCTGCTTATGTTATAGTATCCGGGGATGATCGTATGAAGCCTGTACTGGGCTATTCGGATAATGGAAGTTTCATAACTGAGAACTTACCGGTAAACATACTTGGGTGGCTGGAACTATATAATGCCGCTTATGCTCAACTGGGTAATGTCGAAAAAACGGTTACTGAACCTAAACTGCTTACTAAAACAAGTTTTCCGGCATCTGTATCTCCTTTGCTGGGAAATATATGCTGGGACCAAAGTGAGCCGTACAATAATACCTGTCCTCTTTATAAAGGAGAACGTTGTGTAACGGGGTGTGTAGCCACGGCAATGGCTATGATTTTGAAATATCATGAATATCCTGTAAAAGGAAAAGGTACTCATTCTTATAAAACTTCCAGTGGAATTGAATGTTCTTTTGATTATGGAAATACTACTTTTGACTGGGATAACATGTTGCCGCAATATGAAGGTAATTACACTACGACACAAGCTAATGCCGTTGCACAGCTAATGTCTGCCTGTGGTATTGCTGTTGATATGGAATATTCACCATCTGCTTCAGGAGCCTATTCACATCAGGTAGGTCAGGCCTTAATTGACTACTTTGGATATGATGGTAATTTGGGTTTGGTGTATCGTCAATATTTTGCTTCTGCAGAATGGATGAATCTGATTAAATCAGAAATTAACGAGAAACGTCCTATTTACTATTTCGGATCTTCGGATGATGGAGGCCATGCGTTTGTTTTTGATGGGTATAATGAAGAGGATATGGTTCATGTCAATTGGGGATGGAGCGGAATGAATAATGGTTACTTTGAAGTTGCTTCCTTAAATCCGGATTCTCCCGGTATTGGTGGTGGAAGTAATCTAGGCGGAGGATTTACAAGAGGTCAGGGAATGTATCTGGGGATACAGCCACCTACTACTTCTTCAAACTTTACTTCCCATTTTTTTATGACGAAGTTGGAAGCAAATAAAGAGGAAGTCGCTAAGGGAGATGTGTTCAAACTGACGATTACTGAGATATTTAATATGAGTGTGGCATGCAAGAATAGTAAGTTGGCAGTAATAGCAGAAAAAGATGGCCAACAGTCAATATTAGGGCAGATGGCTTTGGCTCCGCTGATAAATACGTATGAAGGATATAATACTTATTCTTTTTCTAATCTGAAAATACCTAATGAATTTGCTGATGGAACTTATTCCGTATATGTAGCTACCAAAGATGAGCGCGAAGCAACATGGAGCCGTGTGCGTGGTTACGTGGGTTCTGAAGCACAACTCATTCTTGTTGTAAGCGGTAATAAATGTACTTTGACTCCGTTCAGTGGTAATCTAAGTCTTGAAGAAGACATAGAAGTTAGTGTGAAATTAGCCCATAGCTTATATAGTGGTCTCAAAGGAGATTACAAAATGTTGGTTTCTAACAAAAGCACATCGGACGAGTATTATGGTTTAGTGGGTGTTGCACTTTTTGATAAAAACGCGGACTTTGTAGCGATAGTTGGAGATGTACAGGTCGAAATAAAACCGGGTACGATTAATAGAGAACTGGCTGTATCCGGAAACCTGACTGTTACTAAGAACTCTGTGACTACCAATATTCCTGCTGGAGAGTATTATATTTGCCCCTGTATAGATTGGGGAGGAGGTACGTATGGCATCGGTGAATTAACTTCGGTCACCATAAAGGAGGCGTATGGAACTGCCGATTTAAAGGTCAGCCAACCACGTCTGGAGAAGGTACAACTTCAAGTAGGTGAGAGTCTGAATTTTCTGGCTGATCTGTCATTGTCTGGTGATGGAAATGTATATACTGGAACATTGGCAGCAGCTGTTTATGAGAATGCCCAAGGTTATCCATACAGTGTACACTATCAAAATGTATTTGTGGAGGCAGACCAAACGGAAAACCTTGTAATGGAAATTCCTCTGAGTCTGGGTGAGGGAAGGCATGCTGTTCGTTTGTATAAATCAGGTACTGATGGAGACCTTGTGACAATTAGCACTCTCTATTTTTCTGTAGGACCGGCCACCGGTATTGAGGATGAAATAGCCGATAAGGATGGATTAGTTATCTATCAGCAGCCAGTGGAAGATATTCTTAATATCCGTACTTCCCATGCCGCCCGAGTGATTTCTGTCTATAACTTGTCCGGACAGCAAATAATACAGCAAAAAGAGTCCGGGGATAAGAAAGAGTATTCTATTCCGGTAGGAGGATTGGATGCAGGCTGCTATATTGTAGTATTGCAATCAACTGATGGTAAGATATACCGGAGCAAATTTATGAAACGTTAGATTATATATTTATAATAAGTGGAACGAGGCTATTCTATTAACTTAGGATGGCCTTGTTTTTAAAAAAGTATTTAAAATCATTTGCCGAACCATATATTTCAGTAATTTTGTCTTTTCTAATGAACAACAAGATAGTGATTTGTGTCATTCGTTGAGGTGCTACTAAAACAACTAACCCCTAACTATATGAGGTGTACACTACTCTTTCTATTTATTCTTCTTGCAAATCGGCTTCTTGCTGATAATGTCACAGCAGAGCAAGCTCATGCTTTAGCTACCGATTTCTTTAAAACGAATGTTCAAACCCGTAGTACTGCCGCGTCACCACAGTTGCAATTAGTTTGGGATGGAGAAGATGCGAATACCCGTAGTGTAGGGAATCTTCCGGCTTTCTATGTCTTTAATAGTACCGACCGAAAAGGTTTTGTTATTATTGCCGGAGATGATGTGGTTATGCCTGTACTAGGTTATTCTTTCACAAACAGCTTTGTGGTAGATGGGATGCCTTCTAATCTGAAAAGTTGGATGAATGGGCTGAAAGAACAGATCAATGAGGTAAGAGAGACGGGACTGAATACTTCTGATGTTGTATCTGAAGCGTGGAGAGGGGTGTCGGATATGACAACCGGAGATGTGGTAAAGCAATATAAAACAGCGGAGTGGGATCAAGAGAGTCCTTATAATACGCTTTGTCCTAAAATTGAAGGCACACAGACTGTTACAGGGTGTGTGGCAACTGCTATATCCATATTGATGCGATATCATCAATGGCCGAATGCAGGAACGGGTACTCTTCCTGCTTATAGTTATGATGCGCTGGTTAGTGGAGCTAAAATTCATCAAAATGTATCGGGGAGAACTTTGGGACATACTTATGCTTGGAGCGATATGCCACTTCAATATGATCGGAATTCATCCGAGATTTCTAAAAATGAAGTTGCAACTTTGATGTACGATTGCGGTGTTATGGCTCAATCACAGTTTAATATTGCTTCTGCCGGTGGAACCGGTGCCGCTACATTGACAGCTATTCATGGATTGGCAGAGTATATGAATTACAATAAAAGCATGTTGTGTCTTCGTCGTGAATGGTATTCGGAGGCAGAGTGGATACAAATGCTGGAAAATGAAATAATGACAGTAGGCCCTGTGCTTTACGGTGGAGCTACTCTTAGTAATGAAGGACATCAATTTATATTGGATGGATATACAACGAAGGATTATTTTAGAGTAAATTGGGGGTGGAGTGGCTATAGTAATGGTTATTTCCTGATTTCAGCTTTGAATCCGAATAATCAGGGAGCAGGTGGTAGTGCTGGCGGTGGCTTTGTCGCGAATCAAGACGCTTTGTTCGGGCTAAAGCCGGCGGAGGGAAATTCAAGCTATCAAACATTATTGGCCATGCTTGCTGGGAAATCTCAGGATGGAACTTATTATTCCGGTTTGGAAACCTCTGAAACTCAATTTAATGTAAACTCTTCCTTTATTGTGAAGTGCGGCTTCCTCTGGAATTTGGGATTAGACTCGTTCTCGGGAAAAGTAGCTTTGGCTATGGTTGATAAGAATTTGAATATAAGGGAATTTATATCAGGAATCTCGGATATTCCAAGTATGCAGACATATTATACAGTGTCCTTTGCTCCTTCCTGTAGAATCTCATTGACTCCACAACCCGGTGATCGTATTGTTGCAGTCTACAAAGGAACGAATGATGCAGAATGGAAAGTGGTTCATGGTGGTCCTGATACCACGAATGAGATTATTGTTAAGGCTGATCCTACTTCAATTATAGAGACGAAGCAAGAAATACGATTTACTGCTTTCTGTGATAAGCAACAGGAAACTGTTGTTGTTCATTTGCCGGAGAATTCCCGCAGGTTGAATCTATATGATGTAAACGGGCGTCTATTGAAACAAATATTGTCTGAAGGAAAAGAAACTATAACTTTCTCTTGCCGGGAATATCCTACGGGAGTATATATCTTGCAGGCTGTAACGGACAAGGGAATTCATCAATGTAAGTTTTTAAAATGAAAAAGGAAATTAATATTGTAATAGCAACCTTACTTGTACTATTGGCGGGTTGTCGTTCTGCGAAAAAAGAAACAATGGTCATATCTGATATGCAAAAGATAGAAATGAATTCTGGAGCAATTACTCCACAGTTGACAGGTGGTAATCCGGCCTCCACTTCTCCGGTGGTTTATATCTATAAAACCAAGGCTGATTATTCACACCAGGTACCGGTGATAATGGATGAGGCTCGTACCCGCATTTTGTCCTATCCTGCGCCCGGGGATTTGAAAATGGGGGATGGGTTACGTCTGCCTACTCTTTTGAATAAGGGATACTTGCTGGATAATAAGGGAATAGGTCCTAATGTGGCTTTTCTTACCTATACGTATGAAGAGTATAGCCAGTTGCCCACAGCACCTTCCATGACCGATCTGATGTTACATATTCTTGATAAGTATCCTTTACTGGAAATTCGTGCATGCGGTCGCCGTGCTGATTATAAAGATATTGTTATAGAATTAAATGAGAAAATAGCAGAAGGATTTCTGCAAAAATAATTATATTTGTCGCCCAATATATAATAAATAGGTATAGTAAATGAAAGAATTTGTAATCTCCGAAGTACAGGCAGAAACGGCGGTATTGGTTGGTCTCATTACGAAAACACAGGATGAGCGTAAGACAAACGAATATCTCGATGAGCTGGAATTCTTGGCTGAGACAGCCGGGGCGGAAGTAGTGAAACGATTTACCCAGAAGCTGGATCAGGCACATTCTGTGACCTACGTCGGCAAAGGTAAACTGGAAGAAATTAAAGAATATATCCGGAACGAAGAGGAAGCCGAACGGGAAATCGGTATGGTGATTTTTGACGATGAACTCTCCGCGAAACAGATACGTAACATTGAAGCTGAGTTGAAGATCAAGATATTGGATCGCACCTCGCTTATTCTCGATATTTTTGCCATGCGTGCACAGACAGCCAATGCAAAGACGCAGGTGGAACTGGCACAGTATAAATACATGCTTCCCCGTCTGCAACGTTTGTGGACCCACTTGGAACGCCAGGGTGGCGGTTCCGGTGCCGGTGGCGGTAAAGGTTCAGTGGGACTTCGTGGTCCGGGTGAAACGCAGTTGGAAATGGACCGCCGTATCATCCTGAACCGTATGTCATTACTGAAAGAACGTCTGGCAGAGATCGATAAGCAGAAGTCAACCCAGCGTAAGAATCGTGGACGTATGATCCGTGCGGCATTAGTGGGATATACCAATGTGGGCAAATCCACGTTGATGAACCTGCTTGCCAAGAGCGAAGTATTTGCAGAAAATAAACTGTTTGCAACACTGGATACTACAGTGCGCAAGGTGATTATTGATAATCTGCCGTTCCTGCTTTCAGATACGGTTGGTTTCATCCGTAAGTTGCCTACTGACCTGGTGGACTCTTTCAAGTCGACGCTGGACGAAGTGCGCGAGGCGGATCTGCTGTTGCATATTGTGGATATTTCACATCCGGATTTTGAAGAACAGATAGAAGTAGTCAATAAAACATTGGCGGATATCGGTGCATCCGGTAAGCCAATCATACTTGTATTCAATAAAATAGACGCTTACACCTATGTGGAGAAAGCGGCTGACGACCTTACCCCCAGAACAAAGGAAAACTTAACACTCGAGGAACTGATGAAGACTTGGATGGCAAAGATGGCGGATAATTGCCTCTTTATCTCTGCCCGTGAGAAGATCAATTTGGAGGAACTGAAGAGTGTGGTTTATGCACGCGTGAAAGAACTGCATGTACAGAAATACCCTTATAACGATTTTCTTTATCAGACCTACGAAGAAGAGTAATCAATGATGAATGAAGAATGATGAATGAAGAATCAGGCTGCACACTATTGTGCTGCATGGTAATTCTTCATTCTTCATTCATCATTCTTAATTTAATTGTTATGAATTACAGACATTTAACCGAAGACGAAGTACTCCGGTTGAAAAGCCAGTCGTGTCTGGCGGATGATTGGGGGAAAGTAATGGTAGCAGAAGACTTTGTTACCGAGTTTGTACATCACACCCGGTTCTCGGGAGATGTGCGTTTAGGCGTGTTTCAATCAGAGTTCACATTGCCGGGTGGAATTAAAAAACATTCCGGTTTGCGTCATGTAACGCTCCACAATGTCACGGTGGGGGATAACTGTTGCATTGAGAACATCCAGAACTACATTGCTAATTATGAGATTGGGCATGACACATTCATTGAGAATGTAGACATCATCCTGGTGGACGGATTGAGTAAATTCGGTAATGGGGTGGAAGTATCCGTACTGAATGAAACCGGTGGGCGTGAAGTACTTATCAATGATAAACTTTCTGCGCATCAGGCTTATATTCTGGCGCTTTACCGCCACCGTCCTGAACTGATTTGCCGGATGAAGGCTATTACTGATTTTTATTCCAATAAGCATGCCTCCTCGGTAGGTACTATCGGCAATCATGTGATGATACTCAATACTGGTTCTATCAAGAATGTACGTATCGGAGACTATTGCCACATTTGCGGAACTTGTCGTCTTTATAATGGTAGCATTAATAGTAATGCGGAAGCACCGGTACATCTCGGCCATGGAGTTATTTGTGATGATTTTATCATCTCCTCCGGCTCACATATAGACGATGGAGCTATGCTGAGCCGTTGCTTTATAAGCCAGGCCTGTCGTTTGGGACATAATTATTCAGCGTCCGAATCGCTTTTCTTCAGCAATTGCCAGGGAGAGAATGGCGAGGCATGTGCTATCTTTGCCGGACCGTTCACGGTGACGCATCATAAGTCCACTTTACTGATTGCCGGTATGTTTTCATTCATGAATGCCGGTTCGGGTTCCAATCAGAGTAATCACATGTATAAGTTAGGCCCTATCCATCAGGGAACATTGGAACGTGGTGCTAAAACTACTTCCGATTCCTATATTCTTTGGCCCGCCCGTGTAGGCGCTTTTTCATTGGTAATGGGCCGCCATGTGAATCATTCCGATACTTCTAACTTGCCTTTCTCCTATCTGATAGAGCAGAACAATACTACTTATCTTGTACCGGGTGTCAACCTGC
>OHQG01000629.1_pt1 | contig 17532 bp, 10 predicted proteins | sample 1577871 | NCBI WGS metagenome assembly OHQG01 (sample SAMEA3879604, study PRJEB24766) | human gut metagenome | biome: human-associated habitat; feature: feces | place: USA | collected 1985/1987
ATTCACGTATTTCCTTCCGGCTGATAAACAAATGGTTTTCGACCGTACGGCGTGAAAGGTTCAATTTGGCGGAAATTTCCGATGAGGATTTATCCTCAAAACGGTTCATGATATAAATCTTTCTGCGTTGTTCCGGAAGAGTGCGCAGTTTGCGCTTTTCACAAGCTAGTAAATCATTGGCAATAATCTGGTTTTCCGTTTCATTGGTACAGGTCGTTGCATGATCATATATATAAGATGTTATTTCTTGCTTCTTATAGTGACGGCGCAAGTAGTCGTTCACCAGATTGCGGGATATGGTGTAAATGAAAAACTTTACAGTGTCCGGGCGGAGCATTTGCTTATAGTCCATTAAACGCAGAAATACATCTTGGGCTATGTCTTCAGCTTCCTCTTTATTGTTTATCCTATAACATATATAGAGATAGACGGAGCGGTGGTAACTCGTATAAGAGTCAGCTATCAATTGAACGGATGTCATCTTTTTGTTTTCCATGCTTCAGACTTTGGTTACGTTTTACGTTAGCTTTACGATTGCAAATATAAAAGGTAAAAAACGGAAAACAATTTTTTATAGTGCTTAACAAATCTCATCTCATTAACTTAGACTGAAAACTAATTAATTTGTTGTAATATAGCTGTTTAAGAATTTGAGACTCGTAGTATCAACTAATAATTTGAGACTCCGGGGTGAATTGGACGGAAAATCTGATGCAACAAAAACGCACTTATCTTTCAATGTGCTGAAAGTTAAGTGCGGAAAATGATAGAGTATATCTTAATATTATAAGTTATTCGTCGTTATTCTTTCCGATGCTCCGGATATATTCATTGGGAGTGATGCCGGTAGCCTTCTTGAAATAGCGGAAGAAGGAAGCACGTGAGCTAAAACCACAGAGTTCGGCAAGTGCTCCCAGTGTATATTTGGAATATTCGTCTTCGTTGATAAGACGCTTGAACTCCTCAATACGGTAATCATTGATGTAATCGTAATAATTACGGTTCAGATGTTGATTGAAGAGATAAGATAAAGTATGTGCTGACCTGCCGAGCATGGTTGCCAGATCGGCTATTTTCAAATCCGGGTTTGTATATGGCTTATCACGAAGCATCAGAGCCTCCAGCTTTTCTGTCAGGCGCTGACATTCTTCCGTGCTTATCTTATTGGTTTTATATTTTGATTCTACTATCTTTTCTTGCTTTTCGGACTCTTGCACATTTTCAGGAAGCTGGATTTGAATATTTTTCGTTTGCTTCGCTTTTCTCTTACGCTGATAGTAAATGTAGCCGATAAAAGCTAAAGCAATGGAAACGGCGATGATACTCCATGTTTCTACAGGATAGGCAATGTGGACGGCGGTGCGTACTTCAGAATCAGGGTTCCCGATATAGCGTAGCTTGAAAAGATAGTTTCCGGATGACAAATCATAATAAGTAATTTCCGATTTTCCGGTCAATATCTGCCAGTCTTCATCTTCACCTTCCAATTTGTATTCATAAGTCATATAAGCCGGTTCGGTATAGGTAAAGCCGGAGAAGTGAAATGTCAGGTTGTTTTGGGAGGATTCAAGTTGTATTTCAGGGACTTTCCCACTCTCAATAACAGGATGAAGCGATTTTTTTCCGTTGACGTAAATATCTGTAATCGTCAGCGGATAAGTGTATCTTTTCATCTGATTATTTTGCTTGAAGTTCATATAAATCAGCCCTTTGGAATTTCCCATCCATATATTTCCCTGCTGATCCTGTACGGGAGGGCATAGTGTAAAAATAGAACTGGGAATACCGTCTATGAAATTATAAGGAATAAAAGTCTCTTTCTTGTCGTAGCGGTAGAGTCCGTTATTGGTTCCTATCCAGAGCCATTTCTCATTATCTTCCAGAATAAACATACCATCTTTTCCTTCCAGTTGTGTATCAGGTTGTAACCTTCTGAAGCGACTCATGGAGAGATCGGATATACACATACTTCCTTTGTCCGGTAGGAAATAAAGATTATGGTCGGAGTCTTCATATACAACTCTGATCTTTTCTTTATGAATAAAGTTTTCCGGGAAGATGCTGGTTTTCAGACTTTCGGAAGAGGGGTCCCAGATACACATGCCATTCTCCGTACAAATCCATCCCTTGTGAGTGGAATCAAAATAGATTTCGTAAACATTCCCTTCGGGTAATTTGGAGTTGGCACTGGTGTAGTGCTTGATTCTTTTCCCATTCTTATAGCAATAGAGTCCCATTGAGGTACCTATCCACAATTGGTCTTTGGCATCCGCTTTTATGCTGAAAATCTGTCCCCGCATGAAAGGTTGCGGTTCACCAGGTTCGAAGTCGTGGATAGTAAGATCAGCAGGATTGAATATGTACATGCCGCCGCCATAAGTTCCGATATAATATTTATCCTGAAATTTGTAGATACAGAAGATCATACTGGAACGCAATTCGGGAGATTTAAAGTTTTTGAAGCGTCGTTCCTCTTCGTTTATATAGAATAGGCCGTCGCGGGAGCCGACTAACTTTTCATGTTCGGTAATTGCAATACTACGGACAGGCATATCTTTGGAGTCAAAATACGGGAGATAACTGTAAGTAGAGAAAAGTCCGCTCTGGTACAGACTGTAATCCAATCCCAGTTGATAGAAGCCTATCCAGATAAGCCCGTCACGATCCACTAAAAGGGAATATACGGAGTTGGAGCGGATACTTTCGTCTTTTCCCGGTTCGTGGCGGAAAGAGCGTAGAACCTTCATTTGTTTGGTAGAAATGAAATGTACTCCATTTCCATCCGTACCCACATACAACATATCTTCACCATCACCGGACAGCGAAGATATCACATTGCAGCCTACATCGATGAAGTGCCTGAATTTATGTGTTTGCATATCGAAGCTGATAATACCTTGCCCCATCGTACCTAGATAAAGTACGTTGCCGATGCGGGTGATATTGTTGTAAGAGCAAAGATGCTTGTTTTCTACTATATTATGATAAGGGACGATTTTTTTGTCGGCAAGTGTCAGGGAATAAAGTCCGTCGTTGGTAGCTATCCAGAGAATGCCCTCTTCACTAAGACTTAGTCCGGTGATGATATTAGAGGCTGACAGGACATTGGGGTCTATAAGTACTTGTTCCAGATTCCCGTTTTTATAGATAAACAGACCGGCCTCGCTACCTATATATAAAGTACCTTTTCCATCGGGTAGAAGTGTGCGGACGCCGTAGTGTAATGTTTCGGCGGCAATCGGTTCGAGAATATTCTTTTCGGTATTCACCCGCCAAAGTCCCATGCCGTTTCCCATCCATATCTGGTTGCCCTCCATTTCGGCAATGGCATTGACCCGCTTGATCTTTTCATTTGCTCCGGAAATCAGGAAATGCTTCAGACGCGTGCCGTCAAAACGTTCCAAAGAATTGCCGGTACCTATCCAAACATAGCCAATGGAGTCTTTATAAAGTGCATTTACTACTAAGTCGGAAAGTCCTTCGGTGACGGACAGTCCCCGGAAGACAGAGGGGAGGGAATAGCCCGGAAGGGAGCTAAACAGTAGGAATAATAGGACAATATATTTCGATATGTTTTTCACGATATGGTATCTTTCGTTTCTATACATTATGTTTCTGTACAGCAAATATAAGGAAAAAGAACGAAAATATTCGGGTTTAGGATGATTATTCGGTAGTCGGAGACTCTTTGCTGACTTATTGGCTTGTGAGCGGGGCGTATCTGGTCCATACCAAGTCCGTACTTGCTCCGTGTCTATAGCTATGGGGCACCTATGGAGCTGGTACGGAGTAGCTACGGATCAGATACGGAGGACGTACGGAGATGCTACGGACCATGTACGGAGATGATATGGACTTGATGCTATTGTTTTCACTTCAATTCCGTTTCCACTGTATTGGTTTTTAGTTTATACGTCTTCTTTTTGATGCTGACGGTGCAATCGGCGGATGCAGTGTAGTACCATGCCCCTTTCTTGAATTCCAGTAATACATCTGCGGGAGTTTCCGTCTTGATAACTACATTCGGGGTACTTAGCAAAGTGCCATGTCCTAAAAAGAAGGTGCAATCATCGCCCTTTTTATTTCCCCATAAAGCATAGGTGGCTTGTGCGCTCATTTTTCCGCTGGTGCAGATATCCGTGGGATTATCTGATGACAGAATATAGTCTGTGCGTCCATCTTTCTGTACCACACATATACCGGTGGCACTGTTTTCTGTTTTGCTTTTTACTTCGGGGAAACTTACTTCGGCAATGCAGCCGGGTTCTTTTACGGATGAGGGCTCATAGATAGCGACGAACGGTCGGTTCCAGGCTTCTCCTTTCTGGCGGGCTACAAAAGTCAGGGTAGGTTGTTCTTTGATATTATATGGCATCCCCGGAGTACGGCTCAAACCTTCCGTCATGGGAGACAGGGCGGTGAAAACTTCCCGGTCCGTTTCTCCTTTCATCCACAAGTTCATTGAAATGTCATCCTTGTCGGGCATGGCAATGGTAAATGTAGCTTTTATGTCTTTGTTGGTAGTAGCCGATTTTTTATCATAGATATAAGAATAAGCATAAAGGTGAGCGCCTGCAAAGGCCAGTTCTTTGGTAGGTTGCAGATTCAAGTCTGCACCGTCTGTGCCTGTCAGTGTTAGGGTTTGCCCCAGATTATGGTAGAAATAATCATGCATTTTATCACCACCGCGTTCTTTCCGGCTGCGGAAGATATCTACATAGTAACCGGTTTCCGGACCGGTAGTGACGATACTCATCATACGGGTCTGGTCGGCACGGCTTTCCGGTTCACGGAAAGAAACATCGCTATAGGTTACGGAAGTGAAAGCTTTTCCCGGTTCGGAAGAAACTGGAAAACTGGATTTAAGATCAAAGGAGTGATTACTTTTCATAACCGGATAACTGGAAATGCCATCCACGCAAACCGTGTTATGACTGGGAAATTGAGAATAATATTCCAGATAGTCCAGTCCGCTGTATAAGTAAAGGCCAATTCCGGCATCGGGAGCCAAAACATATCCCTTACCATAAAGCTCCATGGATATGCCATTGGCATGCATGTGGTTTCCTTCACTGGCATTCAAGGATATCATAAGGCTGTGACGGGGATTCATTCCGTTTCGTTGTACCAACCAGGAAACGTTCGGTGCATAGAAGAGGGGAGAGACATATTGCTTTATTTCTCCAGCTTCGATATTGGGATTCAGTTCCAATGGCTTTTCATCAAAGAAAGAACTGATAGAAACGGGGACGCTTTTTTTATTGTCTTTGGTTTTTCCCGCATCGGGATGGAAGCATTTCAGCATGGCAGTGAAATATTCTTCCTGCTCTTTCTTGTCGTTGTGTTGTGCATTTCGTATCATGCGGGATATAGGATGGGTGTTCAGATATCCCGGGTGGGTATCGCCGAAACCACAGATCATCCGGTTGGGGAACAAATATTGCGGAGTAGCGGCTACTGCTTTAGAAAGAACCGGCATTGCTTCCACCAGGTCATAATTCAGATTCCGGTCGAAGAGGGTAGCAAAGCTGGTGTAGTCATTCAGTACTACATTGCTGTATCCGGGACATTCGGCCCAGATACCTGTCTTCGGATCGAAGCCATAATCGGCTAATTTATTCAGACTCCATTGGCGGATACTAGAGCGGTTGAGTACATAATCAATGTAATATTCGCGTCCTTTGCCATCGGCATATTGCTTGTTGTTTTCCAGTATCATACCAATATTCATGACATAACGAGCCTGCATCAGGTTCCAGTTGTTGTGAGGAACACCGTTTGCAATGATATTGTCCGCCCATTTCTTGAAAGCTCCTGCGTATATATCCATTTTGTCGGTATGCCGGGTATTCAGGTAGTCATACAGGAAATCGTAAAGGGGAACGATGTCATAAAGAATATCTTCGTGAATAACCTCGAAAGAACTCATGCCTACCAGAGTTTGCTGATGGCCGTGGTTGAGGTCGATGGGAACATTCCGATAATAGATACCTGTCATATAGGTATCGAATACTCCGGCAGCGAGTTTTGCATATCTTTCTTCTCCGGTAAGCCAGTAAAGGAAGGCGGCATCACGGGCGATACCCATGATTTCACGGTTCAGGCTTTCAATGTTGCGACCGGTTTTAGATGGATGTACACTCTCCATAGGGCGGCCGGGCAAGGCGTTGTTACAGAAAGTCACATTTCCTTCCACATCGTCATCGTATGGCACTACGTTTTCCAGACGGGGGCGTCCGTGGGTGGCAAATGTGCCGCGCGTACCGGTATAGCGAACGGTGGGTGCCGGTGCTTTTTCGCCTCCGGCATGGTCGAAGGTTTCGCCTTTTATATATACATCCGTAGCATGAGACTTCCAATACATGGCAAGGCGTGAAAGTAACCAGTCCGGTTGGGCATCTGTCAGGTTGGCATAAAGATCGGTACGCCTTTTCAGTTTCTCAAATACGTCTTTTGCCCAATCTTCTTTTTCTATCAGATTCAGGGTTTCACTCTTACCGTTGCTGTTCGTCAGATAACGCGGATGGCTGTCCGGCAACTGCTGCCGGAAGGCGATTTCTACCTCCTGGGCTTGTAATATCCCTGAAAAGAGAAGGCATATCAATAAACTAAGTGCTTTCATATTCTATCAATAACATTAGGTGTTTAAAGAATATACGGATGAGGGCGGATAATTACTCAACGGAACACGACAAAGATAGCGCAAGACTATGCAAAATATGTAATAATTATTACACTTTTTTTAAAATAAAGCCCCTACTTTTGTGAAAAATACTATTTCCTATGAAGAAATTGTCATTTATAAACAGGTTTTTACCTTCGTACAAATGGAAAGTGGCTGCGATAGTTATCTGCGGTATCGTTGTGGGCGGGGGAGGCTTGTTCATGTACTTGCTGCGGGCGCATACCTACTTGGGGGATGAGCCGTCGGCATGCGTGAACTGTCATATTATGGCACCTTACTACGCTACATGGTTTCACAGTTCACATAGTCGGGATGCCACTTGCAATGATTGTCATGTTCCTCATGAGAATGCCGTAAAGAAATGGACATTCAAGGGGATGGACGGTATGAAACATGTGGCTGCTTTTCTGACAAAGAGCGAGCCACAGGTTATCAGGGCGCATGAAGCCAGTTCAGAGGTGATTATGAACAACTGTATTCGTTGCCATACGCAGTTGAATGCGGAGTTTGTGAAAACCGGGAAAATAGATTATATGATGTCTCAGGTAGGCGAGGGTAAGGCTTGTTGGGATTGTCACCGGGATGTGCCGCATGGCGGAAGCAACTCGTTGTCATCCACTCCCAATGCACTGGTACCTTATCCCGAATCGCCCGTTCCGGGCTGGCTGCAAAAGATGCTTAAGAAATAATGAAATAAAATCAATATACTTATGGAAAAGAAATTGAAATCATGGCAAGGCTGGCTGCTGTTCGGTGGTTCGATGGTAGTCGTGTTTGTATTAGGATTATGTGTTTCCGCGCTGATGGAGAGGCGGGCGGAATTAGAAAGCGTGTTCAATAACCGCAGGACTGTTATTACAGGCATTGAAGCCCGTAATGAAGTGTTCAAAAGTGATTTCCCCCGTGAATATCAGACCTGGGCGGAAACAGCGAAGACGGATTTCCAGAGTGAGTTCAACGGAAATATTGCGGTCGATGTATTGGAACAACGTCCCGAAATGGTGGTTCTGTGGGCAGGATATGCTTTCTCAAAGGACTATTCGACTCCGCGTGGCCACATGCATGCGATAGAGGATATTACGGCAAGCCTTCGTACGGGGGCGCCTGCTACTCCCGAAGATGGTCCGCAACCGTCTACCTGCTGGACTTGTAAGAGCCCGGATGTTCCCCGTATGATGGAGGCTATCGGTGTGGATGCGTTCTATAATAATAAGTGGGGAGCAATGGGTGATGAGATTGTAAATCCTATCGGATGCGCCGATTGCCACGAACCGGAAAATATGAATCTGCACATCAGCCGTCCGGCTTTGATCGAGGCTTTCGCACGCCAGGGAAGGGACATCACGAAAGCTACTCCGCAGGAGATGCGTTCGCTGGTATGTGCGCAGTGCCATGTGGAATATTATTTCAAGGGGGATGGCAAGTATCTGACTTTCCCTTGGGATAAAGGCTTTACTGTGGAAGATATGGAGGCTTATTATGATAATGAAGGTTTCTATGATTATATTCATAAACTGAGTCGTGCTCCGATATTGAAAGCGCAGCATCCTGATTATGAAATCTGTCAGATGGGTATTCACGGTCAGAGAGGGGTATCTTGTGCAGATTGCCACATGCCTTATAAGAGCGAAGGTGGTGTGAAATTCAGTGATCACCATATTCAAAGCCCGTTGGCGATGATTGACCGTACTTGTCAGACTTGCCACCGCGAAAGTGAAGAAACATTGCGTAACAATGTGTACGAACGCCAACGTAAGGCTAACGAAATACGTAACCGTTTGGAACAGGAACTTGCCAAGGCTCATATCGAGGCTAAGTTTGCATGGGACAAGGGGGCTACGGAAGATCAGATGAAAGATGTACTTGCCCTTATCCGTCAGGCGCAGTGGCGTTGGGATTTCGGTGTGGCTTCTCACGGTGGTTCTTTCCATGCTCCGCAGGAAATCCAACGTATCCTTTCACATGGATTGGACAAGGCTATGCAGGCTCGTCTGGCTGTATCAAGAGTATTGGCTAAGCATGGCTTTACGGATGATGTGCCGATGCCGGACATTTCAACCAAAGAGAAAGCACAACAATATATTGGTCTCGACATGGATGCGGAAAGAGCTGCTAAAGAGAAATTCTTGAAAACAACTGTACCTGCGTGGCTGGAAAAAGCGAAAGCTAACGGTCGCCTGGCACAGAAATAAAACAGAGATATGTGGATCAGACCGTGGGGATTTAAAGAAGGATGCCTGATAGGCGCAGGACTGTTGGTGACAGGATGGTTGCTACAGATTGCAATCGGTGAAATAGATTGGAGTCTGTTTGCCTGTCCGGTGAATATCATAGTTCTGGTTTTATATATAGCCGGAATAGTTGCCATGCATTGCCTGCGTAAGCGTGTTTATTTCTTCGGTTGGATGAGTCATTATACATCGGCTGTCTCTTCTCTTTTATGGGTGGCGGGCATTACGGTGGTGATGGGACTTATCCGTCAGGTCCCTTCCGGTCATCCAGCGGATGTGCTCGGTTTCTCACGAATGCTTTCGGCATGGCCTTTTGTATTGCTTTATATCTGGATGGTGACTGTACTGGGGCTGACTACGCTTCGTGCCGGATTTCCATTCAGATGGAAGAAGCTTGCTTTCCTTTTGAATCATGCCGGGCTGTTTATTGCCCTGATTACGGCAACCTTGGGAAATGCCGATATGCAGCGGCTGAAAATGACCACCCGGATAGATAATGCCGAATGGCGTGCAATGGATGAGTACGGCAAATTGATAGAACTTCCGCTGGCCATTGAACTGAAAGACTTCACGATTGACGAGTATCCTCCGAAACTGATGCTGATTGATAATGAAACAGGACGTACATTGCCAGAGAAAGCACCGGAACATTTGTTGCTGGAAGAAGGTGTAACGGAGGGGCAGCTGTCCGATTGGCTGGTGACTATCCGGCAAACGATTCCCTGGGCGGCTTCTGTGGCTACGGAAGATACGGTGAAGTTTACCGAATTCCATTCGATGGGAGCCACGTACGCCGTTTATTTGCAGGCTATCAATCAAAAGACGAAAACTGCAAAAGAGGGTTGGGTAAGTTGCGGTAGTTTTATTTTCCCATATAAGGCATTGCGTCTGGATTCGTTGACAAGCCTTATCATGCCGGAACGCGAACCGCAGCGTTTTGCATCTACAGTGAAAGTATACACGGAAGACGGCAAACAGGTGGAAGATACGATTGCAGTGAACCATCCCCTGAATGTGGCGGGATGGAATATTTATCAATTGAGTTATGATGATACGAAAGGGCGCTGGAGCGATATCAGTGTGTTCGAACTGGTACGTGATCCGTGGTTGCCTGCTGTCTATGCAGGTATTATCATGATGGTGCTGGGAGCTATCTGTCTGTTTGTTAATGCACAAAAAAGAAAAGAGGAGGACGCTGAATGACGTGGGATTATTTTGTACCGTTTTCAATTGCCGCCCTGCACTTCTGGGGATTCGGTGCCTTTGCCGCCTGGCGCGGAAGAAAACCGTATATTGTTGGCGGGCTTACCTTGATTGGGCTTGCTATCTTCTTCAGCTTTATTGTGGGAATGTGGATTTCCCTGGAACGTCCGCCTATGCGGACGATGGGAGAGACGCGCTTGTGGTACTCTTTCTTTCTTCCACTGGCAGGACTCATCACATACAGCCGTTGGAGGTATAAGTGGATACTCAGTTTCAGTTTTATCCTGTCACTGGTATTTATCTGTATCAATATCTTCAAACCGGAAATACATAACAAAACTTTGATGCCGGCTTTGCAAAGTCCGTGGTTTACGCCGCATGTCATCGTATATATGTTTGCCTATGCTATGCTGGGTGCGGCCACCGTGATGGCTATTTATCTGCTTTGGTTCAAGAAGAAGCCGATTGACAGCCGGGAGATGGACCTATGCGATAATCTGACTTATGTAGGATTGGCATTCATGACATTAGGCATGCTGTCGGGGGCTGTATGGGCAAAAGAGGCGTGGGGACATTACTGGTCGTGGGACCCGAAAGAGACATGGGCGGCCGCTACGTGGTTCTCCTATCTGATTTATATACATTTCCGCCTTGGAAAACCTTTGTTACACCGTAAGGCCTTAATTTTACTTCTGATATCATTTGTTTTGCTGCAAATGTGCTGGTATGGTATAAACTATCTGCCCTCTGCACAGGGAGTCAGCATTCATACGTATAATTTAAACTGATAATCATTATGAAAACTACTTATTGGGCAATGCTTCTCATGCTTTTGCCAAGCATGGCGTATACGCAAACGACAGAAAAAGAGAATGAATTTACAATGTCCATTCAGATCAGACCTCGTGCGGAATATCGTAACGGTGCTCTGATGCCCCGTAATGAAGGAGAGGAACCTGCGGGATTCATCAATAACCGTGCACGCCTCTCTATGGAGTACAAGCGTTCTGATTTGCAAATGAAAATCTCGGCTCAGCATGTGGGGGTATGGGGACAAGATCCGCAGATTGACAAGAATGGACGTTTCATCATGAACGAGGCATGGGCTAAACTGAATTTCGGTAAAAACTTCTTTGCACAATTAGGCCGTCAGACCCTTTCGTATGATGACGAGCGCATTCTGGGCGGACTGGATTGGAACATAGCCGGACGCTATCATGATGCATTGAAACTGGGTTATGCCGATCCCAACAACCAACTGCATATGATCCTTGCTTTCAACCAGAATGACGAGACTAAGATAGGCGGTACCTATTACGTGCAGGCCGGAGCGCAGCCTTACAAGAATATGCAGACTCTCTGGTATCACTATAAATCCGATTATACTCCCTTTGATGCATCCTTACTGTTCATGAATTTGGGATTGGAAACCGGAGATGCCGCTACTAAAGAGTCTCACACCCGTTATCTGCAAACGATGGGAACTTATATCACCTACAGGGAAAAAGGGTGGAATGTAGACGGCGCCTTCTATTATCAGACGGGCAAGAACCAAAATGTGCAGAAGGTATCTGCTTTCATGGCCAGCCTGCAAGTGGCTTATGCTTTCCCATACAACCTTAAACCTACTTGGACGATAGTGGCAAGTGCCGATTATCTAAGCGGAGACAGCGGTGACAGTGACAAATACAAGGCATTCAATGTTCTATATGGCACACATCATAAGTTTTATGGAGCTATGGATTATTTCTACGCGTCCGACTTTAAACCCGGATATGCTCCCGGCTTGTTTGACAAACGTCTGGGTGTACGTTTCCGTGCTTCCGATAAGGTGGATATGGATTTGAACTACCATCATTTCTCAACTGCGGCGAAATTGCCGGGATTGAAAAAGGCATTAGGTTCGGAAGTCGATTATCAAATAAACTGGTCGGTGATGAAGGATGTGAAACTCTCCGCCGGATACTCCATTATGCGCGGAACGGAGACGATGGACGTTGTGAAAGGCGGCAATCATAAAAGCTGGCAAGACTGGGGATGGGTATCTGTCAACATCAATCCCAGAGTGCTGTTTGTGAAGTGGTAAAACAGTAGTAAGAGAGAGAATAAATGAAGGTACGTATCAGGAGGAAGCTCTTATACGTACCTTTCTAATATAGCTTCATTGAGTATCTGCACTGTCTTCCCATCCATATCGATAATACCTTCCTTTATCATCTTATTAATCTCTTTCGATAGTGCAGGGCGGGTTACATTCAGATATTCGGCAAGGGTTGCCTGATTGTGGATGATGTTGACCGTTGAAGAATTCTTTTTCTTGTGTTCCAGCAAGTAGACAACGAAACGTTCACGCACTGTTTTTCGTGATAGGGTTTTCAGGCGGGATACTGTGCAGACATTACAATTGCCCGTGATGCAAAGAAAGTTGTGTAATATTTTAGGTTCCTCGCTGATAAGCTTAAACATGGACTCTTTGCTGGCGGTGAGTAGGATACTGTCTTCCATGGCGGTAAAGGTTGCCGGCAGTACTCCGTCTGAACTGAATAAATGAGGAGTGGCGAATGCACGTGCCGCAACGATATATTCTATCATGACTTCATTTCCCAATCCGTCAATAATATCTACTCGTAGTTTCCCCTCCAACAATACATATAATTTCTTGCAGAGTGTTCCCTGGGTGGCAATGATATCTTTTTTGTCGACCGAGTACAGGGAGATATCCAATCTGTCGAGCAACGAATGCTTGATGTTAAGGGGAAGGTCACGAAACAGCGGAATCTGGAAAAGTAATTCCTGATGTTTGTCGGTTAATGTTATTTTCCTCATTATATTAGGTAGTTGGTTGTACAAAGATACGATGAAAAAGTAGAATTAAAAGTATTTCTTCGAATTCTCCTCATTAATACGCATTTCTTTTCCTTCTATTTGTATGCAGCCCTCGTTACTCAACTCGGATATGGCACGTGCCAATGACGGACGGGCTACCCCAAGTATATGTGCCACTTCCTGTTGGGAACCGATACCTCCATGCATCTTTACATAATTGAGTAATCTGGATTTCAGGCTTTGTAAGGCAAACTCGTTCAGTTTCTTGGATAGAAACAAGCTCCGGTCGGAAATCAACTTCAGGAAATTCTGCATGATGACCGGGTACTGGTGCATGAACTCCAGAAAAGCATCCTTGTTCAGAACCAATACTTCCGAGGTTTCCAGGGTTTCGATATTCACCGGGAAACGGTTTTCGGAAGCGAAGATGAAAGCCGGTGCAAGGAGTTTCGGGGCACGGAGGGTCTCTATGGTGAGTTGTTTTCCTTCTGCACTGACCATTTGCGTACGCACTGTCCCATTGCATAGAATATAGAGAGAACGGTAAATATCTCCCTGCATGGCGATAAACTCTCCCGGTTTATAAGATTTAAGGGTATGTTGGTGAGAGAGAACGAACCGTAATAGCGTTTCCTCTGTTATACCTTGAAACAATGGCATCTGTAATAATATATGTGGTTCCATTCTTTTTTAAGTTTTTTGTGATTGGGTGTAACATACGTGACAATTTACCTGCCATAAACTCTCCATCTTTGCACAAAGATAATGCAAATCGAATGCAGAACTTTCATGCTTGCATGAAAAGTTATGCTGAGATGCAGCTTATCTTATCCAAAGATAATGCAGATCGAATGCAGAACTTTCATGCTTGCATGAAAAAGTTATGCTGGGATGCAGCTTATCTTATCTAAAGATCAATTTTATAACTAAAAGAATAAGATGATGGAAGCTAAAATGTTTTGTTACCAGTGTCAGGAGACAATGAAAGGCACCGGTTGTATTTTGAAAGGTGTGTGTGGAAAAGAAAGTCATACAGCGAAGGCAATGGATTTGCTGATGTTCGTGGTACGTGGAATATCGGTCGTTACCGATGAGTTCCGTAACACCGGACATCCTGTAGCTGCCGAAGTGAACCGTTTTGTTGTGGATGCCTTATTCTGTACCATTACAAATGCCAATTTCGATGATGAAAGCATTCTGAACAGGGTGGATAAAGGTATGGCATTGCGTAACCGTTTGATAGAAGAAGCCAAAGAAAAAGGTATTTCCCTGCCTGAAATCGACGAATTGCAATGGCAGGGCAGACGTGATGAGTATGCTTCCAAGGCGGAAAGCGTGGGTGTGTTGCGTGAGCCCGACATAGATCTGCGTTCCCTGAGAGAATTGATGACCTATGGTCTGAAAGGTATGGCGGCATATCTGGAACATGCCATGCGTCTGGGATATGACGATGCTTCTATCCATACTTTTATGCAACATGCTTTGGCCGCCACTGCCACAAAATCACTTCCAGCAGGCGAATGGGTGAAGATGGTGCTCCAGACCGGAGAATACGGTGTGAAGACTATGGCTTTACTGGATAAAGCGAATACCGAACGCTATGGCAATCCGGAAATGACAAAAGTGAATATCGGAGTAGGGAAGCGTCCGGGTATCCTGATAAGTGGCCACGACCTGAAAGACATGGAAGAACTATTGAAGCAAACCGAAGGTACGGGAGTCGACGTGTACACACATAGCGAAATGCTTCCTGCTCACTATTATCCTGCTTTCAAGAAGTATTCCCACTTCGTAGGCAACTATGGAAATGCCTGGTGGAAGCAGCGTGAAGAGTTCACTACTTTCAATGGTCCTATCCTGTTTACAACGAACTGTATCGTCCCCCCGTTGGTAAATGCTGAATATAAAGAACGTATGTTTACAACAAATTCCACCGGATATCCCGGTTGCAAGTACATTCAGGCAGATGCCGAAGGTAGAAAAGACTTCTCCGAAATTATCGAGATAGCTAAGCAATGCCAACCGCCTACGGAAATAGAACGTGGAGAAATCATCGGTGGTTTTGCCCATAATCAGGTGTTGCAACTGGCAGATAAAGTGGTGGATGCCGTGAAGAGCGGTGCTATTCGTCGCTTTGTAGTTATGGCAGGTTGCGATGGACGTATGAAGGGACGCGATTATTATACCGAATTTGCCAAGGCGTTGCCTAAAGATACAGTCATCCTGACAGCAGGTTGTGCCAAGTATCGTTACAATAAGTTGCCTCTGGGAGATATCAACGGCATTCCACGTGTACTGGATGCAGGACAGTGCAACGACAGCTATTCACTGGCAGTCATTGCAATGAAACTGAAAGAAGTGTTCGAACTGAATGATATTAACGAACTCCCGATTGTGTATAACATTGCCTGGTACGAGCAGAAAGCCGTTATCGTACTGCTGGCTTTGTTGAGTCTGGGTGTGAAGAAAATTCATTTAGGACCTACGCTACCTGCCTTCCTGTCGCCCAATGTGGCAAAAGTCTTGGTAGATACTTTTCAGATAGGTACCATCAGTGATGTGGAAGATGACTTGAAGATGTTCCAATTATCATAAATGATTAATAAATTCTGAAGTATATTCGGATGGATAATTCCCGCCCCTACAAGTTAATCATATCGTGATTGATTTGTAGGGGCGAATTATTATTTTAGTAGGATTTTCTTGAGTGGTCTTTGAAATTTACAACTTCCACCCCAATGTCTTTTCCTGTATATTCCATAGCTTGGCGTATAGCCCCTTATTATCGAGTAGTTCCTGATGCTTACCTTGTTCAGCCATGCGTCCTTCCTCCAATACTATGATGTTATCTGCATTCTTGATCGTCTTCAGGCGATGGGCAATCACGATTACCGTACGTCCTGCAATCAATGTATTGATGGCACGCTGTACTTCCACTTCATTTTCCGGATCGAGTGAAGCCGTTGCTTCATCCAGAAGCACTACGGGAGCTTCTTTCAATATAGCACGTGCGATGGAAATGCGCTGCTTCTCTCCACCGGACAAGGTACAACCACCTTCACCGACCTGCGTATCATATCCTTTGGGCAATCGCATGATGAAATCGTGGCAACATGCTTTGCGGGCCGCCGCTTCTATTTCTTCGTCCGTAGCGTCGGTTTTACCGAAACGGATATTGTTGCGAATAGTATCTTGAAACAGATACACATCCTGGAATACCATTGAGATATGACTCATCAGCGATTCCGGTTCTAGGGTTTTCATATCTACTCCATTAAATAAAACCTGTCCCTGTTGCGGATCGTAAAAACGTGCGCATAGTTTCAGCATGGTGCTTTTTCCACTGCCCGAAGGACCTACCAGAGCGGTGAGTGTATTCTTACGCAGTGTTACCGATACATCATGCAGTACCTGTTTTTTCTGATAGCCGAATGATACGTGATAGAAAGTGATATCACCGCTTTCCGGGGCTTCTTTACTTCCTTGCATTTCCGGTTCGTTCATCAGCGTCAGGATACGCCCTCCGGCAATGGAGAAATATCGGAATTCTGCAAAGTTGGTCAGTGCCGAAGTCAGCGGATCGAAGACGCGGGAACCGACAACGAGGAACATAACGAACGTGAGCAAGGATAAATCTCCTCCTATCAATAAGTACGTTCCACAAAGTATCATCAACGTCAGACCTGCTCGTATCAGCGTTACGGAAAGCAGTATGAACGGGCCGAGCAATGCTTCCTGGCGGATACAGGCACGGCGCAGTTCGACAAAGGCATTCTTCAGACGGACAAACTTGTCGCCCAGCAGATTATATGCTTTCATTACCCGTATTCCCTGCAAGTACTCTTCCAGGCGATTGCCTGCATTGATTTTGGCAGCAATCTGTTTGCCGCTCAGTTTGTATTGCAGGTAAGTACTGCCCAGCAATATTCCTACGGCAAGTGGCAGGGCTATAAACATGGCAACGGCCATTCGCCAATTTATCCATAGCAAGCCAAGGAAGGCAAGTACAGGCATCACCAGTGCACCCATCAATTGGGGTAGATGATGCGAAATACCTGTTTCCGCCATAGTAAAGTCTGTAATCAGCATGGAGGAAAGATCACCCGGATCGCGGCGTGACAGGAAGCCTAATGAGAGTTTCCGCAAATGCTCTGCCAGGCTAACACGTCCTGCGGCACTCATTTCATAGGCACCTCGGAAATTGGCGCGGTAGGAAACCTTTTCGGCCAACGCCATGACAAATACATACACTACAAGCAGGATAAAAATAGTCCAAAGCCGTTGAGTGTCCAGCGGCATTCCGCTGCCATCGAAAGCACGGAATATCACGTTGATTGCTTCGATAGACAGGCAGAATGGGACAATATTTACCAGGTTGGCAAGCATCGTGTAGCCCACAGGTTTGCGAAGGCGTTCGGTGTGCCCTATCGTAATATTTTCTATTGCATTCATTCTTTTACCTCCTTCTTACTGTTTAGTTCCCAGCGGAACGCATCCGTATAAGCGTCCCACATATTCTTATATAATCCTTCCGTTTTACTTAATATCTCGTGTTTCCCATGCTGTACGAGCTTTCCTTCGTTCAGT
>OHQG01000637.1_pt1 | contig 17403 bp, 10 predicted proteins | sample 1577871 | NCBI WGS metagenome assembly OHQG01 (sample SAMEA3879604, study PRJEB24766) | human gut metagenome | biome: human-associated habitat; feature: feces | place: USA | collected 1985/1987
TTTTTGTGTATTAGGGAGAGACTTATTACAAGGGGGGGACTTTTTCAGTGCCCTCAGTTCGTCTTTCTCTCTTTCGAGGGAAAAGAGTCCCTATCTCTCTTTCACTATTATTATAAATCAGTTATTGCAATCTGATTATTCCAAGCCATAGGCATAGACTTCTGACAAAGAGCAATATCCGTCTCTAAAGCTATCCGTCATCTTTATCTTAATGTAGCGTCCCTTTGTCGGAGTCACAGCAAAAGTCTGAGCTTCGAGTATCTGTTGCATATTGAATGCTCCTACCTTTGTCCAGTTCTCCTTATCAGAGCTAATGTAGAACTCACCAGCTTTCGTATCTCTGTTGCTATCATGCTGTCTTTGCATCAAGGCAAGCTGAGTGAAAGTATATTCCTTCTTAGTATCGATAATCAACTCATACGGGAGAGGAATTCTATTACCGGTCTGCCATGTAGAATGCCAAAAAGTGGAAAGATTATCATCCAGCACACATCCGGCCACACCGTTTCCGGCACCTTCACCCGTCAACTCTTCCGTGTCGGCTTCTGCCGTCCATCCGGCGCGACTCAGCTTATGACCCATGATACGGAATGCCAACGGAGTCACAGCCTTTGCTTCGGATATCTCAAACTGAGAAACTTTTACAATCTTAATGGGTAGCATATAGTCTCCCGTTGCCAACTGGTCGCCTTTAATGGTAACTTCCAGTTCCATATTCGTAGTGCCATTGAGAAGGGTTACCATCTCCGGAACAGTATAAGTTCCTTCAGGCAGAGCCTTGAAGCTTGTTCCATTATCTGCATTGTATTCTGCAATATATTCCTTATCAACTACAAATTTACACTCCAAATCCCATTTATTATCTGTATCAAGACCGAATTTTACTTTCTCCTTAAATGTAGAGACAGAACCATACTCCAATTGTTTCACTTCTACATCCGAATTGGCAAAGCCAATGGCAGGCGTAATCACTCCTGTCAGTTTCAGGAACAATTCATTCTTTTCGGCATTGATAGAGTCAGTTTCACTGGTAACCTGTAAAGGTAATACCCATACGGCTTCAGGATCAGTTTCCATGAATGCTTTTACACTCTGAGGTTTCAGGAAGATATTTACCAGTTTATACCGGTCGGCAGATGAAAAGTCCAACGTGGTTGCATCCAGCGAATAGCAGTTCTCACCTATCAGCTTATAGTTCGTTCCTTCCGGTTCGCTATATTCTTTGTCAAGTTCCGCTTGTGTCAGCACACTAACTTTGACACTGGCAGTCAGACTGGGATCACTCCCGGACTTAACTACGGAAAGAGTATACTTATTATCTTCATCCGTATCATACAACGTAAGATCCTGCTTACCGCCATTATTCACATACAGTATTTTATGGTACTCTTCCGGTACCAGTTGGTCCAAATCATATTTTGATTCGCTGCAGGCACCCAGTAGCACCAGGCCACCCATCAACAATATTGTTCTTATTTTCATAAAGCTTTGTTATTAGAGATTGATTAATATCCGGGTGCCTGTACTAACTGAGGGTTACTGTAAAGCTCATCCATGTCACTTCTTGACCAAACGGGCATCAAATACAGTTTGTCATCCCACTTGAACGGTTGGTTAACCAAGGTAGGTTTGTTGAATTCCTCAAAACTCGGATTCACACGAAGACCATCCAGACCGTAGCGCATACCGGCTTTCAACATCTGAGGAGCAATTGCCCAACGACGCAGATCATAGTAGCGATGTCCCTCCTCGAAGAGTTCAACGAACCGTTCATTGCGCACCCAGTCAGTCAGAGTCATGCTACCTGTTACATCACTTCCAGTCAGTTCGGAAATACCGGCACGGCGACGAATCTCATTCAGATTAGCAAGGGCTTCACCTTCATTATCCAACGCTGCATAGCATTCTGCCAGATTCAGGTAAAGTTCGGCCATACGAATCAACGGGCGACGGGGAGCTGTGTGCTGGCGGGTACCATCGGCACCAAAGTAGATATTGGGATCAATGAACTTCTTCGACAGATAACCGGTCCCTGCGCAGTTACGGGTATTACTTGTATTATATCCGTTTGTATTGGTATTCTTCAGGTTAATCCACAACGGATTGCCATTATTAATCTTCGAGCTATATTGAGTGCCGTCAAAGACGATCCACGCATAGAAACGGGCTTCACGCTTAGCGTGCATCTTGATGATGTCATTCTTCACATCTTCGCCGTCCAGATTATTGGTTGCCAGAGCAGGGCTTTGAGTGCCTTCATAGAAACGGGTATACCATTCTTCCTCAGGATAGAAATTGGGGTCTTGTGCCGGCAACTTACCGTTCTCAGTATAGAAGTGCTGTACAGAATACAACGTCGGTGCCATAGCTGCCCAACCTCCTACATAAACGCCGTTACTTCTCTTCACCACTTTGTTCGGTAAACGACAATCCGTACCTTCTCCACCATTCTGGGCATCCAGTTCAATACGTTGCGCCCAAATCAGTTCCTTGTTATTATCGCCTTCGTTGGCAGTAACCATATATTGGAACATGCGTACACGTTCTTTGAACTCACGGTTTTCCTCAGTGTCTTCTTCACGTCCCGGGATGAAAGGAAGAGCTATTCCGTCACGGTCAGCCTTCTTGTTTGCCGTTTCAATGTCAAAGAGTTGATAACCGGCTTCCTTAGCAGCGGTCAAGGCTTCCTGACAAGCAGTAAGGGCACGTGTCCATTTCTCGCGGTCGTAACTGGAACTTACCAGTTCGTTACCATAACCGTCTGTCTCATAATTCTTATTCTTCCATTCCGGATTGGGGAACGAACCGTTCCACAACGGAGAAGCGGCATATAATAATATACGGGCTTTCAAGGCCTTAGCCATAGTAGAAGTGGCACGGCCCAATTCGTTGTTAGGACGTGTTGCAGGAAGTGCACGGGCTGCATCATCCAGTTTACCCACGATAAAATTCACACAGTAATCGAAGTGTGAACGTCCGGGAAGGTCTGAACTGGTAACATTCGGGTCTACTTTCTCAGGAATAATAGGGCAGGGACCGAAAGCTTGAAGCACACGGAAATGATAATAAGCCTCCAGGAAATAACATTCACCTTTGTACTCTTCTTTATCTTCTGCCGTAACTCCCACCGGTTGCAAGTCATCAATCAAGCTCAGGAAATGGTGTACATACCCCAACCAGTTATAACTGGGAATCCAAATATTCATATCATCACCTCCCCAACTGTTGGAATATGCCGGAGAAATAGTTCCCCACGCCACTTGTTGCTGCCAGTTGGAGTAAGCATAAGGCTGAATAATCTCATCGGCCGACTGCTCAAAAGCATGATAATGATAAGGAGTAGAACGCGGAGTACCGCCATAGCAAGTATACAAGAAAGACAATGTAGCTTCTTCATCTTTCATGGTGTCTTTAAAATCAGCCTGTGCAGGCGGAATGACATCCAGATAATTGCATGATACCAGGCAGCAGGAAGCTATCAATACCTGCGCCATTCGGGATATTTTATATGTTAGTTTCATACTTCAAAATGTATTAGATTGTTTCTTAGAATGTAAATTGAACGCCCAGATTGAACGTGCGTGACAACGGATAAGCATTCCATGCCAGTTCAGGATCCCACAATTTGAAGGGGCTGAATACCGCCAGGTTATCGCCACTGAGATAGATACGGCAATAAGGCAAGCGATAGCCGATTTCCAACGTCTTGAAGCGAAGGAAATTTCCATTGCGCAGCCAGAATGTACTGGACTGAATGTTATTGGTTACATCAGCTTTGGTCAAGCCCAAACGGGGATATGCCGCATTCGGATTCGGATTATCTACTGACCAATGGTCATCTGCAATCCACTGCATCAGATTTCGGGCCAGCGTTTCACCTTCTTCACCATCTCCACCGCCTGAAAGGAAGGGAGCGATTCCACTATTGATCATTATCTTACGTTTAGCCGAACCGTTGAAGAACACGCCTAAGTCAAAGTTCTTATAGACAATATTCAAACCGAAACCATACTGGATACGGGGATGCCAGTCATAAGACGAAATCATCACCTGATCTTCAGTAGTAATTTGTCCGTCACCGTTTATATCACGATATTTGATATCACCCGGCATGATGTTGGCACCCAGTTGTGATTGGTCCGGTGAGTTGGCAATTTCTTCTTCGCTTGCGAACAATCCCTCGGCAATATAACCTTTAACAGTGTTCAACGGTTTGCCGGTATTGGTTTGCCAAACATACGGATAACTGGGTTCATCCACATATTTATATTCATTCTGGTTGTAGGTAAAGTTACCGCGAAGGTCTAACGTCAGGTCTTTTCCAAACTGTTTCGTCCAGTTCAGGCTTAATTCGAAACCTTGGTTTTCTACTTCACCAATATTACTCCAAGGTTTTGATCCCCAATATCCCAACATAGAAGGCCAGGAAGCACGTGACATCAGGATGCGCTCACGTTTGTCATGGAAATAGTCGAATGTAATATTCAGCTGGTTAAACAACATCATGTCGAAACCGATATCAAACTTCTTCACATGTTCCCAACCTGCATCCTGCACCGCTAATACATAGAATCCGGGACCTTTCTTACTGATTTCACTCGTAGGAAGTCCGGTCCAGAAGTTGTGTGCCGAACCAATGCCGATATTATTCTGATAGAGGAAGTGTGGAGCTCCACTGGCAAACGCGTCACTACCTACCAAACCGTAAGACCCTCTGATCTTAAAGTGATTGATATACTTACTTATCGGTTCCCAGAACTTTTCAGAACTTGCTACCCAACCTGCCGATACAGCCGGGAAGAACTCAAAACGATGACCGGCAGCCAAACGTTCGGAACCATTATAACCGAAGTTGAATTCAACCAGATATTTACTGGCGTAATCGTAAGTCACACGACCGGAATAACCTTGATTACGGTTCGGTAATACATCGCTACGATATTCACGCATCATATACATTGCCATTGCTGTCAAGTTGTGGTCACCGAAACTACGTTTCCAGTCCAGACGGGCATCGAAGTAGAAGGTCTGGTCTGAATTACGACCAATACCGGATTGACTCAGGAACTGGTCACCGGTTTGCAACAGTTGATAATCAAATTCGCCGGTTTCAGGATTATAGGAACCATCTTTCACTCTATATATATTAGACTTGATGCTACGGGTATATGAAGTTTCCGACCAGTTCTTAAAATTCACCAGTGCTTTCAGGCTCAATCCTTTGGTTATAACACTCAAATCCTGATTCAAAGCCAATGAAGTATTCAAAGTATTGAAGTTGACTTCCTTGAAAGAACTCATCATATATTCATACGGATTGATTCCCAAAACGCCAGGTTTAATCTCTCCACCGCCAAAACGGATGAAACCGTCATCACCCTCCTGCTGTGGGAAGTAAGCGGGAAATTCCACCGGATTTGCACGCATAACCTTCTTGTACAAGTCATTGCCTATATTATAGTTAGGACCTTGCAGATTACCGATCTGTGCCATCATGCGCAAATCAATGGTAGTGGTATTGGTCAGTTTATAGGAGATGTTGTTCTGAAAATTATATTGCCACTGGTTGATATTGGGATTATAGAAGTAATCCGGTGCATCGAGGAGACCCGTATCATGGTTAGCCTGGAGGCTCATATAGTAAGTTACACGCGAACCACCACCCGATACATTCACATTGGCACGTTGGTTATAATTACCCGAACGGAATATCTGGTCAAACCAGTCCACATCAGGATATACATAAGGATTAGTACCCAATTCCGTATTCAGGATCTGGTCTTCACTATATTTGGGAGAAGTGATCGGAGTCAGATTTCTGGCTTGTTCCGCCTCATTGTAAGTCCTCATATACGTGGCACCGTCAGCAAATTTCGGCACATTTATCGGACGGAAATAAGAGGCTTCCAATGAAACGTTGATGGTAGCTTTCGTATTCTCCTGTCCCTTCTTGGTAGTTACCAGCATTACACCGTTTGCACCGCGGTTACCATAGATAGCGGTTGCCGAAGCATCCTTTAACAAAGAAAAGCTTTCAATGGACTCCGCCGGAATACGGTTCAGGTCGGCAGATGAAATTTCGATACCATCCAACAAAATCAACGGAGTAGCCACACCACCGAACGTATTGATACCACGAATATAAAATTCCGAAGTAGAACCCGGCTCACCACTGTTCACCATGGATACCACACCGGCAAGTTTACCGGCAAGTGAACTGGTCAATGAAGAGGAAGGTGCTTTTAACGTAGCTCCCTTCACTGTAGCAATGGCACCTGTCACAGATACTTTCTTCTGTGTGCCCTGACCTACAATCACTACTTCGTCCAACATTTCATTATCCGATGCAAGCTTCACGGTCATTACACCCAGGTCACCTACCATCAGTGTCTGTGTTTTGTAGCCGATATAAGAGAATATCAGCTCTGTTTTGCTGGTTACGGAAATCTGGAACTTACCATCAATGTCGGTAATGGTACCTCCATCTTCACCTTGCACTTTTACATTTACACCAATCAAAGTCTCTCCGGTAGAGGCGTCAACCACGGTTCCTACCAAAGTACGTTTCTGTGGCGTTGTACTTTGAGTCGTTATTTGCACTGAAGAATTATCCGATTCCGCAAAGGCAGAAGAGGGATAATTGCAAATAAAACCAGTGCAAACGAGCAGGCCGGCAAGGACTCTCCGATTGTTTCTTACTAATACTGATTTCATCATCTTACTAGATTAAAGTTAAAAAATTAAGTTAGCTTCTTTTATTATCTTTTTCGATATTTATCTTGTTTTATAGCGTGTGTATATAATAATATCTGCGGCAGAAAAAATCGCATAAACCCTGCAAAGATAGCATACAAAAAATGTATACCTAAGTACTTATTCAGGTTTATGCCAGTTTCTTCGCAAAACTTATCTTACTATCGCTTTTTAGTAGGTTGTTATTACTATGGAAGCATCTTCCAATCCTTTTGCAGAGACTTTCACTTGTATGTCGCCTTTTTCTCCATCAGGCTGAACAATGGCAATGGCCTTTCCCCGGAATGTATTGGGAGTAAGTGAACGGAAACTTTCCATATCGGCATAAGCAGCATTTCCACCTGCTATGATAGTTCCTTTGCCCGTACATTCGATTTTGACAGGCAGAGAAGTTTCGGGAACTACGTTTCCATCCTTGTCCACCAGTTCAATCTTGACGTAGGAAAGATCGTTCTTGCAAGCCTTTATTTTACTGCGGTCGGCAATCAAACGGATAGCCGCAGGTTCTCCGGCAGTCTTTAATACGAATTCCTCCTTACCTTTTGAATTCATCGCTTTCAAAGTTCCCGGTTCATAGGGTACATCGAAGGTAGCTGTGTAGTTCTCTTTACCCGTTTCTTTTTCTCCGATAAGCTTGTCGTTCAGATAGAGTTTCACTTTCGGAGAACGGCTGTATACGTTTACTTTCATCACTTTTCCTTCGCAACCCGTCCAATTCCAACTCACCAACTCATTGGGCCAGCCCCAACCGTTCACCACTTCTTTCTTGCCTTCGGGAACAGGCGCATGGACTGCCATAGTAATGGGACGCTCGCGCCACAACACATCACGATAATAAGATTGAGGCTTCTTGTCGCCACAAAGGTCGATATCACCGCACCAGCCATTATACCAAGGCCACCCCATAAACTGCGTATCACGCTCGCCATCGCCCAGATACAAGGCATGAGCCAATCCGGCTTCACCCAGATAGTCAATAGCGGTCCACACGAAATCACCTATTATATAAGAATGCTTTTCTACCAAATTCCAGTTCTGGGCAGCTTCTTTCGGATAAGACTCACTACCATAGATTACACGATCGGGATAGGCAGCATGATCGCTCTCATATTTCCACCAGATATAATTGTAGCCTGCCACATCCAGATTCTTGAAGATCCGGTAGGAATCTTTGTCCCAACTAAACTGGCGTCTGTCCCAGAAGTCATTGGAACCGATGGTTGTGAAACGGGATGTATCGTACTTGCGGACGGTATTCACCAGTCTTTTGGAAATCAAGTCTCCCTCAGGTTCATCAGCACGTTGCTCCACCTCGTTACCGATACTCCACATAATGATAGAGGGATGATTCCGGTCACGACGGACAGATGCAGCCAAATCCCAGTCGCTCCACTCATCGAAGAACTGATGATAGTCCTGCTCGCGTTTAGCTTTCTGCCACTGGTCGAAGGTTTCATGAATCACCAGCATACCCAATCTGTCGCAAGCGTCAAGGAAATGCTCGGACACTTGGTTGTGGGCACATCTGACAGCGTTATAGCCGTTAGCCTTCATCAATTCCACTTTCCGTTCTTCGGCACGGTCAATGGCAGCGGCTCCCAGAAGTCCGTTGTCGTGATGCACGCATCCCCCTTTCAGCTTCACCGACTTACCATTCAGCAGGAAGCCTTTCTCTGCAGAAAAAGAAAGGGTGCGGATACCAAAAGGAACAGATATCTTATCATATTCCTTTCCGTCTGAAGAGAGGGATACTTCCGCTGTATAAAGCACAGGGGTATCTACTGACCATAACTCAGGCTTTTTAAGAGAGAAAGATGTGGCCACCGGAGTTCCTTCAGAGAGTATCACGTCTTGTGAAGTAGAAAACACTTCGTTTCCGGCAGGCGAATATATTTTAATACCTATTTTACCTGATTGATTTTGCAGGCCCTCGTTATGTACAATAGTAGAGAACTGAATCACAGCTTCTTTTTTCTGAAGTTCGGAAGCATTGACGAAAGTATCCCATTTATCCAGATAGAGTTTATTTGTCTTTATCAGCCATACATGGCGGAAGATACCCGAACCGGCATACCAGCGACTGTTACGTCCGGCGTTCACCACTTTCATGGCAATCACGTTCGGAGTACCGGGAGCATTCAGATAAGGAGTGATGTCTACACGATAAGAGGTATATCCATAAACATTATAATTAGCTTTCTTGCCATTGATCCATAGCTCGGACTGATTGTATACTCCTTCAAAATAGAGAACAATACGTTTATCGGCATCGCTCCCTGAAAGAGTGAATTCTTTTCTGTACCAGCCTTCACCACCAACAGTCTGTCCCGTATCGATGTCACCTTCGCTCATGCGAGAGAAAGGACCGGTAGTAATGCCTTGTTTTTGAAAAGACAATGGTTCAACGCTCCAGTCATGAGGAAGATCAAGAACTCTCCAACGACTATCATTATATTCCGGTTGTTCGGCATTGGCTACGATGCCTAAATGAAATTTCCAGTTACTGTCAAAAAGAGTCTTCCGGTCGGATGCATGAAGCGCAGCGTCCGGCAATAATGTGAATAACATCACACAAGAAAAAAATAATTTGCTTACTGTCCTCATAATATTAATATGATCTAAGTTTAATTATCCAAAGGCAAAGCAAGTGATATTTAATTAGAAGATAGGCACAAAAACAGGTTATCGAAGGGGCAAAATCCTTTCATGAAACGTTTTTATACCCTGATGAAAGGATTTTATACCCTACCACGCCATTCTTCCCAGACGATTTTTGTATTTACCATACTTCGGCTCGTCACCTGGTTGCCGCTGTTACGTTCCACTTCGGGGATAAAGCGGACACGTACCCCGTTGATTAGTGAAGCGTTTACCTCTGCGGCAGTCTTCACCCCTTTTTTAGTGGAGGAGGCCGTGTAGTAGAACGTTCCCACACCGTCAATCTTCACCGTACGTCCCTGTCCCATATAGTTGCTCAATACCCGCCCAAGATTTTCCATCACCGCGTACGTATCGCCGCGGGTCACGGTGGAAAGGACCGACAATTCGTCAGCCACTTCACGGGTTGTCACTGCCTTGCCCCATGTTACGGATTGGGGATACCACAAATTGTTAATTGCCTTTTTAGCTTTCTTAAAAAACATAGTCGTAAAATTTTAAATGATTAATAGATAATGTATACTCTTCTCAAATTTGATGTTGCAAAGTTAGGGCATGAGGCAAGGAAACGCAAGAAAACGGCATCTACCGCCGAATCCATTAAACAACTGATAATCAATGGAGAACAAAACAGACATCTCTACAATACATGATAAGGGGGGATAATCGGAAAATGAGCGATGCCGGGACCATCTCTACAGGGAGGCAGCATAAAGTACTGATAATGAACAGTGGCATCTTTCGGCATCTCTACCAAAAGATTTTGGCATTAAGCTGTGAAGCGTTTGGTTTTGTACGGATATTTCAACACCTATATTTTTCTCTCCGAATTTTCTCCAACCAGCAAAAATCCGATCCAGGACATCTTCTGAGAGGGGGGTGTCTCTGTATACGACAGTGATAGCCTCTATATACGACCAAGGGTATCTCTGTATACGACAGAGACACCCTCAGTATAGGAGGGTGACAATCCCGGTAAAAAAGCGCCTCCAAATCAGTAGCTTCTTACCTTATTTTGTCCGATAAAATTAAAAATGCATCATATTCAGAAGTTGGAAGGATTTTATCTCCCATCACCTCCATGTTTCTGAAGATATTCACTCGGCGTCACACCGAATTCATCCTTGAAGCACCGGGTGAAATATTTGGGGCTGTTGAAGCCTACAGCATAAGCCACTTCAGATATATTATACGAACCACTCAGCAACATCATGCAGGCACGCTTCATCTTTATATTCCGTATAAAGTCCAAAGGAGACATTCCCGTCATCGACTTTATCTTGCGGTAAAGGGTAGACTTGGACATACGCTTCTCCGCAGCCAACTGTTCCAGATCGAATTCAGACTCTTCAAAGTGCTGTTCGATGCTGTCGATGATAGATTGCATGAACTGCTTATCCGCCGAGGGATAGGCCAAGCTCTCCAAATTCAGGTTCTCTTCTTTGCGGAAGGCCGCCTGACGCATCTTCGAAGATCGGATAAGGTTATCCACCCGGGCAAAAAGTATCTTCAACTCAAAAGGCTTGGCTATATATCCGTCGGCGCCCGCTTCATAGCTGGCAACACGGTCCTCAATACCATTCTTAGCCGTAAGTATGATGACAGGTATATGATTGAAACGCAAATCACCCTTCATACGCGCACAAAGTTCCCAACCATTGGCATCGGGCAACATGACATCACAAATGACGACATCCACCTCATTATCCTTCAACTTATCCCAGGCTTGTTGCCCGTCTGCGGCTGTCAGTACAGTATATCGTTCCCTGAACATCTCTTTCATAACGAACAGCAATTCCGTATTGTCGTCAATCAACAAGATAGCCGGTTTATCCACCTCATCAGACGAAGCATAATCTTCCATGGGCACATCATCCGTACCGGTCTGCAACACCATCGTCTCGTCAAGCAATTCATCCGGAGAGTAGCTTTCTTTGTCAACAGGCAGCTTTACAGTGAAGCAGGAACCTTGTCCTAAAACGCTTTCCACGGTGATAAGGCCATGATGCAAGGTTATCAGATCTTTCGTTAGCGAAAGGCCGATTCCGTTCGACTCGATTCCCCGGTTCTTCTTACTGTTATAGAAACGGATGAATATCTGTTCCAGTTCTTTCTCAGAAATACCAATGCCCTCATCCTCCACTTTCAACACCAATATCCGATGTTCCGCTTCATTCACTACCCGTACATCAACAGTAATACGCCTGTTCTCAGGAGTATACTTCATGGCATTGGACAGCAAATTATGCAATATCTTATCCAGCTTATCAAAATCCACATAGCCATGCGCTTCCTCCGCTTCAAAACGAGTATCCAGCGTGATATTCTTCTTCAATGCGAGCGGTTGGAAGTTTACCTGGCAGATGTTCAGGACAAACTCACGGATATCTCCTTCCGAAACGTTCAGTTTCAGTTTCCCCACATCCATCTTGCGGAAATCAAGCACTTGCTGTATCAGTCGCTTCAACTTCTCCGCGTTAGCCTTGAGCATAACGGACTGTTGTCGCACGGCAGGAACCTTCTGATCCAGATAATCCGATATACAGGATATGACGGTAAGCGGTGTCAGCAACTCATGGGAAACATTGGTGAAGTAAGTCAACTTGGTGCGCGTCAGTTCTTCCTGCAATCTCACTTCACTCTTCAGTTTAATGCGACGCATATAAAGCCGGATTACCACATAGAAACACAATCCGATGAGAATGACATAAACAAGATATGCAAACCAGGTTTCATAGAATGCCGGCTCTTTCACAATGGTCAGCAACACTTCGCCTTCAGTCCACTTACCCCGCTCATATTCCAACTTCAAACGGAGTTTATACGTTCCCTTCGGCAGGTGGTTATAGAAGACGGAATTTCTGTTGTTATCCGAATAGATCCAATAATGATCCACCCCCTCCAACTGATACGCTATGCGACATCCCGCATTCAGCGAATACAAAAGCGAAGAAAAGAAAATCTCGATATTCCGGTCATCCGGACCAAGGAAAATCTTATGTATCGTATTCTCTCCCGAGGCTTCCGCATTACCGAAGAAGATACTTTTGTCTTCAACTTTGACATCTGTGATATGCAAGCTCGCAGGAGCCCTGTTCACCGCCGATGCATTACCGGGACGAATATGTATGAATCCGCGATGTCCGCCTACATAGAGTCCGCCCCAACCGTCCAGACTGATAGCCTTATACCTGAAAACATCTACCATAATGTTATCATCAACAGTAGAATAGTGCAGAAAAGTCTGCGAATCAATATTATATTGAAGTACTTTCTTATTGGTGATAATCCACACACTGTTCTTATCGGAAAGTAATCCTAATACAGTACAGTCATCTATCTCATTATCGAGCGATACATTTTCAAACTTATGCATCGTTTCGTCAGACCGCAGTATTCTTCCCAAAGTAGTGTTCAGCCACAGCCGTCCTTTCCGGTCAATGCAGACACTGTTCACTTCTTCCTTTTCCAGAAGAGAAGAAACACTGCCTTTCAGTTCACAAGTAATCCGCCCGTCGGCACAACTCAGCCGATAGATTTTGCTCTCGTGAGACAACCCTAAAACTTCTCCCTTTACATCATTGAACAGGGAAGTCATTACCGGAACGTCACTACCCGAAGCTACCAAGTCATCTTTATCAGGACGTTTCACGTTTATATCCGTCCACCGGGATATCCACAGATTGCCGACCTTATCCTCAAGTAGCCCTGTAACTCCGCCTATATTGATGTCTTCTTCTATCTGCACCTTCATGTTCCGTTGCGTCAGCCTCATCACGTGCGGAGTCTGACTCAGGTTGACCCAGACACCGGGTTTATGAAGAGATCTGATAATGGCATTAACCTCACCTATGCCTGTACCGGCAAACATATCCCGTGAGAAATCGTACATACACAATTCGTACCTGTCCTGCCTGAACCACATAATACTGTCACTTCCCTGACAGAGATTCATGACATTAGCATCCCATCCCATCTCTTCCTTCAATTGAGGAAGAAGGTAATTGTCTATGTTCGAATTATCAAAAAAGATGGTATACGCCATATCATACGAAGGTAGCCACAGATTACCCTCCCTGTCTTTGCATATCCGGGTGTACATCATGTGTGTATCAACCAGATGGTCTATATCCACCTTTTCCAGTGTCCCTGCATCCGTGTATTTAAACGCATGGAGCCCGGCATACGAAAGCATCCAAAGATAACCAAACGTATCATCCTGTTCTATACTGAAAAGAATGGATTCAACGTCGGTTTCTTTATTGTTTGAAGCAGCTATATTATGTTTCTTATAGTGTCCTCCTTTCTGTGCAGAGGGAAAGAATTGCCACAAACCTTCCCCCCACGTACCGATCCAGTAATTACCGGAATTATCCTGATGCATAATATATGCGGTATGTCCGTTACCCAATGGCGGATAACGGAAAAAAGAATCGGCTTCGGGCTCATATCTGAATATACCCCTTGATCCCACTGCCCAAAGTTGCTTTTGCTGGTCTGCGTAAATATTACTGATGGCATATCCCTCCTGAAGACCTCCAACCTCATACTCCTTTATAATATGCGCGGTAGAATCGCATCGGTATATCATTCCACCGGCGCTTACCCAAACATTCCCATCCTTGTCGACCGTTATGGCATCCACCACCTTGTTCAGAAGCCGTGCATCTGAGAAAGGAGTAATCCGACAGGTCTGCTTATTATACAGGTTCAGCCCTTTCCATGTACCGATCCATACATACAGATCATTATCATTGATAGCAGTAATTCCATTGTCAGTCAGCAGATTCTGATTTTTATAGTCTGTACGGAATGTATTTAACTGATAGCCGTCATAGCGTGCCAGACCATTCGTGGTACCTATCCAGAAGTACCCTTCCCTATCCTGATGAATACTGAAAATCTCATTGGAAGAGAGTTGGTTGAAGAATGGAAATTGTCTGGAGAACATGTGCTGTGCGCTTACGGACAGTTCTCCAATAAATAAAAGTATATAAAAGAACAGGTACCTCATAGCATTATGACTGGTTGTGAAAGCAAAGATATGAAAAAATATTATTCCAAGGGGTGGTTTACGTTAATAAATGATATACTCCACCCACCATTGCACGCACCACTCCCTTCATTTCCAGTTCAAAAAGCAGAGCTGTCATACGGTTCACCGGAATATTGGATTCCACTACCAATACGTTGATATGCAAGTCGCCCAAGCGTGTAAGGATGCCGACCACAAGTTCTTCTTCCTCCGTCAATTCAAGAAAGAGACTACGCTGAATGCCTTCATGTTTGGCGGGTTCCTCTTCTGTAGTCCAACCCATCGCCAGCATAAAGTCATCGGCAGACTGGATGAGAACGGCTTTATTATCACGTATCAGTTGGTTACAGCCCATAGACAAGGGATCGGTGGTACGACCGGGAACAGCGAAACAATCACGATGATAGTCTACAGCAAGGTCTGCCGTAATCAGCGAACCACCTTTGGAGGCGGATTCCACAACGATGGTTGCATCAGTCATACCAGCCACAATGCGGTTGCGACTGACAAAGTTATGCCGGTCGGGATTGGTTTCGGTGAGGAATTCGGTAAGGAGTCCACCATTCGCCAACATATCAATGGCAGTTTTACGATGAACATAAGGATAGATACGGTCCAGTCCGTGAGCAAGGACAGCCACGGTGGAAAGGTTGTTGACCAGGGCAGCGCGATGGGCATGGATATCGATGCCATAAGCCAGACCGCTGACTACCAGCACATCAGGATAATGAGAGGAAAGATCACGCAGGAAATCTACACAGAATTGCTTGCCATACTCTGTGGCATTACGAGTACCGACCATATTGATGACGCGAAGACGATTGAAATCGGTATGTCCTTTGAAGAAGAGGACGACCGGAGCGTCTTCACACTCGCGCAAACGGGACGGATAAGCTTCATCTTTGAGAGTCAGACAAGTGAGGCGATTCTTCTCCACGAACTCCATTTCATGTTCGGCACGCAGGAAAGCGGCAGGATTATCAAGGGCAGTGACTATAGTAGGGCTCACACCAGGTAGCAATTCAGGCAGTTCTTTACGTTGAGAAAAGACTCCGGCGGCACTTCCAATACCGTCTATTAAACGCCTTGCCCCGATATGTCCTATACCGGGGCAAAGCGTGAGGGCTATACTGCAAATTCGTTCGTCGTTGTTCATGGTGATATTTTAGAGGTATGCCTCAAATATCTCATCAAAAAGCTTACTGTCACTCAGTCGTCCATTCACCAGACACACCGTTTCGACTGTCGCTTTTATGACTACTTTATCATCACTCTTCCGAAAAATATCCTGATAGAAAACATACTTGATGCCTTCTTTCTTCATGTAGAGTTTGGAAATAAACTCATCACCGCTCTTCAGAGGAGTTTTAAACGCCATGTTGATACGTGCCACTACGGGATCGACTCCCTGTTCGTGCAATTCCGCAAAACTGACACCGGTAGATAGCAGAAACTCATGACGGGTATGCTCCAAATAGTGCTGGTAATTTGCATTATTCACGATGCCTTGCAGATCACACTCGTAATCGCGCACCTTCATCTCTAACTCATAGACATACTTTTCCATATTCAATATAACTGTATCAAAAGTGTATCATCCACGTGTTTTCTCAATATCCAGTCCCTTGAACTTCTTCAGTTCTTCTGTAGAAACCAGCTTATAGAGTTTGTCACTAGGACGTATTTTATCCGCTTTCATCGAGAAATGCTGTCCTTTCTTCACGGTTTGCACCGGTTTCAGGTCTACACGGGCTTCATCAAGCGTAGTGAATACTGCTCCTGTAGTGGGACCTGTAATCAGCAACTTGTCTCCCACATTCAGTTCTGCAGCTTCTACCAGGAACTCGGCAACACCGATATTAGAAAAGTATCTGATACCCTTACCTACATATATCTTCCGTTCCGTAGCGGCCGATCCGTAGTTCTTCGTCCATTCTCCGAGGCGTTGTCCGAGGTAATACCCATCCCAGAAGCCACGGTTGAATACAGTCTTCAGACGTTCATCCCATGCGGCTATCTTTTCATCGGTGAAGGTGCCGTCCAGGTAAGAACGGATGGCTTCTTTGTAACATTCCGCTACCGTGCGTACATATTCCGGACCACGGGCACGTCCTTCTATCTTGAACACGCGCACGCCTGCATCCAGCATTTTATTCATAAAATGGATGGTTTTCAAGTCTTTCGGAGACATGATATATTGATTGTCCACATCCAGTTCCACATCCGTCTCCTTATCACGCACCGTATAAGAGCGACGGCACACCTGCATGCAGGCTCCCCGGTTGGCAGAGTGGTTCATCTCGTGCAAAGAAAGATAGCATTTTCCCGACACTGCCATGCAGAGAGCACCGTGACAGAACATTTCGATGCGGATAGGCTTTCCGCCGGGACCACAGATATTCTCCTCACAGATATGACGATAAATCTCCGCTACCTGTTCCAGATTCAATTCGCGTGCCAGCACCACAACATCGGCAAATTGCGCGTAGAAGCGCAGAGCCTCCACATTCGAGATATTCAGTTGCGTACTGAGGTGTACTTCCTGACCGATCTGCCGCGCATAGCTCATCACAGCTACGTCCGCCGCAATCACCGCAGAGATACCCGCCGACTTGGCCGCATCTACGATGGTGCGCATCAATGCCAGGTCCTGATCGTAAATAATAGTGTTAACGGTAAGATAACTCTTCATACCGTGCTCATCGCACGTCTGCGCTATTTCCCGAAGGTCTTCAATAGTGAAGGTATTAGCCGAACGGGCCCGCATATTCAGGTTTTCAATACCGAAATAGATGGAATCGGCACCTGCCTGGATGGCCGCCGCGAGTGATTCGCGCGAGCCGACAGGGGCCATGATTTCAAAATCTTTTAAATCCATAAATCAATCATATAGTTTATAACAGAAAAGAAATGAGGTAAATGATTTTAGCCTATGTATTCAATCTCTTAGACGCAGA
>OHQG01000641.1_pt1 | contig 17331 bp, 20 predicted proteins | sample 1577871 | NCBI WGS metagenome assembly OHQG01 (sample SAMEA3879604, study PRJEB24766) | human gut metagenome | biome: human-associated habitat; feature: feces | place: USA | collected 1985/1987
ATGTTACAATTTCTTTGCAAGACACAAATAAGAGACTATCATCTATTTTATTCAGTCTAAATTAGACTTGTTTTTTGATGTTTAAAAGAAGTAGGGAGTATAAAAGTATCATGAATATGCCTGAAGAATTGATCAAACAAGCGTTTGATGAAGAATTTGAAGAACAATTGCTTGCGATAAGACAAAGTATGTCTTATTACCGTTGTGCATTAATGGAAGTAGAGACCAAATTTAAAGTACTGAATGAACAATTTTCCTTGTATTATGATCGTAATCCAATCGAGTCCATCAGTACTCGAATTAAATCAGAAGCAAGTATCTTGCGAAAGCTCCAAAACCGTAATCTTCCACTATCTCTGGAATCTATGGAAGAAAACATTTTTGATATTGCCGGTGTCAGGGTCATTGGTTCTTTTCTAGAAGATATCTATGATCTAGCAAATTATTTTTTAAAACAAGATGATGTTCACCTTATTGAAACAAAAGATTATATCCAGCATCCTAAACCTAATGGATATCGATCTTTACATCTAATTGTAGAAATTCCCATTTTCCTTGCCAATGAGAAGAAATGGGTCAAGGTAGAAGTGCAATTTCGTACGATTGCGATGAATTTCTGGGCTAGCCTTGAGCATAAGCTAAGATATAAAAAAGAACTTTCTCAAGAAAGGCTTGCCGAAATTGATAGCGAACTCTTAGAATGTGCCAAACTTTGTGCTACTTTAGATCAAAAGATGCAAAATATAAAAGGATCAAAATTAGCACAGGAACTTTAGTTTCAGTATTTTTTTACAATCGGAATATTGAATATCTCTCCTTTTTCAAAGTATAATATAAGAAAAGGAGGGCTTCTTTATGTGGTCTAGAAAAGAGCTCAAACAAAACGCAAAAATCTTAATGCATAAACGGTATTCACAAATGTTAGGTGTATCTAGTTTATATCTAATCTTAAGCGGTACTATATTTTTTACTATAAATTATTACTACACCCAGATCAATGATGTTATCAATGAACCAAGCACACCAATCTATTCAATAGAACCGGATCAAAATTTTATATTATTTTTATTTTACTTTATCTTATTAAGTTCTTTCATTGGTTTTATTATTCGTACGCTTTATACAATTTTTATTGCCAATCCATTATCTGTAGGTGAATCAAAATATTTTATCAATAACCGCAAAGATCAAGGACGATTTAATAACTTGTTCTATGCTTTTTCACATAACTATATGAATATCGTAAAAGTTACTTTCTTTATGCAAATAAAATTGATGCTTTGGACTTTGTTGTTTATCATTCCAGGAATCATAAAAGCACTTGAATATTCCATGATTCCTTATATCCTTGCGGAAAGGCCAGATATTTCAAGTGAAGAAGCTTTTAGATTATCTAAAGAATTAACTGACTATCAAAAAACAGAATTATTTGTTCTAGAGTTATCTTTTTTCGGATGGTATTTTTTAGGGCTATTATTATGCGGCATTGGAATTATATTTGTTTATCCGTATTACTATGCTACAATGGCTGAACTATATTTTAAATTAAAAGAAATCAAACAAATTGAAATTACCCCAGATATTCCCCCAATTCCTAATCTTTGATCATTAAGCCTCATTGAGGCTTTTTTTAATTGAATTTGTACTATTTTTTTAGTATTCTCTTTAGGAAGGGACGTGAGAACATGAGAATATAGTAAGAACTGATTCATCCAAATAATTATCGAATGGAGGTGTTTTTACTATGTTTCAATGTGTTCAACTATCCGCATCATTAGAAAATTCGCGTGTTTTATTTTCACCCTTTGATTTTTCTTTAAAAGAAAGAGATCGCCTTGCAATCATAGCTGAAGAAGGAAACGGAAAATCAACTTTATTAAAAATAATATCCAATATTCCATGTGACTATGTCCATGTCTCTGGTAAGATAATCTCAAATTATAAAGTAGCATATTTACCACAAAAAATCGAAGAAAAATGGAATCAATCATTTCCTTTAGATTTCTTATTAAAAGAAAAACCCGAAGATGAAATTCTTCCAGAACAATATAATTTATGCCAAAAATTAGAAAGTCTTTGTTCTTCCATGTATATTGATTCCAACTTCATTTATACAGAAAGACCAATCTATACATTAAGCGGTGGGGAAAAAGTCAGACTTCAGTTCTTAAAACTTACACTTAATGAAGCTGATCTTTATTGTCTGGATGAACCTACAAACGATTTAGATATTGATACTTTAGAATGGTTGGAAAAATGGATCTTATTACAAAAAGAACCTATTATCTATATATCACATGACATTACTTTATTAACGCATACAGCTACGCGTATTCTTCATCTTGAACAACGTAATAAGAAATCAAAACCTGTAATCACTTTATTTAATGGAACTTATCAAGATTATATAGATACAAGATATCACCAGCATGAAAAAGATATTCGGACAAGTGTTAATCAAAAAAGAGAATATTTCAAACAAAAACAGCGTTTAAATAATCTTCATAATAAAATTCAAAGTGATTTGCGAAGCGTTTCAAGACAGGCTCCTCAAGCTGCCAAAAACCTCAAAGACAAAATGCGTTCTGTAAAATCCAGTCAAGCAAACTTGGAAGCTAAGGCCTATCCTAAAGTCGATTCATTTGAAGAAGAAATTCATATTTTCTTTTCCGTCAATTCACTGCCATCTTCTAAGATCATACTAAGTCAACATCAAAAAACAATTTCAATAAACAATAAAATATTGATTGAACCTTTTGATCTAGAAGTCTATGGACAAGACAAATTAGTGATCACAGGAAAAAACGGTTGTGGAAAAAGCTTATGGATGAAAGAAACCATTAAAGATCTACAAACACGCAATGATATCAAACTTGGCTATATGCCTCAAAATTACAGTGATTTCTTTAAAAAAGACGATACACCCATTTCTTTTTTAAAAGAGGATGATATTTCCTATACAGATATTCAAACAATGTTAGGAAGTTTAAAAATCATTGAAAGTGAAATGAATCAAAATATTTTTGATTGTTCATTAGGACAACAAGCAAAAATTTATCTGGCAAAACTAATTTTAAATAAATGTAATGTATTATTTTTGGATGAACCAAGCCGAAATCTATCCCCTTTATCTCAACCTGTTTTAATTCAAGCACTTAAAGATTTTAAAGGAAGTATTGTTTGTATTTCCCATGATAGAACATTGATACATGAAGTATTTACTCGTAAAGTATTAATCGAAGATAAAATTTGGAAAGAAGTGTCTTTATAAATCAAGATTTCAAAAAAATCTTGATTTTTTTGTCCTTTTTACCATTTGAGGTGTGATAGACATGGGCAAAGCCATCGAAGAATGGGAAGAAGAAATCAGTGAACAGGCAAGGAATGAAGGAAGGTTAAAAGACGAAAGAAAACAAATCTTTCAATTTATCCAGGAATGATAGAAAAAGATATACGGATGAAATGATCCTAAGCTTTAAATGTGTAACAAAACAATTGTCAAAGTAAGCAAAAACTACTCTTTAATCTTTAGAAATAGTTTTGAACTTCTTTTATAAAAAGACTATACTATTTACATGAACAAAGAAATGATCAATAAACTAAAAAATATGAATGTAAATATAGTTGCCGTTTCAAAATATCACACAAAAGAAGAAATTGATGCTGTTGCAAAAGAAGGACTCATTACTTTTGGTGAGAATAGAGTTCAAGAATTTCTTGAAAAATATGATCCTAAATATAAATGGCACATTATTGGACATCTTCAAACAAATAAAGTGAAATATATCATAGGTAAAGTTGAAATGATCGAAAGTTTAGATTCTATCAAGCTGGCGAAAGAAATTGAAAAACAAGCTGCCAAGCACGATGTCATTCAAAACGTTTTAGTCCAAATCAAAATATCTAAAGATGAATTAAAGACCGGTTTACCTATTGAAGAAACAGATTCCTTCTTAAAAGAAGTTTCAACATACCCTCATATTAAACTCAAAGGATTTATGTGTGTTGCCAGCCATACTGACAATATACAATTGATCGAAGAAGAATTTTCAATGATGAATGACTTATATAAAAATTATAAAGATTTGTATCAATTGGATACCTTATCAATGGGCATGTCAAATGATTACGAACTAGCTATTAAACATGGATCTAACACTGTACGCATTGGATCTGCCATATTTGGAGCACGAAACTAAAGTGCTCTTTTTCATTCACATAATTATCACAAACCTTTTTTATAAAATAACTACATGAAATATAGAAAGACTAAATTTTATAAAGGAAAAATTGTTTTAATTGTATTGGTCGTTGTTGCTATGATATTCTCTGGATATTTTGGATATAACCTATTTCGTGAACACCAATATATTGCCACTGTTGTGATTGATCCAGGGCATGGAGGATATGATGTAGGATCGATTGGATATGATGGAAGTTATGAAAAAGATTTGACACTTTCGATTGCATTACGAACAGGAAGAAAACTAAAAGAATTAAATCCTGATATCAATGTCGTATATACTCGATCGAATGATACTGTTGACTGGGCAGATAATGAAGAAGACGATTTAATTGGTCGCGTCATTTTTGCAAATGAACAAAATGCAGATTATTTTCTCTCTATTCATTTAAATGCAAGCGAAAACACAGCAGCATATGGATATAATGCCTTTATCCGTTCAAATGATCCAGCCAGTGAAACTATTGCGAATTCCATCGACAATAATTTAACTGAAGAAAACTGGCTATATAACCGCGGTTTAGAATATACAAATTCTTATCCTTTATATGTCGTAGATAATTTGGATATTCCTTCCATGTTATTTGAAGTTGGTTTCATCACTAATCCACAAGAATGTGCAGATCTTCAAAAAACTTCCAATCAAGAGCTCATAGCAGAATGCATCGCAAATGCCTATAATGATTATATAGTCAGCACTATCAAAGGATAATAAAGAGATGTTATCTAGCAAAATTACAGATAACATCTCTTAAAATTTTTATGGAAGTCTTAAACAAATATCTTCAATGCGGTTTTTCTCAATGGATTTTACCTGTAATCTCGTTCCATCTTCCAACAAGATCTCATCATTTACTTCTGGAAGTCTACCAAGTTTATCGATTACAAATCCACCGATTGAATCAAAATCTTCACTATCCAAATCTAAATCTAAAGCGTCATTTAAATCATGCAAACTTATAAACCCTTTTACTTCATACGTTTTATCATCTATCTTTAAGATATTATTTTCTTCATGAACATCATATTCATCATGAACATCCCCAACAATTTCTTCAATGATATCTTCTAAAGTGATGATTCCCGCCATTTCTCCATATTCATCCATCACGATGGCTAAATTGAAAGCCGCATTCTTCATTTCTAATAAAAGCTCTGAAACAGGCTTGTTTTCATATGTGAAATAAGGCTTTCTCAGTATATCTTCAATCTTAAAATGTTCAAAATCACGATATAAAAGAAGGTCTTTCATATTTACCAAACCAACGATATTGTCGATTGAATCTTTATAAATAGGAATACGGGTAAACTGCTCTTCTCTAAAGATTTCAATAAGATCTTCATATGAGCTATCTATATCAGCCATAATAACTCGTACCCTAGGTACCATTACTTCTTTAGCTTTAGCATCTCCTAAATCAAACACATTGTTGATCATATCTTTTTCATCTTCTTCAATAACACCTTCTTCATGGGAAACATCCACGATCGTTCTTAATTCACTTTCTGTCATTGAAGGATTTGAACCATTTTTATTAACACCTAGAATTTTTAAGATTGATTTACTGAATAGATTGATCAAGAAAATGACTGGTGTCAAAACAAACATTAATACTTTTACAATGGGAGCATAAGTCAGTGCCATTTTTTCTGCATGATCTGCTGCCAAAGTTTTAGGAGTGATTTCTCCAAAAATCAAGATTAATAATGTAATCAGAAACGTCGCAACACTCACTGCAGCTCCACCAAAATTATAGGCAATTGTTGCAGTTATACTTGCCGCAAATGTATTTACTAAATTGTTTCCAATCAAGATAGCACTTAACATCTTAGCCTGATTGTTATATATATCCAAAACCATCTTAGCTCGAGCATTTCCTTCTTCACTTAAAGTTCGCATGCGAATCTTACTAACGGCAACAAGGCTGGTTTCAGCAGAAGAAAAGAATCCTGACAATAATAACAATATGATTAAAATAATAATTTGAGTTCCTATTTCCGAGTCCATATTTCCTCCTATATAACTTAAATTGAGCTTATTCTATCATCTACTTATTTTCTTGGCAATAGAAGTTGAATAGCACCCGGTACGATTTCAACTGTTGGATTTTTCATAGAACGAATTTCTCCATCTAAATTAACATCCACATCTTTATTATCTGTATCCATATGAATAGCTTGTCCTCTTCTCATCTCTACAATATCTGTATATTGTACATGAAGACCTTTTTCATATTTTTTCGCAAGCCCCACAATTTGAGATCGTTTTACATTACGAATCATACATACATCAATTTTACCGTCATCAATCAAAGCATCTGGACATGGTTTATATCCACCACCATAATATTTTCCATTACAAAAAACCACGAACGTATACTTATCGTTAGGATATTTCTTATCATCAATTTGAATTTTATATTCCTGTGTTAACGGCTTAGAAAGACTTGCCAACATACCAACATAATATGGAATAATTCCTCCTACAGGGATCTTATCGCGAAAATGATTCACATGTTTAGCTACATTGACGTCAAAGCCAAAAGAAACCGTATTGATTGCATATTCTCCATTAATTTTTAATAAATCACATTTTTGTTCAACCGGTTCATCATATTTCGATAAATCAAGAAAATCATCTTTTTGATAATCTACAAAAGACTTTATAAAATCGTTTCCCGTTCCAATTGGAATAATAGAAAGACTGATATGCTTGCATCCTGCAATTCCATTTACCACCTCATGTAGAGTACCATCACCACCACAAACAAAAATATGAACAGGTTCACTAGAATTCAATGCATATTTTTGTGCAATATGCACCGCATGGCCTGGTGATTTTGTTTTCTCTATAATGATTCTTTTTCCTTGGAAATGATCTTTGATTTCTGTCATCAAATGGTACTGACTTTCTCTACCTGAATTGGGATTTACTATAAAAACGTCTTTCATCTTCTTCTACCTCACTACATGTATACTTTATCACAAATCCTATAAATTGCGTTATAATAATTATGCTTATCAAAAGGAGACTTTATATGAAATTTGATTTTAATGAAATAATTGAACGAAGCGGAAAAGATGCTATCGCAATTGATGGAATTGGAAAAAGCCCAACTAGTCCTAAAAAGCCCAAGGAAGGTTTTGATTTTATCCCTATGTGGGTTGCCGATATGAATTTTAAGACTGCTCCTTCTATTACTGAGGCAATTCAAGAAAGACTCAAACATCCTTTATTTGGTTACTTTGAAAACAGTGATGAATACTATAACGCAATTATTAACTGGCATAAGATTCATCATGATTCAGACATAAAAAAAGAAAATATAGGTTATGAAAATGGAGTTTTGGGAGGATTGATCAGTGCTTTAGAAGCATTTACGGCTCCCGGAGACTATGTATTATTACATTCTCCTTGTTACATTGGATTTACCAATTCCATTAAAAATGCTGGACGAAATATCATTTACTCGAATTTGATCCAAGATGAAAATGGCGTATGGCGTATGGATTATCAAGATATGGATCAAAAAATCAAACAGCATAAAATCCATTTTGTCGTTTTCTGTTCTCCTCACAATCCTTGTGGACGTGTTTGGACCAAAGAAGAACTAACAAAAGCTATGGAAGTTTATAAACAAAATAATTGTATCGTTGTCTCAGATGAAATCTGGTCTGATATTATTTTGGATGATCATAAACATATTCCACTACAATCAATCAATGACGATGCGAAAAAGAGAACCATTGCTCTTTATGCTGTCAGCAAGACATTTAATCTGGCTGGATTGATAGGAAGTTATCATGTGATTTATGATTCTTATATAAAAGATAGAGTCAGAGCTCAATCTAGTAAATCGCATTATAATTCAATGAATGTCTTAAGCATGCATGCTCTTATAGGTGCCTACAGAAATACAGGAAAAGAATGGAAAGATGAATTAAATCAAGTCATTTCAAAAAATGTAGACTATGCCATCCAATTTATTAATAACAAACTTAAAGGAGTTCAGTGTACAAGACCGGAAGGAACTTACATGTTGTTCATTGATTGCAAAGAATATCTTGAAGAATCCAATAAAACACTCGAAGAAGTATTAAATTCTGGATGGGATGTTGGTATCGGCTGGCAGGACGGAAGACAATTTTTAGGAAATACGCATATCCGTATCAATCTTGCTCTTCCTTTATCCAAAGTTAAAGAAGCATTTGATCGCATGAAAAAATATGTATTCATATAAAAAAGCAGGATCTATTTTGAAAAATAGATCCTCATTTTTGTTTGTGCCTTCATTTTTAATAATGCCTTTACGATCTCACTGCATTGAGATAATGGCTTCAATTCATTCTTTTGCGTTAAGATCCAAATTGTTTGTTTATCATCTTTTTCCTGATAAGGAAGATATGCTTTAGAAGAACTTCTAGTTTTAAAGAAGTAATATTCTTTGTTTTCTATACGATTTAATACTGTTTTTTCTTCTTCAATGCTAGGATCTTCGATCCATCCGAATAAATGTCGATCTAATATTCTTGTCGCAAAATCTCTTAAAATAGCATCTTTGCTAAAAAGAGCTTGTTGAAATCCATAAAACATACGACATTCATCCATCAAGATAAACTCTTCATTTGTTATGATATGTCCTTCTCTAAAAATTTCAAACACATCAATAATTTCATCAATTTCTTTGTATCTTTTAAAGAACAATTCAATCAGAATTTCATATGATTTTGCATCCGGATGTAGATATACCTGCCAATACATATGATATCGAGCCATAATATAATCCTCTACACTATGCATACCACTTTCTTTGATACAGAGTTTTTCATCTTTGACTCGAATCGTTCTTAAAATTCTTTCCAAATCAAAAGTACCATAGCTGGTTCCTGTTTCATAGGCATCTCTTAATAAATAGTCCATTCGATCGGCATCCAATTGCGAACTGATGATCTGATTTAATACTTCTTTTTCATGTCTATGTTCAATGATCATAGCAACTTTTAAAGGCAGATCTTGATGTGCCTTGATCAAACATTTATGAACTTCTGTATTTGGATCCATAATCAAATCCACTGTAATTTCTTCATGATTTCGATGCGTGATTTTCTCAAAAAAATGCGAAAATGGTCCATGTCCTAAATCATGTAATAAAGCCGCACAAAGAACTTGTATTCTTTCAAATTCATCAATAGATTCACAAATTGAAGGAATTTCACTTATCATACGACGAACAATTTCATATACACCTAAACTATGCGCAAAACGAGAATGTTCTGCAGTATGATACACTTGAAAATCACCACCGAGTTGATGAATTCGATGCAATCTTTGAAATTCTCTGGAGTTGATACAATCCCAAATCACCTGATATTCCACATGAATATATCCATGAATAGGATCTCTTAAAACTTTTATTTCATTTGTTCTATTAAACATGGCCATTTCTCCTTTAGTTTTTCTACAAGGATCTTATCAGATTCAAAAAAGTTATGATCATAAATATGTTCTGGTGTAGTCCAGATAAACTGAGAATGTACTTTAGGTTTATCTGGAATCTTTTTACTGGAACAAACAAAACATGTTAAATGAATGGTATTTCCATCTTGATGATCTATACTCTCTTCAAGAAACTGAATATTTTCAATTATGATACCACATTCTTCTTTCCATTCACGAATCAAGGCTTCTTCTAAAGTTTCTCCGGGTTCTACTTTTCCACCTGGAAATTCAAATTTTCCTTTTGCACTTCCATAATTTCTTTGTGCTATCATAACTTTTTTATCATGTATCAATGCACCACATACAACCTCAATCATTTTCTTCCTCGATTTTTTCTTCTTTTATTACTTCAAACAATAAAGCTGCATTTTGTTTAGATACTTGTTTTTGAATATCTATTACTTTTATTTCCAGAATACGTGATCCAAAACGCAAACGAATTTGATCGCCTATTTTGATTTCTGTACTTGGTTTTGCGATTCTATCGTTGACCCAAATACGTCCAGCCAAAGCTAATTCCTTAGCAGCTTCTCTTCGTTTTAATATCCTGGCAGTCTTTAAGTATTTATCTAGACGCATAATCATTCTCCTGTAAATTTTGGATTACTTTATTTAATAAATCCGTATATTTCTTTTTCTTCATAATTGAAATCTCAATCATTCCATTAGTCAATCGTAATCCAATCTTTGGACTAATTTCATTCATAGCTTCAAATACTTTTACACCATCACAATGTTTCGTCCATGTTTCATTCATGGTTATAGTAACTTGTGTATCATTTTCTTTCAAGCTCTTTACTCCGGGCATATTTACAAACAAATCTAATTTCTTATGTTCAAATAGCAGCTTAACTTGTTTTGGAATCTTACCAAACAAATCCTTGATACGATTTTGATAATCGTTCAGCTCTTTTAAAGATGAAATCTTACTGATTGTCTGATACATTTCAAGTTTATCACCATCATTATCCGTAAACTGCTCCGGTATAAATCCATCTAAAGCCACATTGGCATGTTTTAATTCTTTCTTTGGTTCAATTGGTTTACCCTGTTTTCTAGCTATCGCATTCGATAACAATTCAAGATACATATCCAAACCAACTTGATCAATAAATCCTGACTGACTCGCCCCTAACATATCTCCAGCTCCACGTATCGTCAGATCGCGCATCGCAATCTTATATCCACTTCCAAGCTGGGTAAATTCTTTGATGGATTTTAATCGTTTTTGCGCAACTTCAGTCAATTCTTTATGTGGTTGGATCATTAAGTAACAGTATCCAATTTTATCTCTTCGTCCAACACGTCCACGAATCTGATATAACTGCGATAAACCAAAACGGTCCGCATCCTCAATAATGATCGTATTTGCATTGGCAATATCCAATCCTGTTTCAATGATAGAAGTACAAACAAGAATTTTATATTTACCATTCGCAAAATCCACCATCGTATCTTCTATTTCTTCTTTATCCATTCTTCCATGTACGACCGCAATTCCTACATCTTTAAAATCTGCCTGTAAATTTTTAGCAGTAATATAAATATTAGAAATACGATTATATAAATAGAAAACCTGGCCTCCACGAGATAATTCTCTTTGAATGATTTCTTTGATGACACTGCCTTTCTTTTCCATCACATACGTCTGTATTGGATGTCTTTGAGCAGGAGGCGTGTTTAATTGTGAAATCGTACGAACACCAATCAATGACATTTGTAGTGTTCTAGGAATTGGTGTTGCACTCAATACAAGAACATCAATAGAGTTTTTCATTTCTTTGATTTTTTCTTTGTGTTCTACACCAAAACGCTGTTCTTCATCAATTATCAAAAAGCCCAAATCTTTATATTTAAAGTTTTTATTAAGCAGTTTATGAGTTCCGACAACAATGTCGATCGTACCAGCTGCCAAGCCTTTTTGAATATCCTTGATTCTTGAGTTTTCTACAAATCGATTCACCAAGGCAATATTTACACCAACATTTTCAAAACGTTTCTTTAATGTTTGATAATGTTGCATCGAAAGAATGGTCGTTGGACAAAGAAAAGCTACTTGTTTGTTATTGGAAACTGCCTTAAATGCACATCGCATCGCAACTTCAGTTTTACCAAACCCCACATCACCACACAATAAATGATCCATTGGTTTTGGTTTTTCCATCTCTCTTTTTATTTCTTCTGTTGCCTGGATTTGATCTGGTGTTGCCTCATACTCAAATGCATCTTCAAATTCTTTTTGAAGCGCATCATCCTTTGAAAAGGCAAATCCTATATTTTCATTTCTTGCGGCATATAATTCAACCAATCGGCCTGCAATTTCTTCAACTTTTTGATTTACTTTTTCCTTTGTCTTTTCCCATTTATTGCTGCCAAGCTGACTTAATGGAACACCAACACCTTCTTTAGAAATATACTTTCTAACTAATTGGAATTGATTTAAAGGAACGAATAATTCATCTCCACCTTTATAAACAATATGCAAATAATCTTTTGTTTTATTATTTTGAACTCTTTGAACAATTCCTAGATATTGACCAATCCCATAATGCTCATGTACAACATAATCGTTTTTCTCTAGCTCTAAAACGTTTTCTAAAATTTGGCCATCTTTAAATGTCTTCTGATATTTTGCTCGATGAATAGAACGATAGAATAATTCATATTTTGTATAAACACGTATATCTTCATAAACAAAGCCTTCATAAAAGATAGGATCAATAAATTCTACATTAAGTTTTAAATCATCATTTTCTAATAATATATTCTGAATGTGTTTTTTATCTTCTTTCTCCAAGGCAAAATATACTTTTTCCTGTCCAATATCCTGTAGAATATTTAAAACAGGTTGATTTGCCTTTTCCAATGGAAAAATATTAGATGTGATAGGATGATCAAAATCCAAAAATTCATGAAATTCCAAAACATCCTGTTGTTTTAAAAGAACATAAAGATCATGAAACATCGTATATTTAGGCAAAGCCTTATAATCCTGAACAAGCTCCTGGATAAAAGAAATATTTTCTTCATTTAATTGTTTGGAATATTTTTCTACTTCTTCCTTGGAACTTAAGACAACTTGTCCATCAAAATAATCTAAAATGGAATGACAAGGAATATAAGAGTAATAACGATATAAATAAGCATCTGTATCATGATTTTCCAAGGCTCGCATGTCCGCTTCAACATGATCGATCAACATGTCTTTGGCATCATCGACCAACGATTTTTTTTCTTTTTCAAGTTTTTCAAATACTGCTTCTTTAATTGTCTCAATTTGCTGATTCGTTAATAAAATATCTGTTGCCGGTCCAATTTCTACTGAATCGATTGAACGAATGGTTCTCTGTGTTTGTTCATTAAAGAAACGGATTGATTCTATCTCTGTATCAAAGAATTCAATACGAATAGGATAATCATATTCTAATGAGAAAATATCGATGATTCCACCTCGACAAGCATATGTACAAGGTTTATCAACATAATTCACTTTAGCATAACCTGACTGATTTAAATGAGATCTTAATTCTTTCATGCTGCAGGTTTGATCTACTTTTAGATCAATTAAGTTTTCCTTAAAGTATTCTACATCTGGTAAAAATCGTAACAATGCAGCCGTATTACATACAACCAGCATTGACTCATCACTTCGAACAATTTTTGTCAATGCATAGATCATACCTTCTCGATCTTCAGGACTGGATGCGATGGATTGAACTCTTAAACTTTCTTCCATGACAAAAAGCAGCACATTTTCCTCCAACATGGATAATCTTTGGAACAATTGCTGCGCTTCATAGCGATTCTTTTTGACAATGAGTCGAGATTTATGATCCTGTTTAAAGGCTGTTGCCAAAACAAGAGCTTCTTCCATATCAAATAAATTTCCTACATGATCTTGATTTAAAAGAATTTCTTTAACAACCTCATTGTCTTTTAACTTATCAAATATAACTTCCTGATTGTTCATATTCTCCTACTTTTTATTATAGCGATTCATGGTCATATCAAAACCATGATCAATTGAATAATACGCTGCATCTGCAGCATTATTTATACCCTTTTCAAGATCTTCTTTTTCTTCAGGTCTAAATTTAGAAAGTACCCATTCAATCATAGGAATTTTGGCATCTTTTCCCACGCCAACACGAATACGATCAAATTCATTGGAAAAACCGCAGGATATGATGCTCTTAATACCATTATGTCCACCTGCACTTCCTTTTTGACGTAATCTCAATTTTCCTACAGGAAGATCTACATCATCATAAATGACAATTACATTTTCCATACCTACTTTATAAAAATCAAGACATTGTCTTAACGCAAACCCGCTGTTATTCATATAAGTTGTAGGTTTTAATAAAATCACGTCTTCTCCTTTTACTTTTCCTTTGGCAAAATATGCAGAAAACTTTTCTTGATTAAATTCCAAATTACATTTTTGAGCCAGTTTATCTAGAACCATAAAACCTGCATTATGCCTGGTATTTTCGTATTTTACTCCTGGATTACCTAAACCAATAATAATTTTCATGTTTTCCTCCTACAAGAAAAAATAACGGTTTTACCCGTTATTCTATTTCTTTTCCTGGTGTATAAAGTATTCTTAAACGACGTCCTTCGCCTTCACCCTCACTCTTTGTAGAGATGTCTGCCATTTTAGCTAGAGCATTGTGAATGGCTTTTCTTTCGTCTGCAGGCATAGGATCCAAAGTTGCATCAACTTTTGTACGGCGTACATCTTTAGCAACTCTTACTGCCATTTTACAAATTTTTTCATAACGGTCTTCTTTATAACCATTAACATCAATTAATAAACCAACTCGTTTTTTAAATTCTGCACTTACTGCAGCTTTTACCAAACGATTAAATGATTGTAAAGATTTTCCACCTTTTCCAATCAATATTGCATTATTTGAAGTATTTACAGTAATACGATAGAATCCTTTATCATTTTCTAATTCCACTGTTCCATCAAGTTTGGCATTGTCAAAATATGTTTGAATATATTCTACAATGAAAGTTTCGATGTCTTTATTACAGTAAACTTCAATTTCAACTGTTTTACCAATTCCTAAGAATCCGTTTTTTTCTTCTGTTACTGTATAATGAAGTTCTTCTTTTTCTACACCTTTTGCCTGAGCAGCCTGAGCTAGTGCATCTTCAAGAGTCTTTCCGATAAATCTTTCAAATACCATATATGCCCTCCCTAGTCCTTATTCATGATCTTATGAAGAACAACACTCTGAATAATTCGGATAATTGATGAAACTAACCAATAGAATGACATAGCAATTGGCCATGAAATATATAAGAACGCAATCATAGCTGTTGAGAAATACATTGTTGTATTCATCGTATTCATCATGCTGTTCTGATTTTCTTCGGCATATTTTTTCTCTTTAACATGATCTTTCTTATCTTGAATTTTCTTCAATATCTGAGGCATCTTCATAGATAATAACTGACATACGATCATTAATACATAAATAATGATATAGCCAAACTGCATCTGTGTGAAACCATCAATTGGTGTTCCAGAGAATGGAAGACCAAAGAAACTACCATATACAACACTTGCTGCACGCATCGTTGCATAATACATACCCATCATTATTGGTAACTGTATAAACATTACTAAAATAGAACCAAATGGATGAATATCATATTTTTTGTATAAATTCTGTGTTTCCTGATACATCATCATCTTAGAACGATCATCTGTCTTGTCTTTGTATTTGTTCTGGATTTTCTGCATTTCTGGCTGAATTTCCTGCATACGTTGACTGGACATCTGAGATTTACGTGTAAACATAAATACGATAAGCTGAATCAATAAAGTGGTCACAATGATACCAACACCTGCATCTGTATAAGAAGCAATTGTATTGATAATCTGAGCAATTGACCATACAATCAATCCATCAAACCATCCATCTGCAATAGCTTCACTAAATGTAGTTGGTTCGATTGTAATCGTATCGTCATCATTTAATTTCTTATATTCATTTGATAATTTTTTATCCTCAATTTCGGTAACATTCACTAAGCTTTTCTTAACTTCAATTTGTTCGCTTGCGATAATTTCGTCTACCTTCGTTTTTCCATCCGTACCACGTGGATTCGAACATGCTGTACATGTCATTACGATGAATAAACATAGGAAGATAATCTTTGATTTTTCCTGTAAGAATTTTTTCATCATTAACCTCTCATTTTCTAAATCTTTTCTCTAATCGTCTTTTATTGATCTTAAGTTCGTCAAAATTCTCCTTATAAGATTTTTTATGATAAGCGGGCCTAACAATAATGATCAAATCATATTCTTCATTAAAATCAAAAATATCATCCACCATACTGCGTATCTGCCGTTTTATCTTATTTCGACAGACTGCATTTCCTAATTTTTTACCAACACTTATCCCTATACGCGCATGTTCTTCTTTTCTTGCTTGAAAATAACATACAAAAGACGACGATTTAATATAGGTTCGGTTTTGAATGATAGAAGAAAATTCATAATTTTTACAAACACGAAACTCTTTTTTCATGAATATCCTCCTATCTAGACAAAAAAATCACCAAGTCGGTGATTTCTATGCGGATAAAACCTTTCTGCCTTTAGCTCTTCTACGAGCAAGAACGTTACGACCACCAACAGTTGCCATACGAGCACGGAAACCATGAACTTTTTGGTGTTTTCTCTTACTTGGCTGATATGTTCTTTTCATATTTAATTACACCCCTCAGTCTTTTCTTTTCCTCAATTTTCAAATAAGATTGCTGAATTATTATTTCATAGACCTTGGTTTATGTCAATAAATTCTTGAATTCATTTCTTGATTTTTTTATTTTTTTAATAATTTATAGGCAATTTGAGATAAATTATACAGCATTTTATTCACTGGAAAATCAAATTCTCCAATTAATTCATTGATCGTTGGATTAAAATTATCTTTAAACATTGATTGTAAATCCATGATGCTGCGCACCGATTTCTTTAAAAATATTTAAATACAAATCTGTATCCTTATATTTATTATCATTTGCTTCATAGCTCTTGTAATCATTAACATGGATCATTGGATCAAACTTAATAAATAAACAATGATGTTTCTTAGCTTCTTTTTTTAATTCTTCAAAATAAAAACGTACCAGTTCCTTGTCTTTAAAATTTAAGATAGGGCCTCTTGGTATATAGAACATACTCATTTTTAAAGGTAATTCTTTTATAAGAACAAGTCCAGCTCCCACAAGCTTTTCATCTTTATATACACCTGTATGGATATGTTTCCAATTATGTTTGATCAATGCCCAGTCATAGCTTTGTAACAAATTATCATAAGGACTACTCTGAACAAATGCATCATATTCATTTTTATTAATACTAGTTACGAATCTATAATTCATAATAAGGAATCTCCTTTATAACTATTTTAGTCTAAAAAAGATTCCTTAAATATAACTTAAATCATTTTACTTATTTAATCTATCTTGACGTTTTTTATAAACTTTTATAGAAATTCCATATAAAAATCTATTAACAGGTAAATCAAACTCTCCAATAAACTCATTGATTCGTGGA
>OHQG01000657.1_pt1 | contig 16998 bp, 8 predicted proteins | sample 1577871 | NCBI WGS metagenome assembly OHQG01 (sample SAMEA3879604, study PRJEB24766) | human gut metagenome | biome: human-associated habitat; feature: feces | place: USA | collected 1985/1987
CCCCCTCCCGGTGCGTATTGCGCCCCGTACGACCGGCTTCGCCGTCTCTTTCGTGGCTGTCGACTACCTGAATGGCGATAACTACGAGTATTCCTACATGCTGGAGGGCTATTCCGACGAGTGGGTGGAATTACAGAAAAACAACCGCGTCGCCTTTATGAATATTCCCGCGGGCAGTTACCTGCTGCACGTGCGCTACAAGAGCAACGTCATGGATCGTGCCACGCAGGTCTACACGCTGCCCCTGACGGTGCTGCCGCCGTGGTACCGCACGACGGCAGCCCTCGTGTGCTATATCCTGCTCGCGGCAGGGCTCGTATGGCTGTTTGCCGCCTTGCTGCGCAGGCATTACCGCAGGCAGCAACAGCGTGTCGTAGCCCGGCTGGAGGAGGAACAGCGCGAGAAGCTCTATGAGGCGCGGCTCAATTTCTTCGTCAACATTTCGCATGAACTCTGTACGCCGCTGACGCTTATCAACGGCATGAACGAGCGTATCGCACAACTGAGCGCGGAGAATCCGCAGCTGCACAAGTATACGGATGTGATGCACGAGAATGTCAAAGGCCTGAACGACCTGATTCAGGAGATACTGGATTTCCGGAAAATCGAGGAGGAGGGATTCGGCCGCGTCCATATCCATAGCGTCGATATCGCCGCGATGCTCTGCGTGCAGGTACGCTCGTTCGCCGACGCTGCGGAGCGCAACGGCATCGAACTGTTGTTGGAGGTACCGCCGGAGCTGACGTGGAACACCGATGCCGCATTCCTGAAGAAAGTGGTCTTCAACCTCATGTCCAATGCGATGAAATACACGCCTCAGCGGGGATGTATCCGCATTTCGGCGGCGGCAGCTGGGGACGGGCTGGAGCTGAAAGTCCGGAACACGGGGCGGGGAATAGCCCCCGAGCAGTTGATACATGTCTTCGACCGTTACCGTATCCTGGACAGTATGGATCGCAATATGTACACCGACTCTACGTCGCGCAACGGGCTGGGGCTCTTCATCTGCCGCGGGCTGGTGCAGGCGCTCGGCGGGGAAATTTCGGTGGATAGCGAGGTCGGCCGGTATGCCGAATTCACGGTGCGCTTGCCATACCGGGAGGTGACGGACGGGGATGTCGGTGCGGAGGCGGTGCAGAAGCCGGCCGGTATCGCTCCGACCCTGCCGCGCGGAGGTGAAAAACCCCTCGTGCTGGTCGTGGACGACAACAAGGACATCGTATGGCTGATCGAATCGGCGCTTTCCGGGCAGTTCCGCGTCAGCACGTGCCACGATGTGGCCGAGGCGCTCGCACGCCTGGGCGAGATGACGCCCGACCTGATTATCACCGACATCGTCATGGCGGGCGCGAGCGGACTGGAGTTGGTGAATGCCGTGCGCAGCGATAAATTCCTGCGCGGTATCCCGGTCGTCGTCGTTTCGGCGAAGATTACCGAGAGCGAGCAGGTCGAAGGGCTGGTGTCGGGAGCTGACGCCTACCTGACCAAACCGTTCTCCGTGCCCGTGCTCTGCGCCACGGTCGAACGGCTGATAGCCAGCCGCCGGATGCTGAAGGATTATTACAATACGCCCGAGAGCGTCTATACGGTCGTCGAGGGACAGAAGATGCATCAGACCGACAAACTTTTCATGGACACCGTCGTGGACACCATACAGGAGCATATCGAGAGCGAGAACCTGCGCATGGAACTGATTGCTGAACGCCTCGGACTGACGGCCCGCAATTTCTACCGGAAGTTCAAGAAGATTTCGGGACGCACGCCGAGCGAATTCATCAAGGAGTACCGTTTCGAGTATGCGGCCCGCCTGCTGACGACCACCCACCTCACCATTCAGGAGATCATGTACCGCGTGGGGATTTCGAACAAGTCCTATTTCTACCGCGAATTCCAGAAGAAATACGGGCTCAAACCCAAGGAATACCGTACGAAGCAGTAGTTTGCACCGGGAGCGGAAAAGTATCCTGATTCGCATAAAAGAGGTGGTGATTTACCTTGTGCGAATCAGGATACTTTTTTTGTCCGCGATGCATCCCTTTCCCCGGGGCTGTTTGCTAAATTTGTATAAACCTCAAACCGAACCAACTGACTTCCCATGACTTTGAAATAGTCTATTCTCTCAAAACTGCGGGCGGCGTTTCAGGGCCCGAAATTACCGCTCCCGCATGATTTACGAAACTATTGTTCTACGGAAACCATTTTATCAACCTAAACCAAAAATTAATGAAATTACACTTTTACTCTGTTTGTATGGTTCTGCTCTCCCTGTTGCCGGGATTGACCGTGTCGGCGCAGGAGCAGAAGACGACCGCCGCGCGTACGGTGATTGTCGTTGACCAGGCGGGGCCGGTAATCGGTGCGAGTGTCGTGATCAAGGGAACCGTATCGGGCGCCTCGACCGATGTCAATGGCGTTACAACTATCGCTTGTCCGGACGACGCCGTTCTCTCCGTATCGTATGTAGGTTACAGTACGCAGGAGGTAGCCGTCGCTTCGCGCACGACGATCGAAGTCAGACTCGAAGAGGACGCCCAGCGGCTCGATGAGGTCGTGGTCGTAGGTTACAACACCGTACGCCGCGCCCAAACCACGGGAGCCCTTTCGCAAGTGAAGGGCGAGAAGCTCGAATTTCAGTCGTCGCCGACGCTTGAAAACCGATTGCAAGGCCAGACGCCCGGTGTGATGATCTCCAGCGGTTCGGGACAACCGGGCAGCAACGATCTGTCGATCCGCATCCGCGGTACAGGATCGATCAACGGTAGCAACACTCCTCTTTATATTATGGACGGCGTGATGGTGCAATCGGCCGATTTCGCGGCGCTCAACTCCAACGACATCGCCGACATTCAGGTGCTGAAAGACGCTTCGGCCACGGCGATTTACGGTTCGCGCGGCGCCAACGGCGTGATTGTCATCACGACCAAAAGCGGACGCAGCGGACGCACGAACATCAACTACCGCAACCAGTTCGGTTTCTCGTTCCTGGTGGATTACATCGATATGATGAACAGCGAGCAGAACCTCCAGTACCAGCTGCAGTGCGTGATGTCGGAACCCAACAGCAACTTCTATCCGATGATGCAGTACCTCAAGCGCGAGATGGACGGCACAGCCTCAGAGGCCGACCTCGCGCGTCTGGCCAAGGCCCGCGCCACCGACACGGACTGGATGGATCTGATGACCCAGACGGGTTTCCTGCAGGAGCATAGCGTTTCGGTTTCGGGCGGCAGCGACAAGACCCGGTTCTTCATCTCGGGCTCTTACCTGACGCAGCAGGGGATTCTCAAGAAGTCGAGCCTCGACCGTTATTCGACACGTTTCAATATCGACCACAAGGCGACCAAGTGGCTCGACCTGGGACTGAAGGCCACGGTCGGTTACAGCAAGACCAACTTCGCAGACCCCGAAGCCGGTGCCGGACGCCAGAACTGGGGCAACCCGTGGTTTACTACGCTGCTGGCCTATCCCTACGAGTCGCCCGACGACTGGTACAACGTCGACAACCCGACGCTCATCACCAAATATTACGACCGCGAAACGGGCCGCCTGAAAACCGTCGCTTCGGTGTATGCGAAAGCTTCCATCACAGACTGGCTCTCCGTAAAGACCAATTTCGGACTGGATTTCATGTACAACCGCAACGTGTCGACGCTGCACCGCGACCATCCCAATGCGCAGCAGAACCACGGTTACTACGGCCAGACCTCGTCGGAGCTATTCCGCTACACGTGGACCAATACCATCAACGTCAATAAGGATTTCGCCAACGGACATTCGCTCAACGCCGTAGCCGGTATGGAGATGTTCCAGGGCAAATGGTACACGTCGAACTTCACGGGCTACGACCTGAATTCCGACATGATGCAGTCGCCGGCCGGTATCGGCGACAAGTCGGGTTCGTCGCTTTTCCCGCCCTCGATCGGCGGCGGCCGCACGATGAGCAACCTCATGTCGTTCTTCGCGCAGGCCAGCTATTCGATCGCCAACAAGTACAACTTTTCGGCCTCGCTTCGCCACGACACCTCGTCGAAATTCTACGAGGACAACGCCAGCGCCACGTTCTGGTCGGTCGGCGCCAGCTGGCTCATCTCGTCGGAGTCGTGGTTCGACAACGCGAAGTGGCTCAACCAGCTGAAATTGCGCGCCAGCTACGGTACGACGGGTAACCAGGACGGCGTGAGCGACTTCGGAACGTTCGACGGCTACTACAACTCGTCCTACAACGGCGAATCGGGTTACAGCCACGGACAGCTCGGCAACAGCGAACTGCGCTGGGAAACCTCGGCCCAGACCAATGTCGGACTGGACGTGTCGGTGCTGGATTCGCGCGTGAACGTCACCTTCGACTTCTACAATATCAAGACCAAAGACCTCTACATGTCGAAGAACATCTCGATGACCAGCGGTTTCAGCTCGATTTTGGCCAATGCGGGCTCCATCGTCAACCGCGGTGTCGAGCTCGGCGTCAACACCACGCCTGTCAAGACGCAGAACTTCCAGTGGGATCTCGGGTTCAACTACACCTACAACAAGAGCGAGATTACCGATCTGGGTACCTGGTCGAACAAGGAGGGGCGCTACAAAAACGGCAACACGCTCTATGAACTGGGCCGCCCGCTCGGTACGTGGATCATGCCTTACTACGCAGGCGTCAGCCCCGCTAACGGCATGCCCGTCTTCTACGACAACTACGGACAGCTCACGACCGACATCAACCAGGCGTATATGGCCGACCATCTGGGAACGTATGAAGTGCCCGTCTTCGGCGGCATCACGACCCGGCTGCGCTACAAGGGCGTGCAGCTCGACGCACAGTTCACCTATGCCTACCACTATACGGTGATGAACTGCCAGCGCTGGTATATGGACAACCACAAGTTCAACGGCAACAAGCCCGTGCGCATGCTCCGCATGTGGATGAAAGAGGGCGATGTGACCGACGTGCCGGCTTTCCGCGACGGCATTCAGCCCTCGCCGATGGCCTCGCAGTTCCTCGAGGATGCCTCCTACCTGCGCCTGAAGACCCTGCGCCTGTCGTGGACGCTGCCCGACCGCTGGATGCGGAAGACCCGCTTCATCCGCAACCTGACGCTCTATGCACAGGGCGAGAACCTCGTGACATGGACGGGATATACGGGTGCCGACCCCGAAGTCAACGGGGCGCAGGACGTCATGTCCTATCCGAAGCCCCGTACCATCACATTCGGTGTGGATATGAATTTCTAATCCTAAAATGAACCAGACAATGAAAAAAATACAATCGATATGCATCGTGGCGCTGCTGGCGGCTTTTGCGCTCACGTCATGTAACTATACCGACCTCGATCCCACGGACATGGTCGGCCCCGACAAGGCGTTCGGCAACGTGCAGAACGTCCATAAGGCCGTGGTCGGCATCTACGGCAAGGCCAGCCTGCGCTCGAAACTTGCCGTTACGGAATATATCGCCGACGACTGCGTGCAGGGCGGCGATTCGGGTGGCGCCGGAACCGACCTTGCCGGCTGGGTCTACACCGCCACGTCGGGCGACGTCAGCGGCTTGTGGGCGCATTACTACGGTATCATCAATCAGGCCAACCGCGTGCTTAACTACGGCCCGAAAGTGAAGCCGCTCAACGCCGAGGAGGAAACCTCGCTGCAGGTGTCGCTCGGTACGGCTTACTTCTTCCGCGCCTATGCGCATTTCGAGCTGCTCTGCTTCTTCTCCGATTTTTCGAACGACGACGCGCTGGGCATCCCGTACGTCAGCCATTACCACGTGGTGGGCAATCCCCCGCGCGACAAAGTCGGCGCATGCTACGAGCAGATTATGACCGACCTCACCCGCGCGTACGACATGCTGACGGTAGCGGCTCCCGACCTGGCGGCCGACAACAAGGCGACCAACTCGACGGCATACATTTCGCAGGCCGCGGTCGATGCGCTCCGTGCGCGGGTTTCGCTCTACCACAAAAAGTACACCCACGCCTACATCTATGCCAGCAACGCCCTGCGTGCCGTAGGCATCGCCAAGCTTGGCGAGGTGCAGAACCTCTGGCTGGACAAGTCGAACGCCGGTACGATTTTCAAGCTGTCGCGTCCCGCAGGCTCGTCGACGATCGGGACGCTCTTCGTGGGCCGCGACTATTCGAGCGTTTTCCGCCCGAGCAACGAACTGCGCGCCCAGTTTTCCGAAAAAGACGTCCGCGGGCCGGTTTTCTTCGAATACGGCCGTGACCGCGCTGGGGCGCCCGTGTGGATGGTCACCAAGTGGTTCGGCGACGCGTCGGATATCGGCCGTCTCGATGAGAAAATGTTCCGTGCCGAGGAGATGCAGCTCATTGCCATCGAGGCGCTGATGATGCGTGAGAACCCCGATCTGGCTGAGGCCAACCGCCTGCTCAACGAACTGCGCGCCGAACGTATCGAGGGCTACACGGCGCAGACCTATCCGGGGCTGCTGGCCGAGATTATCAAGGAGCGCCGCTGCGAGCTGGTATGGGAGGGGCACCGCCTGTTCGACGCGCGCCGCCTGAAAGTGACCATGACGCGCGAGGGCAAGACGATTTCCGCCGACGACTACCGCCTGACGCTGCCGATTCCGCAGGCCGAAATCGACGCCAACTCGGGCATCTCGGAGAGCGACCAGAATTACGGATATTAACGGACTTTAAAACCTGAAAATGATGAAAAAGATAACATATATGCTTTTAGCGGGGGCGCTCCTCTGCTCCTGTGCCGATGAAAAGCCGCATTTCCTGCCGGCCCCGGGCGGCACCGTGGAGATCGGCGGCATCGGCGCCACGCCGTCGTCCGACGCGGCGGCGCTCCTTGACGACGACCTTACGACCTACTTCGAGGCCGAAGTCGGCTCGGAGAACAGCGTCGAGGCGGTCGTGGATTGCAGCGCCGGGCGGATCGTGGCCTACACGCTCGTATCGTCGGGCGTGGTGGAGCAGGGCGACAACGGCGTCGAAGCGCTGTACGACCCCGTGTCATGGAAGGTCTACGGGTCGGACGACGGCGCGTCGTGGAACGAGGTGGACAGCCGTTCGGAGGTCGCGTTCATCGCCCGTTTCCAGAAACATATCTATTACCTGGCGGCGCCGGCCGACTATGCCAAATATAAATTCGTGTTCAAGGCCAACGGCGGCGACAAGCTGACTCTTTCGGACATCCTTTTCCACACGGAAGACCCGTATGCCGCGTGGAAGAACTTCGAGTCGCCCGAAATCCTGTTCATCGACCTGGCCGAGGACAAGGGCTCCAAACTCTACGACGTGCTGGTGCAGGACAAGATCGCCTACCTGAAGTGGCATGCGCTGGAGATTTGCACCTACCTCTACTTCAACGACCGGGACGAGCGTTTCCCGGTGAACACCATCGAGTATTTCCTCGAACCGATGCCCGGCGAGGTGTCGTACAAGGGAGGCTCGTCGCCCAAAATTAACATCCATTACTCGACCGACTGGATTCAGAAATCGGCCAACGAGTCGCTGCTCAAGTTGAGCCTCGAAACGCGCGGCGTGCTTTTCCACGAGATGGTACACGCTTTCCAGCTCGAACCGCAGGGCATTCCGGCTTACAGTCAGGGCAACATGTCGTGGGCGGCAATCGAAGGTCTGGCCGACGCGGTGCGCACGGTGGCAGGCTACCACGACTATGCCACCCGCAATACCAACGGCAGCCTGATGTCGGGCTACCAGACGACGGGCTTCTTCTGCTACTGGCTGACACAGACGCAGGACAAGGACGCCATCCGCAATATCAACGCGTCGATGCGCACGATCAATCCGTGGAGCTGGGACGCGGCGCTCAAATACGCGCTCGGCGAGGATGCCAATGAGCAGACGCTTTGGGCGCTCTACAAGGCCGATAAAACCAATTACCAAAAACGCTAAATCTGAATGACATCCATGAAAAAGATAACGATATTTCTGGCGGCCTTGCTGCTCGTCTTCGCTGCGGGATGCCGTGAGGATGCTTCCCTCGACGGACTCGAGTCCCAGACTAAGGAGGAGGGCACCTCGGCCGGCGAGAATGCCGAGTCGATAGCCGTGAAAGAGGCGCTGACCTACGAAAGCGCGCTGGAATACAATTGGGTGGCAGAATATGCCCCCGCTGCTGGAAAAAGCTATACGATTCTGTTCAACTTCCTGTCCGACAGTTCGGTGGCGACCGATTCGCCCGTTTCGGAAAACGAGAAAAACCTGGCGCTTTTCAGCGTTTCGGCGCTCAAGGAGGGCGGCGTGATTATCAAGTTCGACGGGCCCACGATGCTCAACGACGAAATCGTCGATTCGGAGTTCCGCGAAAGGCAGCTCATCGTCGAGTCGACGACCGAGACGACCATCAACTGCATAGGCGCCTCGTCGGGCAAGCCAGTCGTGTTGACCAAAGCCACGTCGGAAGACGTACTCAAGCTGGGCGAGAAGTTGGTATGGCTGGCCCTGTCGAAGAAAAACGCCATGCAGGGTGTCCTGCGCGACGGCGAGAACAAGTTCCTGGCCCGCTATGCCGTCGACAAGAAGTCGCGCAGCATGGAGTTCACCTGGATCGACGCTGCGAACAAGGACGCCAAACACGAGTCGGCAGGCTTCGAGCTGGAGGTGACCGACACGCAGTACGGCATCCAGTGGCCGGCCGTCACGATTAACGGTGTGGGGTACAGTTCGCTCACCTACACGATTGCCGGCGAAAGCCTCGCCTTCAACGTGGCGGACGCGAAAATCACCGCCGTAACCGAGGCGCATCCCGGTTTCGTGGACAAGGCTTCCAAGCAGTATAACCTCGGTGGCAAGCTCGAGTGCGGCACGGCCCACCCGACGCTCTGGTCGGCGCTGGTTTCGGACAAGTTCCGCAGCATCCTCTTCTATCCCTATGCGGACGACATTCCGCTGCGCGTGGAAGTTTATGTGGGCGACGGCACGACGGGCAACTATCTCTTCGTGAACGACTATACGACCGATCCCAAGACCGCGCGCTTCGACAGCGACGCCGACTGGATTCGCTTCTACGCCAGCGTGCAGGGCGACTTCCTGAAGATTGCGACCGGTTCCGAGATTGCATCGTACCCCATCAGCCAGGCGGCCGCCGACCTGAAACCGTTCACCGATTTCTATTTCCATGCCGACGGCCTGTACGTAATCGAGGAGAGCGATTCGCGCGGTAAAGGCTTTTACCTGATTTCCAAGACGGGCAACCTCTGGGTGAAGGTGCGCGACGGCCTCTACTCCGAAGGCGGGGGCGAGGAGCCGGGCGGCGAGAACTTCCTGCCGCAGCTCGTGGCGCAGGGCATGAAACCCTACGGTACGTTCTTCGACAACGACAACAAGAATTTCAAACTGCATTACTCCCTCGATGCAGAGGCAGGTACAGCCGACCTGATTTGGATAGAGGATTCCGAGGCGGTCTACACCGACGGCAATTACCGTGAGATGGCGCGCAACAAGGCGCAGTACAAGACCGTGGCCGTCGATGCGACCGAGGCGGGCGTCATCACCTTCCGGGAGCCGCTCACCGTGGGCAGCGTCACCTACAAGGGCCTTACGTGGACGGGCCCCTACACGCCGAACGTGGACGGGCTTTCCTGCACGATCCGCACGCCGCTGCAGAGCGAGGCTCATCCGCTGGAGTATTTCTTCACCTATCCGGTCAACAAGTACGAGGGCGGCACGCCGGTATTCATTCCTTATTCGCGGCTCTGCCTGCCGACGGCTGAGGACGATATTCCGGGCATGACGGGCACGGAACGCTATATCTTCTATCCCTACACGCAGCCGGGAGGCGGCACGCCCGCCGGGCCTTGCGCCATCGAGGTTTTCGCGGTGGGCAAGGGACAGCGCATCGACATCAAGTCGTTCCGCAACGGGTTCGAAAATCATCCCGTATCCATCGCCGTCAGCGCCTACAAAGTCGAAGACGACCGTATGATTTTCACCAAAGGCGACGTGACGGGCGCATTCGTGGATGCCGACGGCAACGAGATGAGCAGCGAGGAGTCGCAGAAACTCGTCAAACCGCTCGAGCGGCTGCTCTTCGGCGAGCGGGGATTCCACGTCTACAAGGCAGAAAGCGTTTCCTACGACGGCAACAAACACTATTTCTATCTGGTGAGCCCCGATCCTTCCTATCCTTACTGGATTAAGATACGCGAGGCTTAATAGCCTGCTGCGGACGGAGGTGTTCCGGCTTTGACCGGGGCATCTCCCGTCCTGCGGCACAACAAACCGAAATGACAGTTATGAAGAATTACCTGATTGCCCTGATTGCGGCCTGCCCGGTCGTTGCGGCCGCCGCGCAGACACGCCCGGCGACGGACTACATCGACCCGATGATAGGCACCCGCAGCATGGGGCACGTTTTCCCCGGGGCCTGCGTGCCGCACGGCATCGTGCAGTTGAGCCCCGACACGGAGATGGTGCCGCACAACATCGACGGCAAGTACCAGCCCGAGGCCTACCGCTACTGCGCCGGATACCAGTACGACGACCCGACGATCGTCGGCTTCTCGCACACACATTTGAGCGGCACGGGGCACTCCGACCTGGGCGACATCCTGCTGATGCCGACCGTGGGGGAGATACGCACCGAACGCGGCACGGCCGAACACCCCGAAACGGGCTACCGCTCGCGCTTCTCGCACGAGCGCGAACGCGCAGCGGCGGGTTATTACGAGGTGATGCTCGACGACTACGGCATCCGGGCCCAGTTGACCGCCACCGAGCGGGTGGGCTTGCACAAATACACCTATCCTGCGGGCGAAGACCAGCACCTGATTCTCGACCTCGACCACGGCATCTACAACTACGAGGGCAAGACCCGCTGGGCGCAGGTGCGTGTCGAGAACGACACGTTGGTGACGGGCTACCGCATCACCAGCGGATGGGCGCGCACCAACTACACCTATTTTGCCATGAGCTTCTCCAAGCCCGTGCGCGAATACGGCGCGCGCGACCGCCGGCCGCTCGATTACGGCGGAGGCTGGCGGAAGTTCGACACGGAGCGTAACTTCCCCGAAATCGGCGGGTGTGGCATCGTGATGCACTTCGATTTCGGCGACGATTCCGCACCGCTCGAGGTCAAGGTGGCGCTGTCGGCCGTGGGAACGCGCGGGGCGCTGGCCAACCTGTGTGCCGAGGCCGGCGGGCGCACGTTCGACCAGGCGGCGGCCGACGCCGCACGCAAGTGGGAGGAGCAGATGTCGGTAATTGAAGCCCAAGGCAGCGACGAGGCGCTGCGTATGCTCTACACGTCGCTCTACCATACGATGATAAACCCGTCGGTCTATATGGATACGGACGGTAAATACCGCGGTGTCGACCACGAGATACACCAGGCCCGGGATTTCACCAATTATACCGTTTTCTCGGTCTGGGACACCTACCGGGCATTGCACCCGCTGTTCAACCTCATCTGCCGCGACCGCAGCCGCGACATCGTGAACTCGATGCTCGCACACTGCCGCCAGAGCGTGCACCGCATCCTGCCCGTATGGTCGCACATGGGCAACGAGAATTGGTGCATGATAGGCTACCATTCGGTGTCGGTGGTGGGCGACGCCCTCGACAAAGAAATCGACGTCGACCGGAAGTTGGCGCTTGAGGCGATGGTCGGCAGCGCCAACTGCGACTATTACGACGGAACGGGCATTTACAAGCAACTGGGTTACGTCCCTTACGACGTGAAGTCCACCGGTTCGTCGATGACGCTGGAATATGCCTACGACGACTGGGTGATCTACCGGACGGCCCGGTGCATGGGACTCTCCGAAGTGGCCGAAACTTACCGCAAACGGGCGGAGAACTACCGCAACGTCTTCGATCCGTCGACCGGGTTTGCCCGGGCGCGAATGAGCGACGGAAGCTGGAAACCCGACTTCAACCGCTACGATACGCACGGACAGGGGTTCATCGAGGGCAACTCGTGGAACTACTCGATGTACGTGCCGCACGACCCGGCGGGGCTGATTGCCCTGATGGGCGGCGATGGTCAGTTCACGGCGCGTCTGGACAGCCTCTTTACCGAGTACCTGCCCGACAGGTATTTCGCGCAGACCGAGGACGTGACGCGCGAGGGGCTGCTGGGCATGTATGTCCACGGCAACGAGCCGAGCCACCATGTACCCTACCTCTACATGTGGACTTCGCAGCCGTGGAAAACGCAGTACTGGGTGCGTGAGATCATGGATCGCATGTACCGTCCGACGGTCGACGGCCTGTGCGGCAACGACGATTGCGGCCAGATGTCGGCGTGGTACATTTTCACGGCGATGGGATTCTATCCCGTCTGCCCGGGCACCGACCAGTATGTGCTGGGCGCGCCCTACCTGCCTTATATGAAAGTGAGGGTCGGGGAGGGGCGTTACCTGGAAATTAAGGCGCCGGGCGTCAGCTCGAAGAACCGGTATGTGCATGGGGTGAAACTCAACGGGAAACCCTACACCCGGGCGTATATCACCTATGCCGACCTGAAAGGGGGCGCCGTGCTGGAATTCGACATGCGTTCCACGCCCGACAAGCGCCGCTGCTTTTCGGCCGAAGAACGGCCCTACTCCCTGAGTTGCGAACAGTAAAACGACTGCAAACATGAAATTTACGCTGATAAAGCTTGCTGCCGCATGCGCTGCGTTGTTATGGGCGTTCGCGGTTGCGGCCGAGGATGCCCCGCGCATCGGCTATGTCCGTCCGCTGGTCGGCACCGACGGCTTCGGCAACGTCTATCCCGGGGCGCAGGTGCCGTTCGGCGGCATCCAGATCAGCCCCGATACGGACGACGATTATTACGATGCCGCCTCGGGCTACAAATACGCGCACAAGACGCTGATGGGATTCTCGCTCAACCATTTGAGCGGTACGGGTATTCCCGATCTGGGCGACTTCCTCTTCATGCCGGGCGTGGGGGAAATCAAGCTCGAACCCGGTACGCACGACGACCCCGACGCCGGTTACCGATCGCGGTACAGCCACGACGAGGAGTGGTGCTCGCCCGCCTATTACGGCGTGAACCTCACGGACTACGGCGTGAAAGCCGAAATGACGGCGGCGCAGCGCAGCGGCATCCTGCGCTTCACCTATCCCGAGGCTGACGACGCCTTCATACTTGTCGACATGCGGCATACGCTGTGGTGGAAATGCCGGTGGGCCAACCTGCGCAAGGAGGATGACCACACCATCACGGGCTATAAACTCGTGCAGGGCTGGGGCGCCGAGCGCCATGTTTATTTCGTGGCCGAGTTTTCCGAGCCGCTCGACGACTTCGGCATCATGGAGGGCGGCAAACGGGTGTGCTACGACACGAAACGTTTCCGCAGCGATTGCGAGGCGTGGGGCGAAGACCTGAAATTCTGGGTGCGTTTCGCCACGCGGCAGGAGCAGCAGGTGACCGTCCGCGTCGCCATTTCGTCGGTCGACCCGGCGGGCGCCCGGGGCAACCTGCACGAGATCGACGGCCTTACGTTCGACGAGGTGCGCAGCCGCGGCGAGCAACTGTGGGAGCGGGAGCTTTCGCGGTTCACGGTCGAGGGCCCGCAGCGGGTTAAGGAGACGTTTTACACCTCGGCGTACCGCTGTTTCCTCTCTCCGTTCCTTTTCCAGGATGCGGACGGCCGCTTCCGCGAGCACGACAAGAGTATCGGGCGCGCCGAGGGATTTACCAACTATACGACCTTTTCGTTCTGGGACACCTACCGCGCCTTCCATCCGCTGATGAACCTCGTGCGGGCGGACATGAGTGCCGACGTGGCCAACTCGATGCTGGCGCACTACGACAAGAGCGTCGAGCGGATGCTGCCCGTCTGGTCGTTCTACGGCAACGAAACCTGGTGCATGATCGGGTACCATGCCGTATCGGTACTGGCCGACATGATTGTCAAGCAGGTTCCCGGCTTCGACTACGAGCGGGCTTTCGAAGCGATGAAACGCACGGCGACCAATCCCAATTACGACTGCCTGCCCGAATATACGAAACTGGGCTGGGTGCCGTTCGACAAGGAGCGCGAATCGGTTTCCAAGACCCTCGAATACGCCTACGACGACTATTGCATCGCGCAGGCAGCCCGCGCGCTCGGCAAGGAGGAGGACTACGACTATTTCCTGCGCCGCTCGCTCTCGTACCGCAACCTGATTGACCCCGAAACGAAGTTCATGCGGGGCCGAGACAGCCAGGGCCGCTGGCGCACGCCCTTTACGCCCGTCGCCTATCAGGGGCCGGGCTCGGTGCACGGCTGGGGCGATATTACGGAGGGATTCACGCTGCAATATACGTGGTACGTGCCGCACGACGTCGCGGGACATATCGACCGCGTGGGCCGCAGGCTGTACGAAACGCGCCTCGACTCGCTCTTCGTGACCGAACTGCCCGACGATATTCCGGGTGCGCACGATATACAGGGGCGTATCGGCGCCTACTGGCACGGCAACGAGCCCTGCCACAACATCGTCTACCTGTACAACTACCTCGGGCAGCCGTGGAAATGCCAGCAGTGGGTGCGCCGCATATCGGACGCCTTCTACGGCAACGAGCCCGGCTCGTTGAGCGGCAACGACGACTGCGGCCAGATGTCGGCGTGGTACCTGTTCAATACGATGGGCTTCTACCCGACGGCGCCGTCGAGCAATGTCTACAACATCGGCTCGCCGACGGTCGAAGGCGTCGAACTGCGCCTCTCCAACGGGAAGTCCATTCGCGTGACGACCGAGAACTGGAGTCCGGAGAACGTCTACATTCGCCGCATGTACGTCGATGGCCGCGTGTGGGACAAGTCGTACATCACGTACGACGACATCCGTGACGGCGTACACCTGCATTATGTGATGGGTTCGCGGCCCGACAAGCGGCGCGCCGTGTCGGCTGCAGCCGTCCCGCCGTCGCTTCCCGTCGCCACAAGGCCGGACAGATAATATGAACAACCGAAAAACAGGTATCTTTACACTATGAAACACTTTATTTTTGCGCTTACGGCGCTTACGATGCTCTCCTGCTCGCAGGAGGCGCCCCGCAATGTTGCGGAACTTTGCGACGACGACCCCTCGACATCTTATGCGATGCCGGCGTCCCGCCCCTGCCGGGTCGTCTTCGACGGCTTCGACACTCCGATGCGGAGTTACCGCGTATACTCTTCGGGCGAAGTGCCCGCCGCAGATCCGGCCGGGTGGGTGTTGAGCGGCTCGCACGACGGCCGCAAATGGGTCGAACTCGACCGCCGGGAGGGATGCGTATTCTGCTCGCGTTTCCAGGAGATCACCGGGCGGATTGCCGAACCCTCGAACTATACGGCCTACAAAATCGAATTCCTGCCGCGCGAAGAGGCCGATACGGTCGCCGTGGGCGACGTGCGTTTCTACGAGCGCGACAGGGAGGAGGCGTGGAGCGGTTTCGTCTATCCCGCGGTGGATTTCGAGGTGCTTGACCCACAGACCGAGGGTGCCGCGATTTACGCCACGCTGGTGCAGGATCCCGGGGCGTATGTCCGCTACCACACCCGCAAGGTTGCCGAAATACTTTTCTACTCAGCTGCCGATACGATGAACACGGTGGGGAAAATTGACTATACGCTGAAGGATTATGCCGGGGTTTCAGCCAAATCGGGCAACCCTGCGGAAACGGCGATCGTGTACAGTACGCAGCACATCGAGAAGTCGGCGCGCGAGTCGCTTTACAAACTCGACTATGAAACGCGCGGCGTGCTTTTCCACGAGCTGGTGCACGCCTACCAGTTCGAGCCGAAAGGGATTGGAAGCTATTCAACCAACAGGGAGTTTTGGGCCTGCATCGAGGGTCTTGCCGACGCCGTGCGCGCCGAGGCCGGGCTGTTCGACATTGCGGCGCTCCGCAAACCGGGCGGGCATTGGCTCGACGGCTATAAGACGACCGGATTTTTCCTGCAGTGGCTGACGACCATGAATCCCGACGCCCTGCGTGAATTCCACGTTACGGTCCGCGATATGGATGTCTGGAGTTTCGACAAGGCCATGCGTGCGATGTTCGGCCCCGAAAAAGGCATCGAGCAGATGTGGGCAGAGTACCAACAGTTTTTGCAGAGCCAGGCGCCGCAGGCCTGACACCCGCATGGCAAGATATTCGAAAACGAGGCTCCATGGAGCCTCGTTTTATATGGTATGATGCCTGATCCTGAGTATTGTGTCTGTTCGAAGCGGATGTTTCTTGTAATTTATTGAGTTTAATATGGACAGTTTCGCGGACATCCTCTTCGGATATGGTACGGAGTACAGTATGAAAATATAATAAAGCACAAAATGAAGATCCTGAGAGAATACATCGCAATTGCCCCTCTATTTCGGAGGCGATGCTCCTGATCTTATATTCGCAACCATTCCGCAGCTTGTTTTGCAAGGTTGAGAATCTCGATACTGAGGGCTTTCAGCTCGCGGGTTCGCTGCTCCAGCATAGCGATCTGATGCGGGATAGCAACGTTAGAAAAGTGCGCGTTGATGGCTTTTACAATCTGGTTATAGTTGTTCCCGAGCTTTTGAAATTGGAAATAAAAGTCATTCAGACGGGCAATAAACTGCACTTTCGAAGGGTCGCGTTTAACGACAACGAACTCCTCGCCGAAGATGCGTTTTACGATAAATCGGCTGCGGTTATGCTCCAATCCCGCCTTACAAAGCATCTGCTTAAAGCGGATATTCTCTTCCGTGGTGAGTTTGAAATTATACCTGTGGACTCTGGGATCTGTCGTTGTCGGGCGTCCGATCCTCTTTTTCGTGGTTGTCATCAGTCTGGTAGTTTAAGTGGCGTGACTCGGGAACGCCACCCAGCCTCGCAGAGCGAGCACCTTTCGTATGCCGAAAAACTTTTCGGCATACAAAGGTACAGCTCGCTGTTGTCTGGCGACAACAAAAATCCGCGCCGGAGAATCTTTGAGAGAAGTTTTGAAAATCCTCCGTTACGGTTTCCATAGCCGGGTCTGTTCCCGGTGCAATATTACAACCGTTTCGGGGTGTCCCGTCCTGAAAAAGGTTTACAGTGATTGATAATTAAAGATAAACATTTTGG
>OHQG01000669.1_pt1 | contig 16781 bp, 16 predicted proteins | sample 1577871 | NCBI WGS metagenome assembly OHQG01 (sample SAMEA3879604, study PRJEB24766) | human gut metagenome | biome: human-associated habitat; feature: feces | place: USA | collected 1985/1987
AGAAGAGAATATTTTCCAAACGGAATGAGAGAAGGCAGCGTCTGAAAAGGCGTTGCCTTTTTTTGCGGCAGAGACAAGCTAAAGTCGGGCTTGTCAGGAATATTGATTTAGAAAGAAAAACTTCCAATGTGTATAATATTAAAGTGATATATATTCTATATATTATGAAAAATCATGGTGAAATTCACTATATAAGTATAACTTATAAATAAAGGTTAAAATAAATCAATGCTGAAAATCGTGAGCATTCTCTGAAAGGGTTGACATCAGTTCTGAATTTTTGTAGTATATCAAATAACATTTACTAGTATGGATTGGTAGAAAGAGAGGTCAAAGGACATGGGAAAGATTATAGGAGAAGGTATTACGTTTGATGATGTGCTGTTAGTTCCCGCATATTCAGAGGTAATTCCGAATGAAGTAGATCTGTCAACATATTTGACTAAAAAGATAAGACTTAATATTCCGATGATGAGCGCCGGAATGGATACGGTTACAGAACACCGTATGGCGATTGCAATGGCTCGTCAGGGCGGCATCGGTATTATTCATAAAAATATGTCGATTGAAGCTCAGGCGGAAGAGGTGGACAAGGTAAAAAGATCTGAAAACGGGGTTATTACAGATCCGTTTTATCTGTCACCGGAGAATACTTTGGAAGACGCTAATAATTTAATGGCAAAATTCCGTATTTCAGGAGTTCCGATAACAGAAGGGCGTAAACTTGTCGGTATTATTACGAATCGTGATTTAAAATTTGAAGAGGATTTTTCTAAAAAAATTAAAGAATCTATGACTTCTGAAGGATTGATTACAGCAAAAGAAGGAATTACTCTTGAAGAAGCAAAGAGAGTTCTTGCAAAGGCAAGAAAAGAAAAACTTCCGATTGTGGATGATGAGGGAAATCTGACAGGATTGATCACAATCAAAGATATTGAGAAACAGATCAAGTATCCGTTGTCTGCAAAAGATTCGCAGGGACGCCTTCTCTGTGGAGCGGCAATCGGAATTACAGCAAATTGTCTTGAGCGAGTAGATGCTCTGGTAAAGGCAAAAGTAGATGTTATCGTTATGGATTCTGCGCATGGTCATTCTGCAAATGTTCTTCGTACTGTTCGTATGGTGAAGGAAAAATATCCGGATCTTCAGGTAATTGCCGGTAATGTGGCGACAGGAGAAGCTGCGAAAGCATTAATTGAAGCCGGAGTTGATGCGGTGAAAGTCGGTATCGGACCGGGATCTATCTGTACGACTCGTGTTGTTGCCGGAATCGGTGTGCCGCAGATTACTGCGGTAATGGACTGCTATAATGTTGCAAAAGAATACGGTGTGCCGATTATTGCAGACGGAGGAATTAAGTTCTCTGGTGATGTTACAAAGGCTATCGCAGCCGGAGCGAATGTTGTAATGCTTGGTGGACTTCTTGCAGGTTGTGACGAGAGCCCAGGAGAATTTGAGTTATATCAGGGAAGAAAATATAAAGTATACCGTGGAATGGGTTCAATCGCTGCTATGGAAAACGGAAGCAAAGACCGTTATTTCCAGGAAAATGCAAAGAAGCTCGTTCCGGAAGGTGTAGAAGGCCGTGTAGCTTATAAGGGAACGGTTGAGGATACTGTATTCCAGCTTATGGGAGGACTTCGTTCGGGTATGGGATATTGCGGAACACATACGATCGAAGAACTTAAATCAAACGGAAGATTTATTAAGATTTCAGCAGCATCTCTTAAAGAAAGTCATCCGCATGATATTCATATCACAAAAGAAGCGCCAAACTATAGCGTAGACGAATAAAGAAAATCAGCATCATTACATAACAGAAAAACGGTTTGTGTGACGATGGGAATCAAAGTAAATAGAAAACGTGATCAAATAAATGCCTGTTGAATTTCTGACAGGCATTTGTTTTTATAACGGCGACGAGCCAAAGTCCGGGCTTGTCCAAGACTTTGTCACCGCTTATAATCCCGGAATGTGCTTTTTGTCACTTTCGGGGATTCATCATATCAGCAGACCAAAATGCGAAAGATACATAGAACAGAGGCAAAGAAATGAGTCTTTATAAAAAAAACAGAAGAAAAGTATCGAAAAACAGAAAAAATGCATCGGGACATAATACTGGAAGATCAAGTACAAAGAAAAGCCGTTCTGTAAAATCGAATTCGTTAAAGCAGAAGATGAAAAAGAAAAGAATCAGAATAACGGCAGTTGCAGGACTCGCAGTGCTTCTTATTCTGACGATTATTTTAGTTGTGCGCTCCTGTATCGGAGAGAGAAATCAGTTTGTAGAAACAGATGCTTCACAGCCGGATATTGATGTACAGCTTTTGGATGTAAATCCCTATTCAAGGCCCGGAATCGAGAGCGAAGGAGTAAAAGGCGTTGTTATTCATTATACTGCAAATCCGGGAAGTACGGCTCAGGATAACAGAGATTATTTTAATGGCCTTCAATATTCCGGGCAGACGGAAGCAAGCAGTAATTTTATTGTAGGATTGGATGGAGAGATCATACAATGTGTACCGACATGGGAGATCGCTTATGCATCGAATGAGCGAAATGCAGATACAGTATCGATTGAAGTCTGTCACCCTGATGAAACAGGAAAGTTTACTGATGCGACATACCGTTCTCTTGTACAGCTTACAGCATGGCTTTGTGTCAAATTTGATTTGAAAGAAGATCAGATTATTCGCCATTACGATGTTACAGGAAAAAATTGTCCGAAATATTTTGTAGAAAACGAAGATGCATGGGAAATGTTTAAAGATAATGTGTGGGACGCGGTTCAAAAGAAATAGATGATCCGCTTGTTTGGACAATTATATTGAGGACAGTTTCTTTGATTTTCGGAAAATTTGCGCAGACTGTATTTGTAAAATCCCTTGTCATGTTTCTATGGAATTGATATAATGTGTTAGATTTGTTAGTTTGAGTGAAATGTGGAGGGTAAAGATGAACGATCTGGAAATGTATCGTGAACAGCTTGCGATGTGTGATGATAAGCTTATAGATGCGCTTGTAGAGCGAAATGGAATCATCGAAAAGATAATGTCATATAAAGAAACATACGGGATGCCGATTTTGCAGCCTGCGCAAGAGGAAAAGCAGGAAAAAAGGTTGGAAGAAAAGTTACAGGGAAATAAATATCAGGAAGAAATCCATGATGTATTCCAGAGGATTTTGCGGAACAGCAAAAGAATTCAGGCAAGAAAGCTGTTTCCATATAATATTGTATTAATCGGGTTTATGGGAGCGGGAAAGTCTACGATTTCAGATTATCTCAGCACGATGTTTGATATGAAACTTGTGGAGATGGATCAGGAAATTGCCGAGAGGGAGGAAATGAGCATTCCGGATATTTTCGCAACATATGGGGAAGAATATTTCCGCAATCTTGAGACGGAATTATTAAAGGAACTTCAGACAGGCAGAAATTGTATTATTTCTTGTGGGGGCGGAGTAGCGCTTCGCAGTGAAAATGTCGTTGAAATGAAGAAAAACGGAAAGGTCGTTTTATTGACTGCCAGCCCGGAAACAATTTATGAACGCGTAAAAGACAGTAATGACCGCCCGCTTTTAAAAGAAAATAAAAGTGTGGAGTTTATTGCACAGTTGATGGAAAAAAGAAAAGAGAAGTATGAAGATGCGGCAGATGTTGTGATTCGCACGGATGGAAAAACGATATTGCAGATCTGCGAAGAACTGATTACAAGACTGATGGAGTTGGAAGAGAAATAATGTTTGAAAGATTTTTCCCGGATGAATATGTGGTATCTACATATGTAATCCCATTTGAAAGATTGTATGAAGAGGGATATCGAGGAGTAATTTTTGATATAGATAATACTCTTGTGCCTCACGGTGCACCGGCAGATGACAGAGCAAAAAAACTGTTTCGGAGATTGAAAGAGATTGGATTTTCCTCCTGTCTCATTTCTAATAATCAAGAAGAACGAGTAAAAATGTTCAATCAGGAGATTCGGACAAATTATATTTATAATGCGCATAAACCTTCAACGAAAAATTATGAGAAAGCGATGAAGATTATGGGAACTGATAAAACAAATACATTTTTTGTCGGAGATCAACTGTTTACAGATGTCTGGGGAGCGAAAAGAACAGGAATACATAATATTCTTGTGAGGCCGATCGATCCAAAAGAAGAGATTCAGATTGTTCTTAAGAGGTATCTTGAGAAGATCGTTCTTCATTTCTATAAAAAAAGATTGAAAAATGAAAGAAATTAGTATAGAATTATTAAATGGAGTGCTAAAATAGTGAACGATTTTGAAGGAGGAAGATAAATGATTTCAGCAGGAGATTTTAAGAACGGAATTACTGTGGAAATTGATGGAAATATTTACCAGATTTTGGAGTTCCAGCATGTAAAACCGGGAAAAGGTGCAGCTTTCGTAAGAACAAAATTAAAAAATATTATCAGTGGCGGTGCGGTAGAGAGAACATTCCGTCCGACAGAGAAATTCCCGAAAGCTCATATTGACAGAAAGGACATGCAGTATCTGTATCAGGACGGTGATTTGTACAACTTTATGGATGTTGAGACATATGATCAGATCGCTTTGAATGCGGATGTCGTAGGAGATGCTTTGAAATTTGTGAAAGAGAATGAGACAGTTAAGATCTGCTCACATAACGGAAATGTATTTTCTGTTGAACCGCCGCTTTTTGTCGAGCTGGAGATTACAGAAACAGAGCCGGGATTTAAGGGCGATACTGCACAGGGAGCAACGAAACCGGCTGTTGTAGAAACAGGCGCTACGGTTATGGTTCCGCTTTTTGTTGAGCAGGGAGATGTTCTGAAGATTGATACTCGTACAGGAGAGTATTTGTCAAGAGTTTAATCAAAGCGATATTTTAGATTTTGTGTCTATATAGTGTTTTGAAATTATATAAAAAGATTCCGTCTGAGGGCGGAATCTTTTTTGTGCAATATTACATGTTGCATTTTCTTTTTTGATTCTCTATAATCAAGAGCACATAATATTTTTCAAATTATCAATGTATTTCAAGGTACAGTTCGTACCGGATTTCTCATTTAATTCAAATTGAACCGCATAAAAAGGAAGGAGTTATATGACTTATATTGAATTTGCAGATGCGGTAGAAAAGATGATGAACAAAAAGATGAAAGGGGGCGTTCGTGCAAGCTTATATACGGCAATGAAAAATAATGGGAAAGAGAGAACGGGTATTTTGATTGAAATGCCCGGGATCAATATTTCTCCGACAATCTATCTAGAAGAGTATTACGAAAGCTATGTGGCGGGTAGAAAGATAGAACAGATTGTAGATGACATCAAGCAGCTTTATGAAGAAATAAAACAGGAAAAACCGTGGGATTGTGAATCTTTTCGGGATTATGAAGGGGTCAGAAACCGGATTGTATTTAAAGTGATCAACACGGCAAAAAATCGAAAATTTTTAAGAACCGTTCCCCATTTAGCGTTTCTTGATCTGTCTATTGTTTTTTATGTTCTTGTTGATGTGTCTGAAGAAGGAACAGCGGCAATGGTTGTTAACAGAAGCCATGCAGACACTTGGAAGGTGCAGGCAGAAACATTGTGGGAAGACGCGGTGAAAAATGTAAAAAATCTGCTTCCGGCAGAATTTGTTACGATGAACCATGCATTAAAATCTCTTTTAGGGGATGTGGAATATGAAGAGGGAGATCTTCTTTTAGAAAAGAAAAAAGACTATGATCAGATGTATGTTTTATCAAATAAATTCAGAAATTATGGAGCGGCATGTATTGCTTATCCTAACGTGCTCGAAATGATCGGTCAGATTTTAAAGAAAGATTATTATATTTTGCCAAGCAGTGTTCATGAAGTGATCATTGTGCCATATTCAGAAATCTATGTATGCAGTAAGTTGGATGAGATGGTAAGAGAAATCAACAGTACACAGGTTGAAGAGGAAGATGTATTAAGTAATCATGTGTATTTGTATGACAGAGTTTCCGGTAAGCTTCGTGTCGGATCATCTGTACAGACAGGGAGGATGATGGCATGAGACGATGGATGAAAGTTGTATTTTGTTTTCTTTTTGGAATCATTTTTACGAACATGTTCACTATGGATCAGGCAGTCGCAGATGAAAGCTTTGGAAAAAGAGAAATCTCAGCAGAATCATCCGTATTGACGCAGAAAAAACAAGCAGTGTTAGATATGGAAACAATGACATTTTCGTTGGAATCAGAGGCAGATGAAGACGGAGATACGATATCGAAAGGTATGATACTGACAACTGCGGGAATCACATCGGATACATATCCGGCAGTTTTGACAAAATCGGATGAGATGTTCAAAAAAGCGGCGGCAATTTCAGAAAGATCAAAAGTAGAACTGACAGTAGGAGAAGAGATTTATTATGGCAATTACAGCACTAATTATTTTGATGTAAACGGAAAACCTGCATACTGTCTTGAACCGCTGAAAGATACTCCAAATTCAGGTTCGTATGAAACGCAGGCATTAACCGGCGGAGCTGTAAGAAAAGGATTGTATTATGCATATGGCGGTCCAGGATATGAATTGTATAGGGCAAAATATGGTGCGATCGGCATTGGAGAAAATTATTCTGTAAATGACGAATACTGTATGAGTCATTGCATTTTGTCGTATCTTTATATGGGAACGGAGGAAGCGTTTCTAGGATTAGATCAGCAGGTAATTGAAAATTTAAAACAGAAGGCAAAAAATATAGAAAGTATGCCGGATCCGCCGGAATCATTTTACGCGTTTTTGTTTAACTTAAATTCAGCCGGACAGACAATGGGAGGAAGTGGAAAAGACAGAGTCGGATCTATTGAGATTTATAAATATTCCGATCATCCGGAATGGATAGAAGGAAACAGATGCTATTCTCTTGCAGGAGCGGTGTTTGGTATCTATGAAAGCGGAAAAGACAAACTATTATGGGAATTGGCTACAGACGAATCAGGTTATGCAAAAAAAGAAAATATTCCGATCGGAAATTATGATATCAGGGAATTAAAAGCTCCGGCCGGACATGTTATACAATTTAAGCCGCAATCTATCCGAATAGATGAAAACAAAGTATGTACATATAAGTGCACAGATCAGGCGCAGTATTATCCGATAGATCTGATTTTACAGAAAAAAGATAAAGAAACAGATCAATCAGAAGCTCAAGGAGCGGCAACATTGGAAGACGCTCAATTTTCTATTAAGTATTATTCCGGATATTATGAAAAAAATCCGGCAGATTCAGGAGTAACACCGGTCAGAGAATGGATTATGAAAACGGATTCAGAAGGAAGAATAAGAATGAAAGAAGAACAAAAAGTCAGTGGAGATCCGTTTTATAAAAACACGGAAGGAGAAGTTGTTCTTCCGCTTGGAACTGTTACATTTCAGGAAATAAAAGCTCCTGAAGGATATTTGCTCAACAATGAAATTTTTATAGAAACGGTTAGGGAAGAAGGCACAGGACAGACAGATACAATTTTTCAATGTCCTACAATACCTGATCAGATCATCAGAGGTAATCTGCAGATTGTAAAATTTCGTGAAGATAAAGAGGAAGAATCAGAGCAGGGCGAACAAAAAGTACCTTTGGAGGGAATTGTTTTTACAATCACATCAAAAACAACAGGCTGGCAGTGTGAAATTGTAACAGATGAAAACGGATATGCGTCAACATTCCGACAAGGAGAAGAACAGCAGAAAGGAGGTCTTGTATATGATACATATATTGTGAGCGAAAAAAAGGCGCCGGAAGGGTTGACTCCGGTAGGAGATTTTGAGATTACAATAGAAGAAGATGCGAAAACGCTATATTACATATTAGAAAATAAGAAAATATTTTCTCCGGTAAAGCTCGTGAAAAAAGATAGCGAGACAGAAAAAATAATTCCTGTTGCAGGAGCGGTGTTTCGGCTTTTGGACAAAGATAAAAAACCGATTACGATGACGACACATTACCCGAATGAATCAGTTTACGATCTGTTTAAAACAGACGAAAACGGAAGTTTTGTTTTGCCTGAGAAACTTCCTGCCGGAAATTATTATTTTCAGGAGGTGGAAGCGCCGCAAGGTTATCTTATAGAAGATGGATTAATTCCATTTACAATTATAGAAAATCATGACTGGGAGAAACCTTTTATTGTTGAGTCGAAAGACAGACCGGCGAAAGGGCGCATTTATATTCAAAAAAATGATTCTGTAACAGAAAAAGGAATCTCAGGAGTAAAATTTGAGATAAAGGCAGCAGAAGATATTTGTACTCCTGACGGAACTGTTCGTGTGGAAAAAGGAACAGTAGTCGGATCATTAGTGACAGACCAAAGCGGGAAAGCATGGTCGGAAGAATTGTATCTTGGAACGTATGAGATCATAGAGACAAAGCAGGCAGAAGGTTATATTTTGCCGGAAAAGAGCGTTGAGATCGAATTAGAGTACGAAGGTCAGGACGTACCGGTTGTGACAAAAGAGACGGAAATATTAAATAAGCCTACGTCTGTAGTTATCCGAAAATCAGATGGGGAAACAAAGAAAGCACTTTCTGGTGTGAAATTTGAACTGCGGGAAAAAATATCGGAAATAAACGAAGAATCCGATGCAGAAGAGGAAGATCCCAGTGAAGAGAACACAACGTATATTACAGATGAAAATGGAGAAATACATCTTTCTTATCTGCGTCCGGGAGTCTACTGTCTTTATGAGTCTGAACCTTTGACAGGATATATAAAAAATGAAGAAGTGTGGGAGTTTCAGATCAGGGAAGACGGAACAGTAGAAGGAGAACAGGAAAAAATTCTGGAGATTGAAAATCATCATACACGGATCACGGATACACACGCCGTTTGGAAAGAAAGCAAGGCAAAAGAAATTATTGCAGGAGAGGAACATATTATCTGCGATACAGTCAATTTTAAATATATGGAAGCAAATGCATCTTATACGATGAAAGGCATATTGATGGATGCAGATACAGGAAAAGAACTGCTTCAGGACGGGAAACCGGTAACATCAGAAAAAACATTTAAAGGGAAAGACGCAAAAGACGGGATTACAATGGAATTTGATGTTGATTCAAGAAAATTTCCGGGGAAAAGAATTGTAGTTTTTGAAGTATTGTATCTCGGTGATTGTTTGATTGATGCACATCGAGATCTGAGAAATCAGGAACAGACAGTATCTATTTTGAAAAAAGAAGAAGTTACGGTAAAAACCGGAGATAATAAGGTATATATGAAGCAAACGATTTTGATTATGTCGGCGTCTGTCTGTATTTTATATGCTACTTGGAAACGAAAAAAACGAAGACATTAAAAACGACCGATCAAGGATGCAGCAGCTGAATTGTTCTATTTGAGAAATTGCTTTAGAAATTTATTTAAAGATTGCTTATTAGAATTATTAAAATTAGTGTTTAGAGCTTGCTCAAAATTACTGGGCTTAAAATTACTGTTTAGAATTTGCTCAAAATCAGTAGTAATATAAAGCGGTTAGTGTTATAATATTGAGAAAGTAAAGACTGTTTTTCAGAACAGAGAAAGGACGTAGATTATGAGCAAAGTAGAAGAATTTATCGCCGAGACAAAACTGAATGATCTGCTGCACAAAAAAGAGGCGGAAAGTCAGAAAAATAAAGTGATCTGGGTATTGGCAATTATTGGAGCAGTGGCAGCAGTTGCAGGAATCGCTTACGCAGTGTATCGTTTCTTTACACCGGATTATTTGGAAGAGTTTGAAGATGATTTTGACGATGACTTCGATGATTATTTCAGCGAAGACGATCAGGTGTAAGAAACTGTTTGCAAAAGTAAAACAGAATATACAGGCAGAGTGTGGATGAAACTGCACCCTGCCTGTTTTGCAGTTGAAAAGGTGTCTGCTTTGCAATGATATATGGATGAAGGATTGACATAAAAGTTAACAGAAAAATTGATAAAAGAGTAAGAGTTAATGCGGTAATTTTCTGCTGTGTTAAAAAGAAAAATTATTATGAAAGGAAAAGCTTATGAAGAAAGGGCAGATTTTTGAAGGAATAATTGAAAGAGTAGATTTTCCGAATAAAGGACTTGTGAAAGTTGAAGAAGAAGGTAAAGATGCCAGATATGTGACTGTAAAAAATGCAGTACCGGGGCAAAAAGTGCGATTCATTATAAATAAATTTAAAAAAGGGAATGCAGAAGGCAGGCTGTTAGAAGTTCTGGAAAATTCCTCTCTTGAAACGAGGAAACCTGTATGCAGTATTTTTCCGGCATGCGGTGGATGCATGTATCAGACAATGCCGTATGAAGAACAGATGAAAATGAAAGAAGGACAGATCCGAAGAATTATGGATGAAGCTGTGGACGGCGAGTATTTGTTTGAAGGTGTGAAGGCAAGTCCGAAAGAATTTGCATATAGAAATAAGATGGAATTCTCATTCGGAGATGAATATAAAGATGGTCCTTTGTCGCTCGGACTTCATAAAAAAGGAAGTACTTATGATGTGCTGACCGCATCCGACTGTAAACTCGTGCATAAAGATATGAATAAAATTCTCGTGTGCGTATTAGAGTATTTTAAAGAGCGGAAAGTCAGTTATTATAAAAAGATGCAGCATGTCGGATATTTAAGACATTTACTTTTAAGACGGGGAGATACGACAGGAGAGATCCTTGTCAATCTTGTCACAACAACGCAGGAAGAACATGACTTATCAGAACTGACAGAACAGCTTTTACAGCTTCCGCTTGAAGGGAAAATCGTAGGTATTCTTCATATTTTGAATGATTCTTTGTCAGACGTTGTAAAAAGCGATGAGACGAGGGTTTTATATGGACAGGATTTCTTTTATGAAAAACTGCTCGGATTACAATTTAAGATCACACCGTTCTCCTTCTTTCAGCCAAATACAAAGGGGGCGGAAGTGCTTTATGAAACAGTGCGCGAATACATAGGCGATATCCATGATCTGACGGTGTTTGATCTGTTCAGCGGAACAGGCACGATCAGTCAGGTGCTTGCTCCTGTGGCAAAAAAAGTGATTGGCGTAGAGATTGTAGAAGAAGCAGTGGAAGCGGCAAAAGAGAATGCAGAAAGGAACGGACTTTCTAATTGTGAGTTTATTGCCGGGGATGTGTTTCAAGTGCTCGATGAAATAGAAGAAAAACCAGATGTGATTATACTCGATCCGCCGCGGGATGGAATCCATCCGAAGGCATTGCCGAAGATCTTGGATTATGGAGTAGACCGTATCGTATATATTTCCTGTAAAATGACAAGCTTGGCAAGAGATTTAGAGATGATACAGCAGAGAGGGTATACGGTTGAAAAAATGACGGCAGTGGATCAATTTTGTGAGACTGTGCATGTGGAGACGGTTGTTCTTTTGTCCCAACTAAAACCAGATGACACCATAGAGATCGATTTGGATTTGGATGAATTGGATGCAACCTCTGCAGAAACCAAGGCTACTTACGAAGAAATCAAGGAATATGTAAAAGAAAAATATCAGCTGAAAGTGTCTAATCTGTACATTTCGCAGATTAAAAGAAAGTGCGGAATAGAAGTCGGAATCAATTACAATCTTCCAAAATCAGAAAATTCGAGAGTTCCGCAATGTCCACCGGAAAAAGAAAAAGCTATCCGGGAAGCATTAGAATATTTTCAGATGATTTCATAAAAAATATTTGCGAAGTAACAGAAGCGATCAGGAATTGTGTATCTTGATCGCTTCACTTATATGGGTATCTTATTCTTTTTGGGTTTGCTTTTTTTGAGAACTATCATAGAGATCATCAAGCTCTTCTTCCAGTTTGTAAATCCGGTGATGCTGATAACAGATTATTCCGGGAAATCCGGCAGCTATAATGAATGACAGCAATAGTATTTTTAAAGCGTCCCATCGGGTTTCCATGCCGTTCATTGAAAATCCACCTACCAAATTGAAAAACAGGATATAGAAATATCCGCAGAAAAATCCGATATAGCCCAGTGCAGATAATAGGTTTTTGAGTTTTTTATACATAATCATCTCACTCCTTGTAATAATGATTCTAGCGAATTATTCGCTAAAATTCAACAGCGAATATTCCGCTAATGTATGATGAGGATACGAGGTGGAAGCTATGTATCGAAGAATCAGAAATTTAAGAGAAGATGTTGATCTTACTCAGAAACAAATGGGTGAGATATTGAATTGCAGTCAGCGTATATACAGCAACTATGAATGTGGCGATGTGGATATTCCAACATCGGTGTTGATCAAATTAGCGGAATTTCATAAGACCAGTATTGATTATCTGTTGGAATTAACGGATGAGAAACGTCCTTATCCCAGAAAGAAAAGTGAGAAGTAAAAACAACCCAGATACGAAATCTGAGTTGTTTTTTTTGTAAGCGATATTGCTGGGAGATGCATTATCTTTCCTGGTCTTTATGGTATTTCGGAGTCCGTGACTGTCTCTTTAAGGCAGTTTCTTTTTGATGAAGTCTATGCAGGATAGAGTGTAAGGACTCGGTTTCCTGTAATTCAGAATTGATGATTTTTTCTGCCTTTTGTAGCATATCATTTCTGAAAGCTGACTGAAAGGTTCCCTCTAAGTGCTCTCTTACTTCCTGCATTTTTTCCGGTCTTAGTTTTTCACGTTCTTCTAGTACAGCATCCACATCTTCCGGAGAGATCTTTTCTTTTATTTCCAGAAAATTCAGAGTACCCGTTTCTTTTTGCTCATTCAGAGAAACTAACTGATCTTTCAAACGTTTTTGTGTGTCCTGCATTTTTTCTATCTTTTGTTGAATTGCTTTCATATCAGAATCATTGTGACAATTTAAACAGGAGAACAGATACGCTTTCCGGCTTTTTAGCTCTTCGATTTCTTCCGTAAGAGCAGCAATCTTCTGATTAAACTGCCGGATTTGTAAAAACTTCAGAGGACTGCAGATCTTTTTTTCTGCTTGTAAAGCTTTTTTCTCTGAAATTTTTCCAGTTATCTTTTTCTGAACAGATTTATATTCTTTCACAAGCGTGATGGCTTTATCTAATACCTCTGATATTGCACGTTGCTGTGAGGTATCATGGAGAACATGATATTGGAGTGTTATCAGACGGCTTCTCAGGGATTCCAGTGCTGATGCAATGGCAGGAATACTTTCTTTCAGGGCTTTCGTAAGTTTCTGGATCTGTACTTTTAATTCTTTCAGCAGACGGTTGTCTTCTTTGATCTGACGGTTTAAAGCACAGAGTGTAGATGGGATTCCCATTGCTTCCAGATTACGGGCATGATAACCTTCGTGAATGGTGGGCTGTTCTTCCAGCCCACGGTCTGCGTTGCTTCTGCAATCAATGCGGGCTGAAAGCTGATGCTGCTGCAGGGAAAGGTTTACCGCATCTTCCCAGCCCTTTCTCCAGCACAAAAGCTGTTCCTCGCTGTTCCATACTTCGGAAATGGGGTTCTGACGTCCGTATCGGGTGCTTTTCGGGGATTTCGATGTTCTGATATAGTCTGGATGATTTTGAGCCTCAGAGGGCGTTAAATAGACCTTTTTCTTCCCTGATTGATAGGGATATTGTTTTTCCCATCCATCCTGTTTTGCGATGAGAAATTCTTCTGCCGTAAAAGCCTGTTCGTCGGAATCACGGCGGCAGAGATATTCTTTCTGTGTTTTTGCCTGCCAGTGTCCGGCCTGATCCAATGGTCTGACAGTCAGAAGGATATGAGCATGAGGATTGTGACCGTCTGTGTCATGGATACTGACATCAGCACACATTCCTTTGGAAGTACATTGTTCCTGAATGAATTGCCGGAGTATCTGTTTCCAGTCAGACAATTCCAATTCTATAGGAAGGGCAACAATCAGTTCTCTTGCCAGACGGCTGTTCTTGGCTTTTTCAACGGTTTCCACAGCTTCCCACAAAGTCTGACGGTCTTTCCAGTGGACAGGTGCGGTATCGGATAAAAAGATTTCACTGTACTGACAGCCCCGTTTTCGGGTGTAGTCGTGGGTGATACCGTCATAGTCGTTGTAAAGCCGTGAACAGGAAGCATAGGCTGCTGCGGCTACAACAGAACGCCCCGTTCCACGGCTGATGATCTTGGCTTCTAAATGGTAAATAGCGATAAGCATTCCTCCTTTTGGTGCAGAATCATGAGGCACGAACAACTGCGAAAAGCTGCCGGTGACAGGTTTTGCAGACAGCCTGCCGTGGAATATCCACGACTGCAACGGATGATCAGCAGGTGCGGTGTTCTGGACAGCAGGGACAGAAAAGGCAGGCTGTACAGTCGATGACGTTTACGGAAACGACTGGCCCTCGGCAGAGCGTACGAGCCCCGTAAGGGGATACCACCGCCCCTTCGGGGTGGTGAGTAAGTGCGCCCTTCGGGATTGGAATACGTACAAAGATGCTTAATCATGCTTCTGAAGATGAAAGCTGAGAAAATGACGGAGTTCTTCCCGGCTCATTTCCCTGACTTCCGGAACAACATATTCCAGTTCCGCACCTTCCAGGATCAGCCTCCTGGTCCTTGCATTCCGCTCTTTTCTCCGGTCTCTTGCCTGTGCAGCTTCCAGCCGGTGTTTTGCCTGTAACAGGGCTTTTTCTTCTGGTGTCATTGTTTTTTTATCTGCCATATCTGGCACCCCCTTTGTGCCCGTATCCGGGCTGTTTTGTTCTTGTTTGGGTTATTCCTGGTACTGCTTTTTATCTGAACAGGGACAGATACCCTCATCCATATTTCAAGATACAGAAAGTAGTATCTATCCCGGTGTATTGTGGCAGTCCTGTAGTATTTCATCTTCCCATTGCTGGTGCTGCCCGTCATTCAGAGTAATAATCTTTTCGCTTCCTCCAGATTTTTGGATGCATTGTCCTGCCGGATGTTACGGTTGTTGATCCGGATGGGGACACAGCGCTCAAGGATCCGGTCATAGATCCGTCTGTGGGCCATATCCGCTGGGGTATTCAGTTCCGTCAATGTGAGATTCGTCGTTACGATCAGCGGTTTCCTGCTCCGATAGCGGCTGTCGATCACATGAAAGACCTGTTCCAGGGCAAATTCGGAGTTCCGTTCCATTCCCAGGTCATCGATAATAAGCAGGCTGTAACGGTTCATGCTGTCGATGAACAGATTCCTGTCCTCAGAATGCATACCTGCCAATGTATTGAGGATTCGGGCAAAGTTCGTCATCAATACGGGAATGCCTTTATCCAGAAGGGCATTGGCAATACAGCCTGCAAAGAAGGTCTTTCCGGTTCCGACATCTCCCCAGAGGAGAAGACCGGAAGACCGGTCTTTCATGCTGTCCCAATTTTCCACATATTTATGGGCAAGCGCCATCTCCGGATTTACCCCGCTGTCTTTGGCAAAGGTATAATCATAGAATGCCTTATCCTGCAGGCCGCTGGTCTTCATCCGTTGGATTTCCATCTGTTTTTCCTTAAGTTTTCGTTTGGCTTCTTCCTGATCATAGAGTTCCTGCTGGCATCTGCATCGGATGGGCGGCAGGAATATCCGGCCCTGTAAGGTATATCTTCCCTGCCGTGGTGTATGACACTTGGCACAGTAGATCAGGTGGTCGGATGGATTGAAATATTCATCCGGCTACAACTCTCTGGCTGGAAGCGGATCGGTTCGTTTTTCTGTGAACTTTCTCATAATGTTTCGTACTCCTCACTTTCGTAAATGCTTTGCCGGGAAGGGGGATTGTCCTGCCTTGCCCAGTTGATGATGGTGGCTGCATGGTTCTGGTAGTGCTTTCCGGTGGAAGCCATGTAGCCGGATAAACGTTCAATATATTCCTGCCAGTCTGAAACCGACTGTCTGACTTCTTCCAGTTCTTTTTCTGACAGAAATACATTTTGAAATTTTCCATATGGCGAGAGGTTCTTTGCTCTCTCATTTTTCAATAAATTATTTTTTCCTCTCTCTTTTTTATTAGTGGACAGTTTTTTGTCTGTCTCGGAGATAGAATTCTGTCTGTCAGAAGGACAGCTTTCTGTCTGTGTCAAAGAAAGTATTTTGTCTGTATGGTGGAAAGTTCCTAACGGAAATTTCACATAAATTCGATTAGGCTGTCCAACACCCTGCCGTTTCCGAAGAATCAACTCACTTTTCTCCAGTGATGTCAAAGATGTTTTGATGGTCATCTGACTTTTTTGCATAACCTTTGCCATTGCTTCAATGGTAAAATAGATGAACACATGACCGGATGCGTCTGTCCAACCTTCATTTTTTAGAGAGAGCCTTGCACGATCCAAAAGAATTACATAAAGCAGCTTGGTTGTTTCATTTAGTTCCGTATCCAAAAGAAAACGGGGAAACACCATATAGGGCGGCAGGCTTGTATCGGCTGTCAGAAATTCTGTCATGTGTCCACCTCCTAATTTCGGCTATTCACCGAGAAAATCCCAGTCTACATCTGTCTCTGGCTCCGGTTCTTCATGAGACGGTAAGGATGCCCTGCTTTGGGGCTCCCTTTGTGCCATCCCTGCTGTCAGACCGGAAAGGAAGAGGGGAAGCGTTTGGTTCAGGCTCTTTTCCACGGCTTCTATAATCTGTGCAACAAAACGTTCTTCCCGTTCCCTTGTTTCCAGATAGGGGTCGTCCTGTGTGCGATAATAACGGTCAAAATAATCGACCAGTGCAAGGGCAATCACATGGCTGTAGGATCTGAATTCCTGCTTGTCCATGGCCTGCAGATATTCCCATGCTTTCCGCTGCAGGTCTTTCTCCAGATTGAAGCGCAGATTTGTGCTTCTGATGTTGTTCGCCATTGCTTATTCCCTCCTTTTCAGGC
>OHQG01000670.1_pt1 | contig 16776 bp, 17 predicted proteins | sample 1577871 | NCBI WGS metagenome assembly OHQG01 (sample SAMEA3879604, study PRJEB24766) | human gut metagenome | biome: human-associated habitat; feature: feces | place: USA | collected 1985/1987
CCGACGGTTTTGGAGACCGTTGCTCTACCGTTGAGCCACTCCCCTAAATGCTTGATTATTATATCAACAAAGCGACTATTAGTCAAACAAAACGCAAATAAATCGGAGATTATATGGAAAAGAAATTCACACTGGGCATTATCGGTGCAGGCAACATGGCGTCAGCCATTCTCGGAGGGGTTCTCAAAGGCGGACTTCTCAAAGCGGACAAAATCATAATCAGCGACAAAGACGACGAAAAATTAGCGGTAATGGCGCAAAACGGCGTTGCCGTGACCAACGACAATAAAGAAGTTGCGACGAATGCCGAGTACGTTATGTTCGCCGTAAAACCTCAAATTGCGCCTATCGTCTTCGAGGAAATAAGCGAAGTGATTTCGGCAAGTACGGTTATATCCATTATGGCGGGTATATCCATTGCCAAACTCAAATCCGCACTTGGCGAACGCAATTATGCGCGCATTATGCCAAATACTCCCGCGCTTGTCGGAGAAGGTATGAGCGCAGTCGCGTTCAGCGAAGGTTACCGTTCGCGTTTTGTGACGGACATATTCGGGTCTGTCGGCAAAGTGGTCGAACTTGACGAAAAACTGTTTGACGCGGTTACGTCGTTGTCAGGTTCCGGTCCCGCCTACGTTTATATGTTCGTCAAAGCGTTGATTGAAGGCGGAATGCAGGGTGGACTTGATTTTGCCACGGCAAAGGAACTTGCGGTTCAGACTGTTCGCGGAGCCGCTCAAATGGTGCGTCTCGACAACAGACCCATTGACGAACTCATCGACGCGGTGTGTTCTAAGGGCGGCACAACAATTCAGGCAGTCGACAGTTTCCGTGCGGACGGACTGGAAGATATTGTCGTCAAAGGAATGACCAAATGCAGAAAACGTTCGGAGGAACTCGGCAATGCGTAAAAAAGCAGTAGACATCTACACCGACGGCGCGTGTTCGGGAAATCCCGGGGCAGGCGGTTGGGCGGCTATACTTTTTTACCGTGCGTTCAAAAGAGAGATAAGCGGAGCGGAAAGCAATACCACCAACAACAGAATGGAACTTACCGCGATAATAAAAGGATTGCAGATGCTGAAAGAGTCCTGCAAAGTCACCGTTTACAGCGACAGCGCCTATTGCGTAGACGCATTTTTGCAGGGTTGGATATACGGCTGGCAGAAAAACGGCTGGAAAACGGGAAGCAAAGACGACGTCAAAAACGTCGATTTGTGGCAGGTTTTGCTTGCCGAAATGAAAAAGCACGAAGTCACGTTCGTCAAAGTCAAAGGACACGCCGACAACGAGCACAACAACCGTTGTGACGAACTTGCGCGCGCTGCAATCAAGAAACTTGTTGCGGAAAGTGCTTCGTGAATAGTGCATTGTGTTGGGAACCGAGCATTTCCAAAATAAAATCAAAAAGAAAAGTTAAAGCAAAAGAAAATCCACCCTAATTGGGTGGATTTTTCATTCATCGGTATTTGCGCTGTATTTGCGCGTGTTTTGACTTGATTTTAACCGAATAGCGGTTAATTTGCTTTTAGGATTGCATTATGCCGTGTGATACTTCTTCGTGCGGTAGAGCAGATAGTAAACTATCGAGCTCAAAGGCAGGTTGGTAAGCAGTATAATCGGCAGTACCATGGTCATAAGTATCAGGGTTTCGTCGTTGACGCTTACGCCAACCGCGAAGAATGCAACGAGTACGAGGATTACGGCAAGTTCAATCATTATCATACCGCGGTTGATAACCGACAACTTGACATTGAAATCCGCACGTTTACGCTTGGTCGGGTTTGCAAGATAAGCAAACGTCGGCAACAACATAAGAACGGCACCGCCGAGCATTATCGGCAGGAAGTAAATCCAGCTTATCTGACGTGCGGTGGACAGCCACATAATCGCAACTTCTACGAGGAATATTGCAAGAACGATGAGCCACGAGTCGCGGTTCAGGCGGTTTGCCTGTATGAAATTGAAAGTGTAGTACTCCGACGTGTTACCGCGGTCGTAAGGACGCATTTTGAACCCGTCGGCATAAAGTCGAGCTTTCAGGTCGGTGTCGGCTTTGGGAAGGGTATGTTCCTGAACTGCGGGTTCGGCTTTCTCTTCGGGAACGGAAGCGATAGAGGAGAAGAATTCGCGGTAATTCACGTTTTCTTTCTCGTATTCGAAAGCGTCGGTGCGTTTGCCGAGAACGGCAGAGGTTACAAACTCACCCTTTGAGTCTGTGCCGACCAACTGAGTTTTGGCTCCGTCGGTATGTATGCTGGCTTCCGCGGTGTCTGCGGGGGCGGATTGTGACGCAGTCTGTTGAGCGTATACAGCATCGGCAGAGTATGCCTCAATCGGGCGGTCATACTCGCCGAAGTTTACGCTCTCCTCGGGTTGGGTGTATGCAACCTGTTCGGTTTCGGAGTAACCCGTGTTTTCGTCGGTCGTGGCGTTTTTGGCGTCTATCTCGGCTTCTTTTTCGTCGAGTTTGCGGAATATATCGCTCAACGTGGCTTGCGGTGCTTGTCTTTCGTCGACAACTCGCTCCGCGCTGAAATAGTTTATTTCTTCTTTTGCTTCTTTTTCTTCATGCAATCTTGCCTGTTCCTGCCAGATTTCGGAAGTGATGATTCTTGACGCCGCCGCAGCTGTTCTTTGCGCTTCGCGACCTGCTTCGTTGTTGTCTTCGGAAACAGTTGCGGGTTGTTCCGGTTCCTCGATTATGGTTGCGGGGAGCACGTTTTCTTCGTGAGCGGCAAGTCTTTCTTTAACAGACGCGAGTTCTTCGGCAAGACGTTTGAGTTCCGCTTGTCTTTCTTCGTCGCGTTTGCGGTTGTTTTCTTCTATTTCGGCTTGCAGAGCAGCAAGTCTTTCGGCTTCCGCCGCGGCTCTGCGTTCCTCTTCACGCTGTTTTTCTTCGTCGGCCTTTTGTTGTTCGACGTGCCAGTTTGCTTCGTCGATAACAAATGTGTCATTACCCGATTTTTCTTCCGAATACTCGGATTTTGCGTCAAGCTGTTCGAATATTTCTTTAAGCGTTACGGTTGCGGCGGTATTTTGAAGGGCAGTCGCGCAATCTGCGGCAACTTCTTCCGACTTGTCTTTGGCTTCGGTTTCTTCCGCGGTTACGGTTTCAGCCGCGACAACATCGATTTCCTCGACTTGTTCTTCTTTTTCGACCGCATTTTCGCTGTCGGCAATTTCGACGGCGTTTTCGGCTTTTTCCGATTGTTCTTCAACTTCTTCGGCAGCGGTTTTTTCTTCTGCAACCGCATAAACGGGCAGAGGAGCCGCAACTTGCCATTGAGCCTCTTCGACAATCAGTTTGTCGGAAAGGGCAGAGTTGGTTTCGTATTCGGATTTCGCGTCGAGTTCCTTGAAAACGTCGGCAAGCGACATTGTGGCTTGTGACCTGAGCGCTTCTTCGCGTTCACGTGCAATTCGTTCGATTTCTTCCGCGCGTTCGCGTTCTATTCTTTCGAGTTCGGCTCTGCGCTCTTCTTCGATACGCTTTTCTTCGCGGAACTTTTCGCGCTCTTCTTCAAATCTCTTTTCGGCGGCTTTGCGTTCTTCTTCGATGCGGGCAAGTTCCGTTCTGCGTTCGTTGTCGATACGCTCGGCTTCGGCTCTGCGTTCTTCTTCGATACGTTTTTCGGCTTCGAACCTTGCCTGTTCTTCTGCAAACTTTCTTTCAGCCGCTATTCTTTCTTCTTCGAGACGAGCAAGCTCGGCTTTTCGTTCCTCTTCGATGCGGGCAATTTCGGCTTTTCGCTCTTCCTCTATACGCGCAAGCTCCGCCTTACGTTCTTCCTCAAAAGTATCCTGTTTGCGCGCGATTTCTTCTTCTGCAAGGCGTTTTTCTTCCTGCAAACGGAGAATTTCGGCGTTGTGAGCTTCTTGCAATCTTTCAAGCTCTGCCTTGCGCTCTTCATTGAGACGTTCTGCTTCTGCTTTGCGTTCCTCTTCAAGACGAGCGATAGCTTCTTCTTTTTCGCGTTTTTCGCGCTCGAACATTTCACGCTCCGCACGACGTTCGGCTTCTATGCGTTCTGCTTCTGCTTTGCGTTCCTCTTCTATGCGTTCGGCTTCTATTCTGCGTTCTTCCTCGATGCGGGCAAGTTCCTCTTCTTTTTCCCTTGCAAGTTGTTCGAGTTCGCGTCTTCTTTCTTCTTCCGCGGCTGCCTGTTCGGCGTCGACAAGCACTTTGTTTTGTGCTTCTTCCGCAAGTTTTGCCGCCTCTTCTTCCGTTATCTCGTTGCCGTTGGGGTCAAGATAAACTTTCTTTTCGACAAGAACGACTTTCTCGACTTCCTTTTCCTTGTAGACGACTTTCTTTTCGGAGTTATCCTTTTTGGTGTAAGGGCGCAGGTCGTCCGTATTGAAAGGGGCGGGGCTTTTATCGAAATCGAATTGCTGAGAAGATACGAGTTTGTCGAGAATGGTACGGGAATACTCGTATTCGGATTTTTCCTTTTGCAGGAAATTTCTGCCCTCGGCAGTGAGAGAGTAGTAACGTCTGCGTCCGCCGCCCGTGTCGTCGGGGTCGCCGTCGTAAGATGAAATCAAACCTTGTTTTTCCAGTCTTTTGAGCTGATTGTAAAGGGTAGGCTGTTTGAGTTTGTACTGGCCTTCGCTTTTGGTTTCGATTTCTTTGAGAATGTCGTAGCCGTAACGGTCCTGACTCCAAAGAGAGCCAAGAATAATGGTCGTTACGTTGCCTCTTATGAGGTCGCTGTTGACAGAAGAAATGTCCATTTTCGAATCTCCCTGTTTGATAATGAAATGATAACAAACTATTATAATAAAGTCAATATTTTATAATAGTTGTGTGGCAAAAATGACGTAAATAGTGCAAATTTTCCTTATTGCGCGTAGAAACGCGCGAAAAGGTCAAATAAAAACTTCCCGACCGGTCGGAGAGTTCAGGAGGATTAAAACATAGCGTCTTAAAGTAAATCAGCAATTGAACAAACCGCTTTACTCATTTCAGTCGTCGTCGCGGAGCGTAACGGCTTTTGCCGCCGCTTTGCGGTGGTCCTGTTCTATTGCGGCGTAGTGTTTTTTTGTGGTGTTTACGTCACGGTGTCCGAGTACGTCCGCAACCATATAAATATCGCCCGTCGCGCGGTACAGGTTGGTGCCGTAGGTGCTGCGCAGTTTGTGCGGAGATATTTTTTTCAAAGGCGAGGCGACCATTGCGTACTTCTTGACCAGATTTTCGACTGCGCGCACGCAGATTCGTTTGACCTGCAATGACAAAAACAGGGCGTCTTCGTCGGGAACGTTCATTTTCTGAGTGCGTGAAAGCAAGGCTTTTCGTTCGCCGTCGACGTAGTATTCCAACGCTTCTTTGACGTCGTCGTTGAAGTACAGGATTGCCTGATTGCCGCCTTTTCGCGTAACCGTGAACGCATTGGATGCAAAGTCGATGTCTTTGATGTTCAGTCCCACGCATTCGCTGACACGTATTCCCGTCCCAAGCAAAAGAGAAAGAATTGCGACGTCGCGTGCACGCGTGTTGAGCAGGATTTTGCGTTGATGTTCGCTCATTCCTTCGCCGTCTTCGGCGGCGTTCAGAATTTTGTCTATTTCGTGGCGTTCAAGCCTTATGATGTCTTTGTCGTGTTGTTTTGGCAGAGTGATTTTTGCGGCAACGTTCACGCTCAGCTTATCTTTGTTGAAGAAGTACTTGAAAAACGTGCGAACAGTGGAGATTTTGCGGGCTTTGCCGCGTTCGCCGTTGGAGCATTCCTTGCCTTCGAAATCGTATAATGTCAGGTATTCCAGATAGTTTTCAAGGTGCGTAACCGTGATTTTTTCAAGGTCGGACAAAGTTATGTCCTCGGGTGCCATATCGCGGAATGCACGGACTCTTTTTGTAAGATAGTCGAAAAAAATGCGCAGGTCGTATGCGTAGTTGAGACGCGTAAGCGCGGTTGTCTGCGGCTCGATGCCCACAAAGAACTCCTCACAGAATTCGGGAAGAGTGTCTCTGATTTCACGCAGGCGCATATTTGTGTTTCTTTCGCGTTCTTTGAAATAGTTTGCCATTTTAGTTGAATACGTATAATTCGCTTTTGTGAGCGTTAATTATGTTGCGTGGTTGAAGAAAAGTACAAAGTGCATTGAGTTGCGGCTTTTGTATACTTTCTGTTACGGCTTTATTTTACCAACTATTCGCAAAATGTCAAGTCTGTTGAAAAACGGACGCTGTTTGCTCTTTTGAATGTTGGTTGAAAGAGCAAACTTTACGAGCCAATATACGGTTGGAGTATAATATATAATTTTTAAGTCAGCGGTGTTTTGGTTGCCTTCCGTTTGACAAAATGATAATATATTGCAGTCAGCAGAGGTTAATATGAGAAAAATCAACAACAGCGAAGTAAAAAGAGTTTGCAAAGAGTTCACAGAAATTTTCAAGAACTATCAGACTTACGCAATGTTTTTCCCGAGAAAAGACCGCAATAAAGGCGTGTATTATTTCTTTCGTTTCGAAGTGAGCGCAGCGCGCAATTATACTTATGTGGGTGGGGATTACGACGTTATTGCCTGCGTGAAAAAACCGGGCGACAAGGACCATAATCCCGCTTTGCAGTTTGCAAATCCGTTTTTTGCCGTGGCGTTTTATGCGGCTACGGGAAATTTTGCCATTTCGCTTGCGTCGGAATATATGAGTTTTGCGGACAAAATCGCAAAGAAATATTACAACCCGTCGACCGACTGTTACATCAAAAACATCGGAGTTGCGGAACGTGCACGCGGAAAAGGTCTGCTTCGTAAAGCAATAGACGAACTTTGCGGCGACAGCGCGGTTTATCTCGAAACGCACGACGAAAGAAACGTGGAAATTTATCGTCATCTCGGGTTTGAAATCTGCGAAGTCGCGGATTTTCACGGAGCAAAGCATTTTGCAATGCGCCGTCCCGCAAAAGCGGAAAATGCGGTAAAATAAAACCGAAATAGAGCGGTTTGTGAAACAGTTTTGCCGTCGGGGTTACCCCGACGGCTTTTATTTGTCAGTCGTTGGAAGCTGTTTTTCGTCGCGTTTCGGTTTCTGTCCGACGTATTCTTCTCGGGTTATGCGGAAAATGATATGGGGCATATCGATGCCGTAATAGTGTTTGACCAGTTCTCCGCACGGCGTCATTCCGTTTCTTCGCGCTACTGCCTGCGACGGCAAATTGTTGTCGCGGATAATGGAATAAATGGCGTCAAAACCCAGATTGTCGAAACCGTATCGCTTGCAGTATTTCGCGCCTTCCGTGGCGTATCCGTAGCCGAAAAAGTCGGAGTTCAGAAGATAGCCTATTTCGGGAACTTCTTTTTCGCCGATATTTTGCATTGTTATTCCGCATTGTCCTATCATTTTGCCGTTTTCGCGCAGGAACATTCCCCAAAGTCCGAAACCGTAACGGCGGTATCGCGCAATCTGTCTGTCCAGCCATTCGCGCGCTTCGCTTTCGCTGAAAGTGTGCGCGTATGCGTACATGACCTTTTCGTCATAAAGCATAAGGCAGAGCGAACCGAAGTCCGCCTCGGTCATTTCTTTGAGTATAAGTCGCGGTGTAACAATGCGGAAAGAGTTGTTTTTGTTGTCCATAAGCGCATTATAATATCGCGACTTGCGTTTTGCAATCATGCATATTTAACGGATTTTGCTTTTTTGGCGTATTTTGTTGTTATAAGCACAAAAAAATGCTATTTTATTGATGAACTTCGGGAGAGAGTAATGAAATACGTTTTCAAAAATTACAAAACCACTTTGGCGGCTTGTTTTACGGGATATATTTGTCAGGCCATCGTCAACAACTTCGCACCGCTTTTGTTCCTGACTTTTCAGACGCAGCTCGGAGTTCCGCTTGCGCAGGTGACGCTGCTTATTGTCATAAACTTCGCAGTGCAACTTGCGGTCGACCTGCTTGCAGCAAAATTCGTTGAGAAAATCGGATACCGCACGAGTGCCGTTGCCGCTCATTTGTTCATAGGCACGGGACTTGTCTTGCTCGGAGTATTGCCTCTTGCCGTAGGCAACGCATTTTACGGTCTTCTTGCGGTGCTCGTATATTCGGTGGGTGGCGGAATAACGGAAGTTCTGCTCAGTCCGCTCGTCGAAAATTGTCCGACCAAGAACAAGTCCGCGGCAATGAGCCTTCTGCATTCCTTTTACTGCTGGGGCAGTGTTGCCGTCATCGGGTTCTCAACGTTGTTTTTCCGTCTTCTCGGAATAGATTTCTGGAACAAACTTGCCATTATATGGTCTGTGGTTCCCTTCCTCAACGCGATTTTCTTCCTGTTTGTTCCGATAGTCCCGCCGCTCGGAGACGGTGAACCGCACGGATTTGCCTCGTTGTTCCGTTCCAAGTTCTTCTGGGTGCTGGTTCTTATGATGTTTTTCGGCGGAGCAAGCGAAATCGCCGTAGCACAATGGGCGTCGGCTTTTGTAGAGAGCGGTTTGGGGGTTTCCAAGTCCTTGGGCGACCTGCTGGGACCTTGTATGTTCGCCGTTATGATGGGCGTTGTCAGAACCGTTTACGCCAAAGCGGGACAAAAGCTGAACCTTACAAAACTGATAATCGTTTGCGCCGTGGTTTGCACGGTCAGTTATATTCTCATTACGCTGTCGCCGTGGGCAGAACTTTCTTTGTTAGGTTGCGCATTGTGCGGTCTGTCCGTCGCAATGATGTGGCCGGGTACTTTCAGTATTGCGGCAAAAACCTTACCGCGCGGCGGTACGGCAATGTTCGCATTGCTTGCGCTTGCAGGTGACCTCGGTTGTTCGGCGGGTCCCACGCTTGTAGGTGCCGTGTCTTCCGCATTCGGCGACGATTTGCAAAAGGGCATACTTGTTGCGGTTTTGTTCCCCGCCTTGCTTATTGCGGTGTCCGTGTTCTTTTTCTTCATGGAAAAAAATCCCGCGAAAACGCTTCGTTTTTGACTGCGTCAACCGCCGCAGAAGTAAATTGTGACACAGAATTTTCCGATACAGCCGCAGACAATGCCACCGAACAGAGCAGCGCGGAAGACAAGGAAAAATAAATTTGAGTTGTCGTTCGACAAAATTTCAATAAAGAAAAAGACCACGATCGTGGTCTTTTTTCAATCGTTTGCCGGAGTAGTCGGATTTCAGATTGTTGCGTCTTCGTCTTGTACTTCCGTGTTTTCTTCGGTATGTTCCTCAACGGCTTTGTTTGCCGCCAAGGCTTTCATTCGTGCGTATCTGGTTATTGTCGCTTTGTTGACGTAAGCAATTACACAAAGCACGGAAATGACAAAGGCAATAAAAATAAAGAAGAAAGCCGCACTCGGATTCATCCACGACATTCCGCCGAAAACCGCAAAAAGCACGCCGATGGGAAGAATGGTTCCCGCAAGCAATGCAGTGGCATATCTAGTTGCAAAGAATGAGAGTATAAGCAACGTGAACTTTACTGTTTGTATAATACAATATTATTTCTATCAGTCTTTAATGATTTGTCGCTTGTGTTATATATGTAAGTAACCCTATCGTGTGATGCTCCTAAAGTTAAAATAATGCTATTACCATTAACTTCGTATGTGCCATAAGCATACATTGGTTGTCCATTTCCTATATATGGAAGACTTGCCGCAAATTCAAAACTTCGATCTTTTTTTAATGTTAATGTTGCTCGTGTAAAGTGCCATCATTGCCAAATCCCGAGCCTGCGTAAGTGCCAACAAAATTTTCTTCGAGATTACAAGCAGATAAACTAAAAATAATAAAAATCGTCAACAACACTAGAATAATAACCATAATGGAAGTTTTTTTGTAAAAGCGACTAACTCTAATCATATGTGTTTCTCCTACGTCGTTCAATATTATGATGATAACTCAAACGGGTTATTCTGTCAACCGTTTTGAGTTATTAAATTAACTCAAATTGGTTATACAATTATCACGTAAAAAATAGTAAGAGGCTAACTTATGGATGTCTTGAAAAAAATAGATTATTTGCGAAAAGAAAAAGGTTGGAGCATTAATTTTCTAGCTATGGAGGCTGGTCTTACCCAATCTACATTAAATAATTTATACAGCCGTAAAACCGAGCCGAAGATCGCTACTTTGAGAGCGATATGTGACGCGCTTGGAATTTCATTATCGGATTTTTTTAAAGAAGATGAAAATTTGGATGACGAACTTACAAGGAAAATAAAATCTTTGACTGATGATAACAAAAAAGCATTGTTACAGATTATAAATAATATGAAATAACTTTAAAAAAAATTTTTACGAAATTTACTTTACTTAAATTAATATTGGCTATTAAATAAATCTTAAAATTTAATGGTGAGGCGAGAGCAGACGAGCCGTGATTCGTAAGGAGCGGAGCGACGGAATAGCGGATTTTGTGGCATATGTTCTGCGTGCGAAGTTCACGCAGGGCACAAAATCGCGTCAGCAACGGGTGAGAATACACCACGCCGACAAAAAAGAAAAACCGCACTGAATAGTGCGGTTTTCTTGGTGGAGAGGGGTGGATTCGAACCACCGAAGTCACTGACAACAGATTTACAGTCTGCTCCCTTTGGCCACTCGGGAATCCTCCCATGTGATACCCCACATAATTTCCTTCGGAAATTCCGCGGGGACCCCGATTTTTCGCCCCATTAATTTCGTTCCGAAATTTGACGGGGACCCTATTTTGGAGCTGGTGACCGGAATCGAACCAGCAACCTGCTGATTACAAATCAGCTGCTCTGCCTATTGAGCTACACCAGCAGATTTCGATTCGGGCACGCTTGCCTCGTTTTCGGCTTTTTTGCCCTCAATGTGCTTGCCCTTACGGGTGGTGCCTCGGGGCGGACTTGAACCACCGACACAGGGATTTTCAGTCCCTTGCTCTACCAGCTGAGCTACCGAGGCGTGCGGTCTAGGGAAGTGGCAGTGACCTCGTCACTGCCACTCGACCTAACTTGGCGATCCGGAAGGGGCTCGAACCCTCGACCTCCAGCGTGACAGGCTGGCGTACTAACCAACTGTACTACCGGACCGTATTAAGTTTGGTGGGCCTTCACGGACTCGAACCGCGGACCAATCGGTTATGAGCCGACCGCTCTAACCAACTGAGCTAAAGGCCCTCATCCGGGGGATTTCCCCAAGTCACGAATTATGGTCGGGGTGAGAAGATTCGAACTTCCGACCCCATGGTCCCAAACCATGTGCGCTACCAAGCTGCGCCACACCCCGAAGTTCGGGAATCGATTCGCGACTATGACAATATACAATATGGCGGCAAAGTTGTCAACTTTTTTGGCGGTATTTTTTAGATAAATTATAGACAAATTGTGAGTCCGACGGAAAAGAAAGCACAAAACCTCTCAAAATCCTTTTCCTTGCAAACGTTAGTATAGCATACGGAGGCGTTATGAATTTCGAATGCAGACAGACAGGGTCGGTAATGACCGTGGAATTTTTGGGCGATATTGACGAATACGCTTGTAGAACCATGCGCGAAGAAATTGACGGACGAATCGAGAAAACCTCTCCGAAGGAGGTTGTTTTCGACATGGAAAAAGTTGCGTTTGTCGACAGCACGGGGCTGGGGCTTATTCTGGGTCGCTATAAGAAGTTGCGCGCAAAAGGCGGCGTTCTGCGTTTGAAGAACGTGCCGCCGCAGGTTGACAAAGTGTTCCGCACGAGCGGAGTTTATTCGGTTGTGGAGAAAATCAGATGAACAAGAAGAATTTTATGAAAATGCAGATACCCGCATGCGGGAAGAACGAGAGTTTTGCACGCAACGTAGTTGCGGGCTTCACAGTCGAATGTTCGCCGACGCTCAGTGAAATCAACGATATCAAAACCGCAGTCAGCGAAGCCGTGACAAACGCGGTCGTTCACGCATACGACGAAGAAAGCCGCGACAACATGATAGAAATCTGCGCGGACATCGACGACGAAAGCGTGCTTACGGTGACGGTTCGCGATTTCGGGCGCGGAATAGAAAACGTAGAACAGGCGAAGGAACCTTTTTTCACCACAAAACCCGACGAAGAGCGCAGCGGAATGGGCTTTACGATAATCGAAACGTTCATGGACGATATGCAGGTTGAGTCAAAGACAGGCGAAGGCACGACGGTAACAATGCGAAAGAGGCTCGGACAGAATGCTGAATCATGACGAAACTCTCGAACTGATAAAACGCGCGCAGGAAGGCGACGAGAGTGCGAAAGAAACGTTGATAGCGGAAAATTTGCCGCTTATCAAATCCATTGTAAAACGTTTCAAGGGACGGTTGGAATACGACGACCTGATGCAACTCGGTGCAATGGGCTTTCTCAAAGCGGCGGCGAACTTCGATTTAAGTTACGGGGTTCGTTTTTCGACGTACGCCGTTCCCATGATTACGGGAGAAATAAAGCGGTTTCTTCGCGACGACGGCGCGGTCAAAGTGTCGCGGTGGGCTAAAAGTCTGGCGCAGAAGATTGCGGCGTACACCGACGAACTGCGCAAAGAAAATAAAGACGAACCGACCGTCGACGAACTTGCAAAAAAATTCGGTTGTGAAGCCGAAGACATCGTGTTTGCAATGGATACGGGGCGTTTTGTCGTATCCTTGAACGAAACGGGCGGTGACGAGGACGGAACACCGCTCGGTGAAAGAATAGTCGGTGCGGAAGCACCCGAAGAAGATATAGACGGGCTTATGCTGCGCGACAGCATAACCAATTTGCCCGACCGTGAGAAAAAAATAATCATTCTCAGGTATTTCAGAGACAAGACGCAAAGCGAAGTCGCGGCGGAACTCGGCGTATCGCAGGTGCAAGTCAGCCGTTTGGAAAACAAAATTCTCGCAAAAATCCGCGAAAAAATAGAATAACGTCGGCAATGCGGTAATATTTACGTTTATTTTGTCCACACTTTAACCGTGGACGTTTTTTTTACGGAAAATCCCGAATGCAACGAAATTTACTACGAGTGCGACGCACCCGAAGAACCCGTGCGTCCTTCAAAAGGAACTTCCGTGTCAAAGAAAACGGACTCGGAGAACTGAAATGCTTTCAAAAGACGATTACAAATCATTCGTAAAAGAGAACGCGCCGAAATCACCGATGTGGCGGTCGCTTGCCGCGGCGTTTTTCGTGGGCGGCATAATTTGCTGTATAGGCGAAGGCGTAAGCGACGCAATCAAAGCCATTTTTCCCGATATGACGACTGAAGATGTGGGCGCATGGACGACAGTTATAATGATTTTTCTCGGTTCATTGCTCACGGGGCTCGGCGTATACGACAAACTAGGGCATTTTGCAGGTGGCGGTTCGATAATTCCGATTACGGGATTTGCGAACTCCGTCGTATCTCCTGCAATGGAATACAATCGTGAAGGCGTATTTTTCGGCGTATGTGCCAAAATGTTCGTCATTGCGGGACCGATTATAGTTTTCGGCATAGTGTTCAGCGTTGTCGTCGGAATAATCGGACTTATTGCCGGGCTGTAACGGGGGAAATGCCATGAAAAAAGGAAAACAGAGCTTTTTTACCGAAAATCCCGTATATATCAGGTCGTCTTATACCATTGTAGGACCGAAAGAAGGCGAAAGCAATTTTGCGGAATATTTCGACACGGTACTGAAAAACGACCTTTGGGGTGAGAAATCCTTTGAAAAGGCCGAAAGCAAAATGCACCGCGAAGCAATTCGCGGAGCAGTCTGCAAAGGTGGTCTTGACTTTGAAAAAGTGGATTTTATGCTTGCGGGCGACCTTCTCAACGAACTCAGCGCGTCAAGCCTTGCCATGCGCTATTTTCAGGTGCCTTTTATCGGTCTTTACAACGCCTGTTCGACGTACAGCGAAAGTCTGCTGCTCGGAGCCGCGCTCATAGACTGCAAAATGGCGCAAAATGTAGCCTGTTCTACGTCAAGTCACTTCGCGTCAGCGGAAAGACAGTACAGATACCCTCTGGAACTGGGCAACCAACGCACGCCCACGTCGCAATGGACTGTTACGGGCGCGGGCTGTACCTTGCTTTCTTCCGTAAAACCGACTGTCGCGGAAGACGAAAAGGCAAAAGAAGAGTTCGAAGAAAAAATACGCCGAGTGCAGAAACAAAACGGCTGTTCTTCCGCGTCCGATGACGAAAACGGCGAAAAAGGCATAAAAGCCGCGGTGGAAAGAGTGGGCAAGGCAATGGACAACATAAAACAAAAGATATTTTGTCGTGGCGCAGGCGGTGAAAACGCCGCAAGCGAACTGCAATGCGACAAATCCTATCGCAGGAACTTCGTTGCGCGTGTTGCAGGCGGTACGTTCGGAAAGGTCGTGGACCTCGGAATAGACGACGAAAGCAACATGGGCGGCGCAATGGCTCCTGCCGCCGCGGATACGCTCATTATGCATCTTGAGGATACGGGCAGAGTCCCCGAAGATTACGACGCAATAATTACGGGCGACCTCGGCAGATTCGGCAGAGAAGCGTTTCTTCACGTTCTGTCGAGAGAAGGAATAAAACTTCCCGCATCGTACAGAGATTGCGGCGCGGAGTATTTCAAGCCCGAACAAATGACGTTTCAGGGCGGTTCGGGTGCAGGTTGCGTGAACACGGCGTTCAACGCGTTTTATCTCAAAAAACTGGAAAGCGGCGAACTTCGACGTGTGCTTGTGCTTGCGACGGGTGCGCTCCTCAACAAAGACACTCCATTGCAAAAGGAAACAATACCGGGAATAAGCCACGCTTTTGTGGTGGAAAGCGAGCCGATTTGACGCATTTTGCAGGGAAGTGCGGTAATTTAGCCGCGAAACTATTATCAAAAACAAGAAAAATTAGAATACTTGCAATTTATGGTCAAACTGTATTTGTAAGTTGTGTATACGGCGTATTTACGGAATAAAACTTCCGAAAAACGTACCTGTAAGAGGCGATATGGAATATTTTCTGACTTATCTGAAAGTTTTTGCCGTAGGCGGTGCGGTATGTATGCTGGGACAGTTGCTTATCAACAAGACCAAAATGTCTTCGGCAAGAATACTCGTGACGTTTATGTTGCTTGGTTTGATACTCGAAGTTGCGGGAGCGTTTTCCTACATGAAAGAATTTGCGTCCTCGGGTGTGACGATTCCGATTATGGGATTCGGCAGCAATCTGGCAAAAGGTGCGCTTGAAGGCGCAAAAGAAGGGGGCATTCTGGGCGCAATTTGCGGCGGTATGCGCGGCGTTGCCGCAGGGCTTACGTCCGCAATAGTGTTCGGTTTTGTGTTTGCATTGCTTTGCAAGTCGCGAAGTAAAAAAATCTGATACGTAAAAAATCGGATACCTTAAAAGCTGAATAAAAAGCATAGACACAAAGGTTTAATCGAAAAAACGGTCACTTTGTTTTTGCGCTTGTGATTGGAATGTGGTTTCAAACTAGCAAGATTGTTGCAATAGACAATCAATCGACAAAGCGTTAGAGGTTGTTTGAAGTCAAACCAAAATATGCCGCAATCAAGACAGGTTGTAATGACAAATGTTATTATGTTCGCAAACTAAATGCGCTTTTAGCGCATTTTTTTGTTATTCGTTTTATTCATGTATAGGTTTTTATACGACGGTTTATTTCAGTTGTACGGAGTAAGATCAAGCAATCCGTCAAGCTGTTTGCCGTCGAAAAATATGTTCGGCACTTCGCCTACTATGAGATTTTCGCAAACGAGAACTTCGGCTTTTACGGTTATTGTAGGCTCGTCGATAGGCGTTATTATGCTGACTTGCGCTTTTACGTCTATGTACAGTTTGTGTAAGGTCTGGTTTATACCTGCACTCTGAAAGAAACTCACGAAATCGCATAGCGCGGAGCCTATCGGCATTACGTTTATGGTTACGTCGGGACCTACGCCCGTAAGCAGAGCAAGTCCCGTGAATGTGCCGACCGCTATGGAAATTTCCTGCAAGCCCAAAGAGTCGAGGTTTGCTTGGGCAAGGTTGGCTATTTCGCGCGAAATCATGTTGATTTCGGGAGAATTTGCCTGTACCATCGTGACTTTTCCGTCGTTGTCCTGAACCACCGAAAACAAGTCGTCGTAATCCAACCCGTCGCCCACGACCGACGTTACCGCAAGGTTTATTGCGTTGGTGCATATGGCGCGAACCTGCGCAACCGCGCTGCCCATTACCGTCGGAACGATGTTGTTTCTGAAATAAACGGTGCAGAATATAAACGCCGCGATAAATATTGTTATCGCCGCCGCAATTCTGATTATTCTGGGGCGCATTTCTTTGCGTATTCTGCTCACACGTCCATTATATGCGGGGTAAACCGCCTGCGATTATAAGAAGATTTGCCGAAAAGGGCGGCATTCAGCCGCGAGAAATCCGCAAAACTTCTTCACATTGCGCGCTTTTTCGATTTAAACGGGTTTTGCCGCGCGAAAATGAGCGAAAATCCGAGAAATCCGCCGCAATCGTTCTTGTAAAGTTGACTTATCGCGTAAGAATTGGTATTCTATTTTGAGTTAATCAATCGTGCGCGCAGGCATTTTGCGCGCGTGCTTACGGAGATATTATGAAAGAAAAAATCGAAAGCATCAAATCGGCTGCTTTGCTTGCCGTCGAAGAGGCTGACTCTTCCGCCGCTTTGAACGACGTCCGCGTGCGTTTTCTCGGCAAAAACGGCGAGATGACTTCGCTTATGAAGTTGCTCGGTACCGTGTCCAAGGAAGAACGTCCCGCAATGGGCAAAGCTCTGAACGACGTTCGCGTCGAAATCGAGTCCGCGCTCGACGCCAAAATCGCCGCCGTTTCCGAAAGAGAAAAACAGGCGCGTCTGGCTGCGGAAGCCGTTGACGTGACTCTTCCCGCAAAA
>OHQG01000675.1_pt1 | contig 16744 bp, 11 predicted proteins | sample 1577871 | NCBI WGS metagenome assembly OHQG01 (sample SAMEA3879604, study PRJEB24766) | human gut metagenome | biome: human-associated habitat; feature: feces | place: USA | collected 1985/1987
GGTTTTCGCCCGCCGCGTCAAGGACGGCCGGGCGGTTTTTGTATCGCGTGGGATAAAATGACGCCGAAATCCATACAATGGACAAAGCAAATAAACGGAGGTGTCCTTATGCAAAAAAGGCTGCTGCGTTGGGAGCTGATCGGCTTCGCGTTCACCGGCGCGGTCGGTACGCTGCTGCATTTCGTGTACGAGTGGACCGGAGGCAATCCGCTCATCGCGGCGTTCTGTGCCGTCAACGAGTCCACCTGGGAGCACATGAAGCTTCTTTTCTTTCCAATGCTGGTTCTTGTGCTTTTTCTTTTTTTCAAACTGCCGGAACAAAGTCCGATTCCAGTAGCACTCTCCATTGGGACGCTGGTTGGGTTGGCATTGATTCCAATTCTCTTCTACACATACACCGGTGTGCTGGGCTTCTCTGTCATGGCGATTGATATTGCAATTTTCTACATCAGTGTTCTGGGTGTCTTTCTTACCGGATGGTTTCTGAAAGATAACCGCAAACTTGCCAACCGTAATGGACTGCTACTTACCTGCCTTGTAATTCTTGCAATTCTGTTTTTTATCTTTAGTTACTATCCGCCTGAGATTGGACTTTTTCAGGAGCCATAAGCTATTTTTTAATAGGAAAACAGGTCGGTAAGGGATTTACAAGAAATTCTCACCTGCAGTTCTTTCCTGATGCCAGATTTTTTCTTGCTACTCGCAAAAAAAGAATCCTGCATCTGCAAGATTCTTTTTCAGTAGCGGAAGGGAGATTTGAACTCTCGACACCACGGGTATGAACCGTGTGCTCTAGCCAACTGAGCTATTCCGCCATATTCAATTATTTGTTTTGGAATGGGACCTACAGGGCTCGAACCTGTGACCCTCTGCTTGTAAGGCAGATGCTCTCCCAGCTGAGCTAAGATCCCATATTCCTGCGGGTTACTCATCTGCAACCCGCTTTGCTAGTATACTATATAGGAATAGTGAAGTCAAGCACTTTTTCAAAAATATTTTTGAAATATTTAAAATTTTTGAAAATATTTCAAGATTCAAAATTACTCCAATAATTCTGTCAAGCTGCCGGATACCTGCCTTATGAGATACCTTTGCAAATCATATATCTCTCCGTACTCCCTACTCCTTCGCAATAAACAAAACACCCAGTGTTCCCGGTCCACAATGGCTGGATACTACACCGCCGGCTCTTGTTTCTAAAATTTCATGAAAGACATGCAGGTCATTGAGATAAGCCCGTACCTTATCTACGATTTCCGGGGCACTGCTGGAATGAGTGATAAATACACGTTCCGGCCGGGCATTCTTCATTGCTTCTTCCATGTCTTTCACATAAGAGAGAACAACCTTTTCCATATTACCACGATATTTCTTTCCCGGTCCCATTTTACCATCCTCAACACCAATCCGCGGATGAAGCTTTAATGCACCACCGGCTAAGGCAGCCAGTCCACTGCATCTGCCACCACGATAAAGATAGGTTAAGGTGTCTACCACAAAGCTTGCCCGAACCAGAGGCTTTAATTCTTCAATGCGTGCAGTAATCTCTGCCGCGCTCTTTCCCTGCTGTGCCATTTCGGCTGCTTCTATGACAAGAAGTCCGATACCGGTAGAAAGGTTTGCAGAATCAATTACTGTAACCAGATTTTCTGCCTCCAGTTCTTCCGCTGCAAGACGCATCACATTCATGGAAGAAGACATCCCGGATGCAATGGCAAAACAGATAACCTCCTGACCTTTTTCTACATAAGGCTTTAACAATTCTACTGCCTGCTCTGCGGATGGTGCTGAAGTCTTTGGAGTGGTCTTGTGTTCATCCGACCAGTCAAAAATCTCCTGCGGAGTAATATTTACTCCATCCAGATATTCTTCGTCACCTAATAAAATGTGAAGCGGAAGAATGGTAATATCATAACGTTTTACCAGTTCTTCAGATAAATCACAGGTACTATCTGAAATTATCTTTACCATATCAAAAACCTCCCAAAATAAAAATTTACATTTCTTCCAGTAGACGTTCTACCAGTTTTACACAATCAGCTGCATCCGGGGAATAGCCATCTGCACCGATTTCATCTGCAAAGCTCTGTGTAATTGCTGCGCCACCGACGATAATCTTGCTGTTGCAGCCGCGCTCTTTTGCCAGTTCTACCACATCCTTCATACGCATCATAGTAGTGGTCATCAGGGCAGAAAGTCCGATAATCTGGGCATTTTCTTTTAACGCTGTATCCACAATAATATCCGCTGCCACATCCTTGCCAAGGTCTAAGACACGATAACCATAGTTACGGAGCATCAGTGCTACCAGATTCTTACCGATATCGTGTATGTCACCTTCTACGGTTGCAATAATAATGGTTGCCTTTGGCTCTGCGTCCTTATCTTTGGAAAGCATTGGCTCCAAGTATTCAATGGCATGCTGCATAGTCTGCGCACTGGAAATCAGCTGCGGCAGGAAATAAATCTGTTTGTCAAAAAGAACACCTACTTCATTAATGGCAGGAATCAACTGTCCATTAATAATCGCTCCCGGTTCTTCTCCTGCTGCCAAAGCTTTATCTACTTCTTTTAAAATATTGCCCTTATTTCCCTTTAATACACAATCAAATACCGGATTTGCCGGCTCTAAAGCGCCTGCCGAAGCTGCGTTAACGGTTGCCGGAGCTTCCTTCTGTGCCCGTTGGTTCATCCGATTGATATAGCGGATATCGGAACCTTCTTTATGTAAAAGCATATCCGAAGCCACTGCCGCATTCATTAATAAATCCTGGGATGGATTTGCAATTGCCATCGTAAGTCCTTTTGCAATTGCCATGGTAAGAAATGCACTGTTTACATAAATACGTTCCGGCAGACCGAAGGAAATATTGGAAAGTCCACAGGCTGTGGCAAGGCTCAATTCATCCTTACAATACTGGATGGTATCAAAACATTCCAATGCTGCCAGCGGATTTGCACCTACCGTTGCTACCAGTCCGTCCACGATAATATCTTCTTTATGAAGACCGATTTTTAAGGCGGCATCTAAAATGGTACGGACAATCTGCCGCTTCTCTTCTGCGTCTTTTGGAAGTCCCTCGTCAGAAAGCGGAAGCAAAATAAACATTGCTCCATATTTCTTTGCAATCGGAAGCAATTTTTCGAATTTCTCTTTTTCTAAGGAAATAGAGTTAATCAAAGCTCGTCCCGGATAAATACGAAGTGCTGCTTCAATAATATCCACATGGGATGAATCGATACAAAGCGGACAATCCACCGTATAAGTAACCTCATGAATGGTATTTAACATCATCTGTTTCTCATCAATTCCATTCATACCCATATTGACATCCAGAATGGCTGCACCATTTTCTTCCTGCGCCCGTGCCATATCACGAACCATATTAAGGCTGCCTTCCCGAAGCTCTGCCTGCAATTTCTTCTTTCCGGTCGGATTAATCCGCTCACCAATTACCATAAATGGTCCGTCCAAATCAATTTCTACCGTCTTACGCTCGGAAGTAAGCACTCTTCGTCTTGGTGCTTCCACATGATGGATTCCCATTGGTTTTACTTTATCTGCCAATGCCTTGATATGTGCCGGGGTCGTTCCACAGCATCCACCAATAATCGAAACGCCTTCTTCGACTAATTTTGCACCAACTTCCGCAAATTCTTCCGGTGTGGTCTTGTATACCGTTACACCATCCTCTAATTCCGGTAATCCGGCATTTGGCTTTGCCAAAACAGGAACATAGGCATATTCTACAGTCTGGCGAATCGGCTCTAACATTTCCTCTGGTCCTGTGGAGCAGTTCATTCCCACTGCATCAGCACCCAGGCTCTGCAACGTAACTACCGAAGTTACCGGATCTGTTCCATACAAGCTTCTGCCATCCTCGTTATAAGTCATACTTGCCATAATCGGCAAATCACAGGTTTCACGGATTGCCAGCACAGCGGCTCTTGTTTCCTGCAGACTCATCATGGTCTCAATGATAAATAAGTCTACTCCCGCATCTGCCACAACTTTGACCTGTTCTTTATAAATATCTACCAGTTCTTCAAACTGTAATTCACCCATCGGATAAAGCTGCTGACCGGTCATGGTAATATCACCGGCTACCAGTGCTTTTCCGCCTGCTGCCTCTTTGGAAATGGCAACTAATTGCTGGTTCATCTCTACCAGCTTATCTGCCAGTCCATATTCTTCTAATTTAATGCGGTTTGCAGTAAAGGTCGGTGCCAAAAGAATCTGTGTTCCAGCCTCCACATAAGCCCGCTGCAAATCTATCATGGTCTGTGGATGCTCTAAAATCCACTGCTCCGGGCAGACTCCTACCGGCATTCCTGCATTCTGAAGATTGCTTCCGGTTGCACCATCTAAGATAACCGGTCCATTTTTTACTAATTCCTTAAATTCCTCTCTTGTCATCTGCGTTCTTCCTCCTGTCGGATTGCCTCAATAATTCTCGCAATTAAGCCCGTCCGGTTAAATGGTGTCATAAAATAAAATCCGTCTGCAATATCATATAATTTTGCTGCGATTTCAACAGATAATTCAATTGCCACTTCTTCTGCCTCTTCTCTTGTCATATCTTCCCGATACCGGTTTACAATTTCATCGGAAATATGGATGCCCGGCATCTCATTTTTCACAAACGTTGCATTCTTATAGCTTACCAGCGGCATAATACCGCACATGATTTTGGTGTCAATGTGTTCTTTGATATAAGTCAGTCTTTCCACATCTTCCTCGGTATATACCGGCTGTGTCAGGAAATAACCGCATCCTGCTTCCGCTTTACGCTTCATCCGTTCAATAATCGCATCCGGATTGGCGCCATGATAATTCAGTGCACCACCATAATAAACCGGCTCCTGTGCAAAAACTTCTAAATTCATTTCCTTAACATACTGCATCAGTTTGATGGAATTGAAATCAAAAACAGAAGTCACTCTTTCGCGGTCTGCCCTTGAAACCGGGTCTCCGGTCACAATCAGGAAATGGCGGACATCATTCATATGCATGCCTAAAAGACCTGCACGCAACGCAATCACATTGCGGTCACGGCAGCTGATATGTGGCATTACTGCCACACCGGTCTTCTGCTGGATTTTCACTGCCAGCTGTCCGGCATCCATTCTCGCCCGCGCCATTGGGGAATCGGAAAGGGTAATCAGATCCACATTACATTTTCTTAAATCTTCTGCTCCTTTCATAACCTTGGATGCATCCTCGGAAAATGGCGGGTCCAATTCTACAATATAAGCCTTCTCCCCACGGGAAAGCTTCTCTTCAAAAATAGATGGAGTTCTTGTAACCTCCTGCGTTACTACATTTTCAATTTTCTTTGCTGCCTTCGGCACATCCTGTAACTCGCCAGAAAGCAAAGCAATATATTCCGGTGTGGTTCCACAGCAGCCACCTAAAATATCTGTGCCAAGGGCTGCAATATCCTTCATTTTTTCTGCATAATAGGATGCATTATTGGAATAAATTGTCTTTCCTCGCAAAGTATATGGGTATCCTGCATTTGGAAGTGCTGATACGAATTTGTCACTGGAGAACTTCAGGTTCTTCATAAACTGATACATGTGGGTACTGTCCAGTTCACAGTTAAATCCATAGGCATCCACATTTTCCATCTCGGAAGCTTCTACTGCCACACGCTGCATGGAAAGACCGGAGCGGGTGTATCCACTTTTGTCAAACGCAAACTGCACCAGAATAAATGCGTCTGATTTTTCTTTGATATATGCCGTCACCGGCCCAATATAGGTAAAGTCACTCTGTGTTTCAAATACAAAACAGTCTGCGCCACAGGAAAGGAAGGTGTCACAAATTTCTTTGTACTCCTGTAACACATTGTCATAGTCCTGATGGTCAAGATCATAAATCGGTCCTAAATCTGCTCCGATAAATACCGGAATCTCTTTTCCATTTTCTGCCTGAAATGCGGTTACTGCTTCCTTTGCAATCTCATAGCCCGCCCGGACTGTCTCTTTTACTTCCTGCATATCTGCAAGAAACATGGTATTTGCTGCAAATGTATTGGTGCGGATCAGCCTTGCTCCCGCACGCAGATATTCTAAATGAATCTCCTTAATCTGCTCCGGATTCTTAAGATTCTCCTTTTCTGCAATCACGGTATCTTCGCTGTATTTTTCCTCATAATAAGTGCCCATGGCACCATCGGTTATCAGTCTTTGTTCTTTGATATATTCCTTTATATTCATAGTATGCTCCAGTTTATCTTACATTTGAATTCCTACTAATTATATATGTAAGCTCCTTTTCCTGCAACTTAAAAATATAAATTTAATCCGGTGATTTGCTTTTTTCATTTTCTGTGCTACACTGTTATTCATTGACAATGATATTTTCAAATACAAAGGAGTACACTTGATGAATTCAGTAAAGCTAATTGCCTTAGACATCGATGGCACCCTCTATAATAAAGACGGTGTCATTACCTCTTATAATAAAGAAATGATTCGAAAAGCCGTAGAAAACGGGATTACCGTTATTATCTCCACCGGCCGGCCTTATATCGGTCTTCCTGTGGATGAAATGAAGGAGCTTGGCATCCAATATGCCATTACTGCCAACGGTTCTGCGGTATACCGCGTCCCGGAAAAGGAACTGCTCTTAGATGAAAGCATGGATACCGATTTAAGTGTCCGGCTGTTACGCAAGCTCTATACGCAGTCTCTTCATATCGATGCCTTTATCAATGGTGACGGCTATACCCAGTTTTCCACCAGCGAGCTTACCAACCTATTAGATATTCCGGATTCCTTAAAAAAATATATCCAGACCACCCGGAAGACGATTACTGACTTAGCTGCTTATATCGAAGAACATAAACTTTGTGTTTCAAAACTGACTTTAAACTTTGCACCGGATGCAGATGGAAGCTATACCACAAGAGAAAAAACAAAAGAAATCTTAGACACCTTCCCGGAAGTCACTTATGTGTCCGGCGGTTTTCATAACTTAGAAGTTACCAGATGCGGCATTGCCAAATCCAAGGGTCTTAAATTTCTCTGTGATTACCTCCACATTTCCATGGAAGATACCATGGCGGTAGGTGACAGCGAAAATGATCTCGATATCGTCAAAGCTGCCGGCATTGGCGTTGCCATGGGAAATGCGCAACAGCTCTTAAAAGATTCGGCTGATTTCATTTCCCTTTCTAATGAAGAAGATGGTGTTGCATACGCAATCGAGCGGTTCTGCTTTTAACAGAACCGCTCGGTTTTTATTTTACTATTTTATTTAAAGTATGCTACTCCACTTTCGAACAGCTTCATATCCTGCTCGCCGTAAATGTTGACTGCAACAGACTCTCCACGACGCTCTGCATGTGCCATCTTACCAAGGACACGTCCGTCCGGACTGGTGATACCTTCGATTGCCATGTAAGAACCGTTTACGTTCCATTCTTCATCCATGGTTGGAACACCGGTTTCGTTTACATACTGGGTTGCCACCTGACCATTCTCGAAAAGCTTGTCTAACCACTCCTTCGGAGCAACGAAACGACCTTCTCCATGAGATGCCGGGTTGCAGTATACGCCGCCAAGCTCAGCCTGTGCTAACCATGGGGACTTGTTGGTTACTACCTTGGTATATACCATCTTGGAAATATGACGTCCGATGGTATTGTAGGTCAGAGTCGGTGAATCCGATCTCTGGTGTGTAATCTTGCCGTAAGGAACCAGACCTAATTTAATCAGTGCCTGGAATCCGTTACAGATACCAAGTGCAAGACCGTCACGCTCATTTAAAAGCTTGTTTACAGCTTCTTTCATCTTCTCATTACGGAATGCTGTTGCAAAGAATTTTGCTGAGCCTTCCGGTTCATCTCCTGCGGAGAATCCACCAGGGAACATGATAATCTGTGCTTCATCAATTGCTTTTACAAATACATCAACAGAATCACGGATGTCTTCTGCATTTAAGTTCTTAAATACCTTTACGGTTACATCTGCACCTGCATTTTCAAATGCTTTCGCACTGTCGTACTCGCAATTGGTTCCCGGGAATACCGGAATAAATACATGTGGGCGAGCAACTTTGTGCTTGCAGACATAAATGTCTTTTGTATCGTAAAGTCCGCTCTTCACTTCTTCTGTTCCGGTGGTTGCTCTGGTTGGAAATACTTTCTCTAAAGTCTGTCCCCATGCTTCGATTGCTTCATCCATGGAAATGCTCATATCACCATAGATAAAGTTCTTACTGTCATTTACTGCACCCACAACAGCTCCGTTCGCTGCAAGGCCTGCTGCTGCAAGGATTTCCTGTGCTTTTGCAACTTTATTTTCCGGAACTTCTGCTACAATATTTCCAAAGCCCGGTGCAAATAATGTTTCTTTTGTTACATCTGCATTTACAGTAACGCCAAGTTTATTACCAAATGCCATCTTGCTGACTGCTGCTGCAAGACCTTTTCCGTCTAATGCATAAGCTGCTACGATAACGCCTGTCTCAGTCATTTCATGAATTGCATCATAAAGCTTCATAACCTGTGCGTAATCCGGCATATCATAAGCATCTTTTTCGATGGTAAATAACATCAGCTTATCATTTTCTTTCTTAAGCTCCGGTGTGATAACATCTTTTTCTTTTGCTACATCAACTGCAAAGGATACCAGTGTTGGCGGTACATCAATTTCATTGAAGGAACCGGACATGGAGTCCTTTCCACCGATGGATGGAAGTCCGAAACCAATCTGTGCATTGTAAGCACCAAGCAATGCTGCGAAAGGCTGGCTCCAACGACTTGGCTCCTCTGACATTCTGCGGAAGTATTCCTGGAATGTGAAACGAATCTTGTGGAAATCACCACCGGCTGTTACGATACGGGAAACAGACTCTAATACTGCATAAGCTGCTCCGTGGTATGGGCTCCAGGAAGATAAATATGGATCAAATCCGTAACTCATCATGGTTACGGTATCACATTTTCCATTCATAACCGGAAGCTTTGCAACCATACTCTGTGTCTCGGTCAACTGATATTTTCCACCATATGGCATGTATACACTGCCTGCTCCGATGGAACCGTCAAACATTTCTACGAGACCCTTCTGGGAACATACATTAAGGTCTTTTAATTCATTTAACCATGCAGCTTTCATATCGCCTGCTGCAACTGCTTCTTCTACAGCCTTTGTGCTGATTTTATTTAAATAATTCTCTTCTTTTACCGGAAGCTCTACCTTTACATCAGTCTCCTGATGTGCTCCGTTGGTGTCTAAGAATGCTCTGGAAAGATTTACAATTTCTTTTCCTCTCCAGGATAATACTAATCTTGGCTCTTCGGTTACAACGGCAACTTTTACAGCCTCTAAGTTTTCTTCTTTTGCATAATCTAAGAACTGCTGTGCATCTTCCGGTGCAACAACAACTGCCATACGCTCCTGAGACTCGGAAATAGCAAGTTCTGTTCCGTCCAGTCCGGCATATTTCTTAGGTACTTTATCCAAATCAACCTGTAATCCGTCTGCAAGCTCTCCGATTGCTACGGACACTCCACCGGCACCAAAGTCATTACATTTCTTAATAATGTGGGCAACTTCTTCTCTGCGGAAAAGTCTCTGAATCTTACGCTCGGTAGGTGGGTTACCTTTCTGAACCTCTGCTCCACAGGTATCAATGGATTCTGTATTGTGTGCTTTGGAGGAACCGGTTGCTCCACCACAGCCATCACGTCCGGTACGTCCGCCTAAGAGGATAATAATATCTCCCGGATCAGAAGTCAGTCTCTGAACGGCACGACGAGGTGCTGCTCCCATAACGGCTCCGATTTCCATTCTCTTAGCCACATAATCCGGATGATATACTTCTTTGACATATCCGGTAGCAAGTCCAATCTGGTTACCATAGGAACTGTATCCCTGTGCTGCGCCGCGAACCAGTTTCTTCTGAGGAAGCTTTCCTTCCATGGTATCTTTTACAGATACGGTAGGGTCAGCAGCTCCGGTTACACGCATTGCCTGATATACATAGGTACGTCCTGACAACGGGTCACGGATTGCTCCACCAAGACAGGTTGCAGCTCCACCAAACGGCTCGATTTCGGTTGGGTGGTTGTGGGTCTCATTTTTAAAGTTTACAAGCCATTCTTCTGTCTTGCCATCTACTTCAACAGGCACTACGATAGAGCAGGCATTAATCTCATCGGACTCTTCCTGATCCTGTAATTTTCCTTCTTTTTTCAGACGCTTCATTGCCATTAATGCAATGTCCATTAAGCAGACAAATTTGTCATCTCTGCCTTCATACATTTTCTTGTGTGTATCAAGATAATCCTCATATGTCTTTTCCATTGGCTCTTTGTAGAAACCATCTTCAAATGCAACATTTTTCAGCTCGGTAGAAAATGTGGTATGACGGCAATGGTCTGACCAGTAGGTATCCAGCACACGAATCTCGGTCATGGATGGGTCTCTATCTTCTTCTCCATGGAAATAGTTCTGAATATGTAAGAAATCCTTGAATGTCATAGCCAGTCCAAGGGAATCATAGAGTGCTTTTAATTCCTGCTCCGGCATATCCTTAAATCCGGTCATAATCTTAACATCTGCAGGCTCCGGGAACTCTGTTACCAAAGTCTCAGGCTTCTCCATGCCGGTCTCTCTGGAATCTACCGGGTTGATGCAGTGATGCTTGATTGCCTCTAACTGTTCAGCGTTGATATCTCCGTAAATAACATACGTTGTTGCGGTACGGATAACCGGCTCTTCATCCTCTTTTAAAAGCTTCACACACTGCTCTGCAGAATCTGCTCTCTGGTCGAACTGTCCCGGAAGGAATTCAACGGAAAATACTTTTCCATCCCCCATTTCAAAATTCTCCTCATAGACATCATCTACCGGCGGCTCTGAAAATACAGTCTGAACTGCTCTTTTATATACATCATCGGAAATGTTTTCAATATCATAACGAATCAGGACACGTACCTTATCTACTGCGCTGATTCCAAGATAACTCTTAATCTCTGCATGTAACTCTTTGGCGCGTACTGCGTAAGCGTCTTTTTTCTCTACATACACTCTTCTTACCTTACTCATCTTCTACCTCCTGAATGTTTACTTTCTTATGCTCATTATAGCACGGCATTATGAATAAGAACAATTAATATATTTAATTTTATTTATAAGAGTTACTAATGTTGACACAGTTATAAGCGTCACTTATAATAAAGGAAAATATGTAAGATATGCATTCTGATATAATAAAGGAGCCATTATGGATATTAATTACGAATTATATAAAGTATTCTACCACGTTGCTACTTCCTTAAGCTTCTCGGAAGCCAGCAAGCAGCTTTACATTTCCCAGTCTGCAGTAAGCCAGTCCATCAAGACCTTAGAAAAGAAATTGGAGCAGCCGCTTTTTATCCGGAGCACCAAGAAAGTCCAGCTTACTCCGGCAGGACAGGTTCTGTTAAAACACATTGAGCCTGCCATGAATCTCATCGCCCGCGGGGAAAACCAGCTCTTAGAATCCAATACTCTTGGGTTGGGGCAGCTTCATATTGCTGCCAGCGATACTATCTGCCGCTATTTTTTAGTACCTTATTTAAAAGAATTTCATAAAAAATTTCCCAGCGTTCCCATCAAGGTTACCAATGCAACCTCTCTTGGCTGCGTTGACCTCTTAGAGCAGGGAAAAGTCGATATTGCCGTTACTAACTGCCCGAATGTACAATTAAATCAATCCTACATCCGCAAAATGGTACTGGATTTTACGGATGTATTTATTGCGAATCCATCCTACTTTAATTTAAAACAACAGGAATTAAGTTTCCGGGATTTAACAAAATATCCTCTGCTGATGCTTGATAACAAGAGTACCACCAGTGAATTCATGCACAATCTCTTCCTCTCCCATCAGTTGGAGCTGATTCCGGAAATTGAACTGAGCAGTAATGACCTTCTGATTGACCTTGCCCGTATCGGTCTTGGTATCGCCTGCATTCCGGACTATTGCTTGAAACATGAATCTAAGGATTTGTTTATCTTAAAAACTTTAGAACCTCTTCCACGAAGACAGCTTGCTGTCTCCGTAAATCCGAATCTGCCGATTCTTACTTCCACAGAAGAATTCTTAAATCTACTGCCGACATTATAAATGCTTTTCCTCCCAGAAGGCAACCAGCTTTTCTTCCAAATTAGATAGCTGGCACACGCTCCGCTGTTCCCACTCTCTTGGGAACAGCCGCTGATAATCATTCTGCAGAAAGCGTTCATCCAAAAGCTCGATAATTCCCACATCTTCTGCAGTCCGGATAACACGTCCCGCTGCCTGAAGTACCTTATTCATCCCCGGATACCGATAGGCATAGTCGAATCCCATGCCCTCTTTCTTATCATAATACTCTTTTAAAATTTCCCGCTCATTGCTAATCTGCGGCAGACCGGTTCCTACGATAATTGCGCCAATCAACTGCTCCCTCTTTAAGTCAATTCCTTCTCCAAAGATTCCGCCCATGACACAAAATGCCACCAGTGACTCCTCTTTTTCTCCCTGAAATGCTTCTAAAAAAGCTTCTCTTTCCTCTTCCCGCATGCCGGATTCCTGACAGATGCAGGTAATTGTTTCATCCATCCGCAGTTCAAATGCCTCATGCACTTTTTTCAGGAAAAGATAGGATGGGAAAAACACCATATAATTGCCCTTTTTCTTCTTTATTGTACGATAAATATAATCTGCAATCCTTCCGTATTCTTCCGGTGTTCTTCTGGTATATTTACTGCTGACATCATTTCCGATTAACAAAAGTCTCTTATCCTGAGAAAATGTTGTCCTGGCATAAACTGCATAATTATCCGTTTTATTCGTCAAAAGCTCCTTATAATACTGAACCGGCAGCAGCGTTGCCGAGAAGAAAATCGTAGCATTTCCCTTATCCAGACACTCCTGCAGATTAAAGGACGGATCCACGCAAAAAAGCTTTATGACAAATCTGCCCTCTTCATCATGCTGCCCGTAAATTACATAATGCTCGTCCACACGCTCATAGATATTCAAGAAATTGCGCAATTCAAAATAGAAATCAAGAACCACATCCCGCCCCGGGAACTCCGGATTCTTCTGCATATATTCTTCGATTTTTGCTGCAAGACGCATACAGGAGAAAATGAGATTCGGAATGCTTTCGTAAATCTGATAAGTTTCGCATTCTCTCTTATATTCCAACATCAGCTTATTGCATTTACCCAGTTCTTTCTCAATGGCAGAGCTTCTTGGCTTCATAATTTTCCGCACCGCAAGAATATCCTCTTTGACAAGGGCGGCACTATACATCTCCCGTCCACGTTCCACAAGATTGTGTGCCTCATCCACCAGAAAGATATAATCACCCTTGATGCCATCTGCGAAAAAACGCTTTAGATACACATTCGGGTCAAAGACATAATTATAATCGCAGATAATATTATCCGCCCAGGTTGCCGTGTCCAGACACATTTCAAACGGGCAGACCTGATATTCTTTTGCATGTGCCAGCAAAACTTCTCTTGTCATATTATTTTCTTTCTGTAATAAATCGTAAACCGCATCATTTACCCGGTCAAAATGCCCCTTTGCATAAGGGCAGCTTACGGGATTACAGTCCACTTCCTCACAAGGGCATAATTTTTCTTTCGCTGTAATCTGCACACTCTTTGCCCGATAACCCTTTTCACATAAAATGCCAAGGGTCTCTTTTGCCACATTTGCGGTAACAGTCTTGGCAGTTAAGTAAAAAATCTTATCACCTAATCCTTCTCCCACCGCTTTGATTGCCGGATATAATGTAGAAATGGTCTTGCCTACTCCGGTGGGTGCCTGAATAAACAGATTCTTTTTTCTGGCTATTGTACGGTAAACCCCGGCAGCCAACTCTTTCTGTCCCTCCCGGTACGGAAACGGAAATGCCAGTTCTTTAATAGATGCCTGCCGTTTCTTCCGCCACTCATACTGAAAATCCGCCCATTTCTTATATTTTAAAATCAAATCTGAAAACCATTCCTGCAGCTGCTGCATGCTATATTCATAAGAAAAATATTTTAAATCTCCGGTATCGAGATTTCCATATGTCATCTGAACATTGATTTTCTGTAAATCATTCTGGATTCCATATATGTACGCATAGCACTTTGCCTGTGCCAGATGTACCTTTACGGGTTCTTCCAATAAGTCAAGGCTTAAATATACGCCTTTTATCTCATCAATGGTAACTTTTTCTTCTATTATAATGCCGTCTGCCCGTCCCCAGATTCCAAGCTCATAATTTTCTTCCTCAATAATAATGTTTAAAGGAACCTCGGCATGGTAAGTGCTTCCCATCTTCTTTTGAATCTTCCGATGGAGTCTGCTGCCCGCCTGCATGGCTTCCATCGTATCAAGACTGGCTCTACGGTTATCAATGTCTCCGGAACGCAAGATAAACTCCACCAGATTTCGTACCGATATTCTTATCTGCTCACGTTCCATTCCGCTGTCACCTCATTTCATCCCATCTTATACTTATTTCTATTTATGCTATTCACTATTTTTTCTATTTATCAATTTTTGAAAAATCTCATTTTTCTAGCAGACTTCGAAGGAATTGAAACGTATTCTCATTTCATAATAACAAAAAAATACCAGATAGAAAAGACAATATCCAAATTGTCCGCTACCCGGTATTTCTTCTTACCTTATGAACCTGTATTTTCTGGCTGCCAGAAAACCTGTGCCATCATTTAAGCAGTTGCATACTTGCTTAATACATTCTCAAAGTTCATATCATGTCCGCCATACTTAACAGTAAGCTCTCGATTCAGATCAAGACTTAATACTCCAAGAAAAGACTTTGCGTCAATTATTACTCTATTGTATGAAATATCAATGTCAAAATCACATTTTCCTGCCTCACGTACAAAGTCTCTAACCTCTTCTGTGCCAGCTAATTTGATTTTCTTTTCATTCATTTTTTTCACCATCCTCAAAAAAATAACCTGATTTACTTTTGATTCTTGAGCATTATGACACCATTTCTTTTTTTTGTCAATTTTCGCTTACCATCTTAGTATATGAATTTTATGAGCATTTTACACAATAAATTTTTCTGTTTTTCTCCGTTTTGGTCTTACCAAAATTAGTTTGCCTGTCACATTTTGTCGTTTTTTATGGTACTTTAGTCACATTTACAAGTTTTTTTTTACTCAGTCAATATTTTTTATCGTTTTTCACAAATTTTTGTGTCAAAAAATAAGGTAATAAGCCTCGCATTCCTTCAAAAGTCTTCAAAAAAGCTCCAAATTCCATCATTATTCCTAAACTTCTTTCTACACATAACATTTACATAATACTTACTATTGCACTTTTTTCCGTACATTCAGCGGTGTTCCATATAAGTGGACATTTTGTGTATTATAACGTGATTGTATCACTCATTAATTTCGCCGATTTTCAATCATGCAAGTATGTTGACTCGCTTGCACTCATTACATTACGTCTTTCGAAGATATCCAGATCCGCTTTTTCTTGAAATATACTATCTCTATAATAATAAGAAGAACGGACACTCCGATTACTGCCAGATAACCATATTTCCATTGAAATTCCGGCATTCCCGGAAAATTCATTCCATACCAGCCTGTAATTAGTGTCAATGGCAAAAAGAGAGTTGTTACAATGGTCAGAATACTCATAATCCGGTTCTGGTGAATATCAATCTGCGTCTGATGCATTTCACGGATTTGCTGTAAATACTCGCGGATTGTCTCTACGTAATTATGCAGCCGCTCCACACGATTCATATAGCGTTCCCAGCCCTGTTCCTCTTCTACTAAAGACTCCCGGTTCATATACATCTGCATGAAATCTCCCATATTCATCAACTGTTCATAATATGCCCGGCTCTCTGAAAGCTGCTTCCGATAACGCATAATTACTTCATTAAAATGCTCCGGTATCCTCTTAATTACAACATCCTCTACCTTCTCCAAATTTTCCTCTATCTTTTGCAGATAAAGAATATCATTGTCAATTAATGCATTACAAATAAAGAGCAACACCATATGAAGTGTGCAGCCATCAAACATATCATTTTTGACCTTTGCCAATATTTCCTGTAATTCCTCATCTTCTTCTATTAAAAATAGTTTATTTTCAAAGAGATAAAAGCCAAAGGAAAACTCTTTTTCCTTTTTACTTCCCTGTTTTGGTACATGTATAATCCCCTGTACACATTCATGAAATGCCTCTACTTTGCTATAGCGGATAAAACGCATGCTGCTAATCAGATTCTTTCGATGCGGATAATTTCCTTCTAATTGCTGAAATTCTTCCATATTTAATAGTATTATCTGCGGTTCTGATTCCTTTTCTATATTTTTCCCATTATCCCTTGCTAAAGAAAGTTCTCCTGATGCCGCATGCAACCAATACCTGTTCATTTCTCTTACAGCTCCCTTCCTCACAATCCTGTTTTCATTCATCACATATTTTCTTCTTTGTCAGTAGACTGCCCTTTATAAAACTTCTCTTTCATTACTTTCTCTTAGATTTTAACACTCTTTGTCTATTTTATACCACTTTTCTTTTTTATACAAAATTTACTGCTAATAGCTGTTTGTGAATTCATGCTAAGTCTGCCGGTAGCTTCTTACGAATACTTGACACAACTACGAGAAACATGCTTTGCGAGTTTCTCGCTACTCGCATAACAAAGAATGTGCCTTGGCACATTCTCGCGCCTGCGGCGGTCGCTTGCGACAT
>OHQG01000685.1_pt1 | contig 16576 bp, 14 predicted proteins | sample 1577871 | NCBI WGS metagenome assembly OHQG01 (sample SAMEA3879604, study PRJEB24766) | human gut metagenome | biome: human-associated habitat; feature: feces | place: USA | collected 1985/1987
TAATGGTTTAAACGGCTCTCTTGAGATAGGGAGCGCAATTTATTTACATATGAAAAATGGCCGGTCGATTCATGAAAGCGGTTCCGGCTATAAAGAAGAAGATCCCTACATAAACAGAGATCCCAGATTGCAGGCTACTATCGTTTATCATGGCTACCAGTGGACAGACGGTAACGGCAAAACGTCCACAATTTATATCAAACCGGGTTCTTCTGCCGATGCAGGTGCTGCTAATCTGGATGAATATATCGGTCCGGGACAGAACTCCACCGCTACAGGTTATTATCTCCGTAAATGGTTTGATCCGACCGCTCCGGCAGGTCTTGCTTCCGGCTTGAATCTGATTCTGATGCGCTATGCCGATGTCTTATTGATGTATGCTGAAGCAAAAACAGAACTGGGTGAGATGAACGAAACCGTTTGGAACAAGACGATCCGTCCGATCCGCGAACGTGCCGGTTTCACAGACGCTTCTGCTTTGAATTACCCGGCTTCAGGTGATATGCAGACTATTGTACGCCGCGAACGCCGTTGTGAATTGGCTATCGAGGGGACAAGACTCTATGATATCCGTCGTTGGAAAACGATCGAGACGGCACTAAATGGCAATCCTCGCGGAGCTAAATTTGCTGCGGATAATACACAGTATATCCAATTGGATAAGAGATCTTTCAATAAAGATAGAGATTACTTGTTCGCTATTCCGCAGTCACAACGGGATATCAATAAGAATCTGACTCAGAATCCGGGATATTGATTAAAATTTTAAATTCAAAAAATCTAAGAGATATGAAAATAATATCTATAAAATATATGATGCTGTTCGCTTTTGCTATGGTCTTTGCGGCATGTAGCAGTGACGGGGAAGTGAGGCATTTGGGCATGACTGCCGTTAAAGCGTTATATGAACCGGATAATGGGAAAGCCGTTGTCCTGCAAGCATCGGCATCGGCTTCTTTGTATTTTGAATGGGAGCCGTCGTTAGCCGAAGATGGTGGTGCTGTGTTGTACGAAGTTGTTTTCGATAAGGCGGATGGTGATTTTTCCGATCCTGTTTCTATAGTTACTGCCGACAACAATGGCGGAACTAATCATGCAACGATCACACATAAACAGTTGAACCAGATCGCCGCTTCAGCAGGGATCGGATCTGCGGAAGAAGGGACTCTGAAATGGACGGTATATGCCTCCAAAGGTATTAATCCGGTCAAGGCTGAAGAAGAACGTACGCTGACGCTTACCCGTTTGGCAGGATTCGCAGAAGTTCCGAGCCAGTTGTATATCACCGGTGAAGCCACGGAAGTAGGAGCTGACCTGGAGAATGCCATGATCATGAAGAAAGTGGCTGACGGCGAATTTGAAGTTTTCATGAAACTGACGGAGGGCAAGTCCTTCAAGTTTGTCAGTGCCAATACCGGTACTCCGACTGAATACTCGTTGAATGGTGAAAAACTGGTAGAAGGCGGTACTACGACAGCAACCAAAACCGGTATCTATAAATATTATATTGATTTTAATGCCGGATCGTTTACTTCCAAAGAGGTGACTAAAGTGAAATGGTTCCTGAACTGGTCACAGAAAGAGATAGAACTGGATTACCAGGGTCTCGGTGTCTGGGCTATCAGCAACTATACAGTAACGGGATTGACGGATAGCGATAATTCGGACGATCGTTATAAGTTCAGAATGGAAAGTTCTGACGGAGAGACCGAATGGAGAGCCGCCATCAATAATGATAGCAAACCGACTGGAAATGATGAGTATTACTACATGGCTGAAAAGACGAATGTAGAACAGTGGACAAACAACGAAGTCTGGAAGAGCCCGGCTACCGATGGCTGGAGCGATAAGGCATATGATGTTACATTCTCTTTGAATACGCAGGGTGAATATACTCATAATTTAGTAATCAAATAAAAAGGAGGAATTATGAAAGCGATATTTATAAAACTGATGTTCATCACCTCTGCCGTGTTGGTCTTCATGGGATGTAATGATAATATGGGTGACACGGATAACCGTTTGGCAAGTGTCAGTACATTACTTGAACCGGCGGATGGAAAATCCGTTGTTCTGGAACCGTCCGCATCATCCAGTGTTTATTTTGAATGGCAAACACCGAGTGTAGAGGAAACAGGTACTGCTCTTTACCAGATTGCATTTGATAAGGTAGACGGTGATTTCTCAAAACCGGTGTATGTGATGTGTGCCAATAATAACGGATTTGGCAATTATGTATCCGTTACGCATAAACAGTTGAATCAGATTGCAGGTAAGGTCGGCATAAAACCGTCTGATACGGGTACATTCAAGTGGACTATACTCTCTTCAAAAGGTCTGCAGAGCGTAAAAGCCGGCGTTGAAAATAAGATTACGGTAACCCGCCTGGCAGGTTTCGAAGATGTTCCGATCGATGTCTATGTGACCGGAGAGGCTTCTGAAGGTCGGGCTGACCTGGCAAAGGCACATAAAATGAAAGCTGTTGCCGGTGGTGAATTTGAAGTGTATACAAAACTGGCGGCAGGCAAACCATTCTATTTTACGGACGGAAAGACCGGTACTCCGAGAGAGTTCTATACAGCGGACGGTATGGTGAAAGAGAACGGAACGACAACGGTCGCTAAAGACGGTGTTTACCGTATTACATTAGACTTTAATACCGGTGCCTGTACCTATACGTTGGTAAACAAAATAACTTTCTATTTCTGTCCGGACGGAGAATCTCTGTTTGAACTACCTTATGTAGGTTATGGTGTATTCCGGGCGAAGGAAACGGTAACTTTCAAGCAAGAGAGCTGGGGTAGGGACGAACGCTATAAGTTCAGAATGACTATCCGGGAAAATGGAGGTGCCGATGCAGAGAAGGAAGTCGACTGGGGTACATTGAACCAGACAGACTCCCGTCCGACGGCAAGCAGTCCGGAGTCTTATTATTACCTGCAACTGTTTACCGAGGTATCCCAGTGGGATAACAAATGGAAGCTGATGGGTGATTTTGATGGTGTTCCGGCTACTTATACCGTTTATCTGACGGCAGACCAGCCTTACACACATACAATCGTTAAATAGTTTATTACAAATATTGGGTAAGAAGGCCCCGGAATTGTATATTTCGAGAAAAATGGATCTTATTCCGGGTCCTTCTTTTTTTAACAGCTAAAAATAATGTCATGAAGAATATACTCCTTTTCCTGTTTCTCCCTCTTTTCCTGGGGGCTTGTGGCGATGATGATAATACTCCGAACGGACCGGATGAAAATGATAATATTAATTGGTATGCCGCTGCCGACAGCAGTACGACAGCATTGGTAAATTCATTCTGGAATGCAGGAGGAAAATATTTTAATTATGATAGCAACGGAAATACGACGTTCCATTACTGGCCTCAGGCGCATGCGCTGGATGTTTTGACGGATGCTTATTTGCGTACGGAAGATGCAAAATATAAAACCTATTTCGACCAATGGTTTGAAGGCGTGAAGATCAAGAACGGTAATTCGTTCCGGAATGACTATTACGATGATATGGAATGGAATGCCCTCGCTATTCTTCGTGCTTACCAGGCAACCAAAGAACAGAAATATAAAGAGGCGGCATTGCAGATATGGGATTATATCAAAGTGGGTTGGAATGAGAATGCAGGTGGAGGTATCACCTGGGTAAAAGGTCAGGAGTATAGCAAAAATGCCTGTTCAAACGGTCCGGCTTGTATTCTGGCAGCCCGCCTGTATCGTGAGTTTGGAGATGAGACCTATAAAGAATGGGCACTCAAGATATATAACTGGGAGAAAAGTACATTATTCAATAGTAATAACGGAATGGTGTATGACAATATAAACAGTAATACAGGAGAAATACAGAAAGACTGGATATTTACTTACAATGAAGGAACATTTGTCGGATCGGCTGTTGAATTGTATAAGATATTGGGAGAAAAAGCCTATCTGAACGATGCCGTTTTGGCCGCTGATTATACCATCAGTACATTGGTCAACAATTCCATCCTGAAAGATGAAGGAACTGGAGACGGTGGATTATTCAAAGGTATTTTTATCCGTTATTTTACGGATCTGATCCAACAGGACCGCCTGGATGCAGGTGCTAAACGACGTTATGTGCAGTTCCTGAAAACCAATGCCGAGACATTATGGACGCAGGGAACCAATAAATCGAATGTCTTATTCGGTACTTACTGGCGGAACGCCCCGGGAGCATCTACAGGACTGACCGAACAACTGAGCGGTTGTATGTTGATCGAAGCGGTTGCGTTGCTGGACGATTTGGATCTATTATAAGTTATACGTGTTTTTAATTTCAGACAGATATAGTTTTTAATTCTTGATCATTATCATATTCTAATAATTAATTTAGCATGAAAAACTCTTTTTTTGCAGGTTTGCTGTCATTAACCATAATGATAAGTTGCCAGCCGGATAAACAACTTACGAATTATGTGAATCCTCTTTTGGGGACAGCTACGCTATGGGAAACGAAAGATCTGGGTTATGAGCGTCATTTGAAGACAAGGACCTGGGGGGCAGAAGTCTTTCCCGGTTCTTCCGTCCCGAATGCGATGGTACAGCTGAGTCCGGTGACTCAGTTCCGGAGTGGGGCCGGTTATCAGTATGAAGATACGGTCATCTATGGTTTTTCGCATACCAACAAAGGACATTGGAATTTGCTGCATCTCCCTGTCCTTCCGGTGACAGGAAATGTTTCCTCCGGTGATTATGCTTCAACATACAGTCATTCGAACGAATCGGCCCGTCCGGGTTATTACCAGGTGTTTCTGGAAAGGTACGGGGTCAATGCCGAACTGACTTCCACGCTCCGCTGTGCTTATCATAAATATACTTTCCGGCCGGATGACGACAAGAAAGTATTAGTGGATATCACACGGACAAACAATGGAGTAAGAGACTGGAGTATTCAAAAAGTCGACGATTATACTTTTTCCGGTAATCAGGATGCGGAAGGAAATATCCGTTTCTATGCTGTTTCCAATTATAAGATTGAGGATATCAGACAGTTGAAAGATGGTGAACATGAAGTTTCGGTTGTCAGTTTTGCCGATAGCAAAGGAAGTAAACCGCTGGAATTAAAGATCGGTTTTTCTTTCGTAAGTATTGATAATGCAAAGATGAACCTGGAGCAGGAAATGAAGGATAAGAGTTTTGCGCAGGTTCGTAAGGAGGCTGATAAGACCTGGGAGAATTTGTTATCCAAAATAGAAGTAACCGGCGGAACAGAACGTGAGAAAGGTATTTTCTATTCCTGCCTGTACCGTTCGTTCTTATGGCCGGCGTTGCGTAGCGACGTGAACGGGGAATATACGGATGCCAAAGGTAATGTGGTAAATAATGGTTTCCGTTATTATACCGATCCGTCATTCTGGGACGATTATCGCAATAAGTTGATTTTATTGGGAATGATTTCTCCGGATGTAACGACCGATGTGATCAAGTCCATCACGGATAAAGGCGAAAAGCGAAATGGTTATATGCCGACCTTCTTCCATGGTGACCATGCCTCTGTATTTGTTGCCGGTAACTATTTACGTGGCTTGAAGGACTTCGATCTGAACCGGGCTTATAAACTGTTGGTGAATAATGCCACTGTCCCGGGAAAAGGCGGCAGGCCATATCTGGATGAATACATCGAACAAGGATGGATTGCAGAAAAGGATACCACCAATGTCCCGACCTGGGATGAATACAAAGCCGCTGTAACAAAGACTGTGGAATATGCATACGATGATTATGCGACCGCTTTGTTGGCTAAGGAGTTGGGAGATGAAAGTATTTATAAAACATTGATGGAACGTTCCGGCAATTATAAGAATCTGTTTGACCCGGGTACGGGCTTTTGGCGCGGAAAGATTGCCGATGGCAGCTGGATCAAGGATTTCGATCCTTACTATCCTTATTATGCCTATATGTATCGTGAGGCTAATGCCTGGCAGTCACTGTTCTTTGCTCCCCATGATCCGGAAGGCATGATTGCCCTTTATCCCGGTGAAAAAGCGGTCGAACAGAAGCTGGATTCACTGTTCACTGAACCGTGGAGAAACTATGAAGCGCATAATATGACCGGTTTCATCGGAAATTATTGCCATGGTAATCAACCGGACCACAGTGTTCCCTATACTTATTATTTCATCGGTAAACAGGAGAAAGCGCAATGTGTGCTGGATAGCATCATGAACCATTATTACGATATGGGTAAAGAGAAGCTCGCCTATTCGGGAATGGATGATGCCGGTGAAATGTCTGCCTGGTATGTATTCAATGCCATTGGTTTATATACCTATTCTCCGGCTGATCCGGAATATATTGTAACCGTACCTTTGTTCGATCAGGTGAAATTCACTTTAGGCGATAATAATCAGTTCGCGATCGTAAAGAACGGCAATGGGCGGAAGATTACGGATATCTCTTACGACGGTCAGAAAATCAAAGGTTGGTTTATTTCACATGACCTGTTGAAACAAGGAAAACAACTGACGATTACTACTGAATAAATATATAAAACGTTTTTCTATTCGAATTAGGGGGTGTTTCAAAGCCCCCTAATTTGTTTAGTACATGCCTATCGGATTGAAGGACTAAATAAGTCTCTTTATCTGATCGGAAGCCTGATCTTCTATGGTTGAATAGAGCCGTTTTTGAAGCATTTCGAACTGGTCCTTGGAATAGCTGTGGTCAATTGCCCCGTGATCGATATGGTGGATATAATCGCAACAGGAAGTCAGTGTTTCGAAAACATGTGAGGTGACCAGCACTGTTTTGCCTCCTTTCCGGAGTTGTTGCAGGATGAGGGTGAGGATATGGGCACTTTCCAGATCCAGGCCGTTGAACGGTTCATCCAGAACAACGATTGGTTTATCCAGCTTCAGAACGGCCAGCAGAGCGAGTTTCTTTCTCATCCCGGTTGAATAGTTCTCTGTTATATCGTCTAACGGAATATGGAACAGTTGTTGCCAGCTGTCTGTTTTAAAGCCGTTTTTGCCGGCCGGGAAAAGATCCAGATATTCGCGCCCTGTCATATAAGGATAAAAGTAGTTTTCTGCTTCCAGATAGGCAATATCCAGCCTTTTCAGAGATCTGTCGTTATAGCTGACCGAGCCTGCGGATGGACGGATGAAGGAATACAGCGTATTCAGCAAAGTCGTTTTTCCGGCACCGTTCAGGCCGACCAGACCATGTATTTTCCCTGATTCCATCGATAAGTCGATCCCTTTCAGTACAGGAAATTCTTTTTTATATTCTACTTGTAGATTCCGGATTGTAAGCATATAAATAAGTTGTTAGATTCCGGCGGGCAGCCAGATAGTTTTTGACCAGGAAAAACAAGACTACCGGTAAAAGAACCGGAAAGAAAATGCTTATTACGGCTATTGTTATGGGGACCTGTCCTCCTGTTATTTTTGTATTCGGCAGATAATGGGCATATTTATTTATAATAAACAGTGTTATGTTCAGGGAAACCGCAGCCAGAAAGGTGAGGATGAACCACCAATGCTCCGGATATAAAAGTGTATATATCGCGAAAACAGGAGTTGTTGCACATAAGAATAACTTCAAATTTAAACGAAGCTTTCCGTGCAGGAACCTGTTGACCGGACGCTCCTGTGAGCAAAGTATCTGTACCGGTTCTGAAAATCTGAATATATCGGATACTATGACTGTGAAGAACCAGAGCGATGCCAAAGAAGCAAAAGGCAACAACAGGCCTATCCATGCACTCACATAAAGGATCAGTAATAAACCGCCGTATTGCCGTATCCCTGACCGCAGTTCAAAGGCTTCCGCCGGTATCCATTTAGGGGAGTTCATTCCTTTTTTTGTCCGGTGGAAAGGCTGTTTTATGAAACCAAGACTTATGCATCCGGCTATAATTGCCAGCGATACATACCAGTATGAATTTACCGATATGATGATAAGGACCGGTAGGGACAGTAAGAGATAATCCATACTGAATACTTTCCAGGCTTTCTCCTCTGCAAGATGGATAAAATGATAGTCTTTTCTCCGTAATTGAATCAATGAAAGGAAAACAAGCAGGATACCCGCTATAATCAGGCTCCCATGTAAATCTTTTGTAAACTGATACAGTGCAATCCCGGCTATCAGTAAAATACCTGTCAGTATAACCAGATAGATAACAGGTATTTCACGAATAAACTTTCCTGCCTGGCGGAGCCGGAAACGGAGGAATGCGCTGTTCATATTATACGTAATTTAGTGTTCTGGACAAATGTAGGTAATTTTATTTGTTCTGCTAAAAATAAAAGCGGATTCCAGCATCAAAACTCAGGCGGAAAATACCGCTTCTTTCGTCATCCGATTTCTGGTACCCGGCATTTTATTGTTTCTTTAAACGCCAAGTTCTGTTTTTTGTTGTATCCGACGGATATTATCCCTATCTTTCGGCTATCAAATCATACCTTTCATTATCAATGCTTATTCCATACTTCTCTTGCTGACATCCCATACATTTTAGCGGCCGATAATTGTGAGCCGCTTGGCTCATAATTATCAACCAAACGGCTCATAATTGTCGGCCAATCGGCTGATGGTTATCAACCGCTGATTTCCTGCCGGGGAAATTGGAGTTAGTACGTATGGTAATTATAAAAGGATAGGGAAGAAATAGAAGTTTGATCGGGAGCTAATTGTTAGTTTTCTATAAACATAAGTTTGTAACTATCTTTAAATTCATATTGGATATATAATCCCAGTGGTTTTAAGGTTATATTTAAACGCGAGATAGCCTGTTGAATTGTGTTCTCTTCTACTGTACATCCTTTCCAGACCAGATTGCATAAGTCATTTATTGAACAGGTATTTTCAGGTGCATTGCAAAACGCGACTAATAATTGTTGTTGCTGACGGGTTAGTTTTATAGTTTCTCCGTTGTACTTTAATGTCTTTGTGCTTTTTTCAAATAGCAGATGAGGAGAGAAGATATGGATATCAGGATCATTGCTCTGTTTTTCCAGTTGTTTGAGTATTTCTAGTTTCTCTTCCGTTTGGATCAACTCATTTTGCAGTGAATTTTCTCTTTCTGTAAAATCATTGATAAGGACCGGGATCTTTTTTTTAGATTGTCCCAGGCATACCCCATAGACAATGTGAATAAAACCCAACCGACTAAGGCAACCCAATATGAGGTAGGCATACGGTATCCTAATGTAAATCCGGATATTTTTATATAAGCATTCAAAGTGATTCTCGTGGAACTAACTATATAAGGTTCCGTAAATAACGGGTCGAAAGAGGTTATATTAAAACGAGTACACTTTTGGCTCTTTTTATTGATCGTGTCGGTCATACATACAGCAGTAGTTATATGTATATTCTCTTTTTTCAATTTTTGTTGGAAAATCGTATCCAATTGATAAATGTTTATTGGATTTTTGAAAGATAATATAGATTGGAGGAAAGCGGTTAGTTTTTCGTCTAATGACTGATTAGATAAAGCAGGTGCTTTTACCTCAATTGTTTCAGATTTGAAAATACAACTGTCGGGAGTGGTTATAGCTGACGGTACATCCATCAAAGATACTTTTTCTGTTAATCCCTGAGATCTGTTATGAAAATCTTCTTTGACCGATTCTTTAAACAGGGTGACAGACTTTTCCAGAATATGTCTTTTTTCTATTTGGAAGAATGATATTATATGGAAAAGGATAAGAAGGAATAACATAAGTAATGCAAGATAGCATAAACTCGATGAAAAGGTGTTTTTTATTAGTATTCTTCATGATCATCGGTAATTGTCTGCGCTTTTATTTCAAATGTCAGTGAATGTCAGCACGTTTTTCAAAAAGATTAGTTTCATTTGCAAAGTAACGTAAATCAAGTGATATATGAAAAAGAAAATATGTAAAATGTTGTCGGTAGCAATAATTGGGATCGTGATGGTAATAGTGGGTTTGTATGCGACAACCTCTGATCAGGAAGAAGAAGTATCCGATCTGCTATTAGAAAATATAGAGGCATTGGCCTCTGGTGAAGGTAGTTCTACGGTTTTATGCTATGGGAAAGGTAGTTTACCCTGTCCGGATGGAACCAAAGTAGAGTTTGTTCAGTACATGGAGTAATTGCTTAAACACAAATTACTTCTTAGTAATGATGATGAATAAGAGTATTAAAAACAGGAGAAATGCAAAAGGAGTTCACCCACCAACGGCTAAGAAAGTGAAGGTAAACTCCCGGAGTTCTCTTCTAAAAAGGAAGAGAGGTGTGTATGGAAACTTAGCGTAATCAGGCTTTAAGCCGAATATTTACCGAAAATCTTTCGGTAAAGGTAAGAATTAAATAATTTGTAAACTTAATTTTAAGAAAAGATGAAAACAAAATTGATTATAGGATTTATTGCTGTAGCTGTAGCGGCTTTGGCTGGTTGGAATATTAACAAAAGTCAGAATGAAGCTTTCCTTTCGGAGTTGGCTTTGGCTAATGTTGAGGCGTTGGCTAGTGGGGAAATAGTAATAGAATGTGATAATTCAAGTATGGCTATCAGATGTCAAAAAACATGTTTATCTTGTGGTACTGTTTGGACTGCAATAGGAGGATATGGGCTTTCTGGTAAAATGAAAGGACAATGCACATGCGGAGCACTTTACTTCTAATAAAAGTTACCACCATAATAATGGTGGTTTCTTTCTTATCATGTCAGAATAAGAAAGAAGTATATAATGTACCTAATTTTCCCACAGAGAAAAGGTTAACATCTCATATCATTACTGATAGTGCATTAATCGCTTATTCTTATGGGATGTGTGTAGATGACCAAAATATCTATATACTCTCTTTAGTGGATAATAATTGGATTCAGGTTTATGACAAACAGACAGGTGCATTGGCTGGAAGCGGTGTAAAACAAGGGCAGGGTCCAGGTGAAGTAGTAATGGGAATATCCTTTTATTTTGATAGGGAAAGTCATTTATTTAATGTATATGACCAGAGTCAGATGCGAATGAACACATATCGCTTTGACAGGGAGAAGCAGTCTTTTTTATTTGTAGATAGTAAATCTTTTAGTGACTATAAAGGTGTTGTTCGTCGGGCGTGGCCTTTGGAGAATGAGGCATTTCTCATAGATGGACAATTAGGAAAGGATACTATAGGGTTGAAACGATTTCAACTTTTTTCAAAAGGGAATATTGAGGCAGAATATAATCGTTTCCCTGTTTCGGAAACTGAAAAGAATCCGGTTTTTATAACAGCTTCAGTTTCAGTTTCTCCGGATAAAAGGAAAATGGCTGTGGGAACTTTATTTGGTGGTATATTGGAGTTTTTTCAATTATCTGATGATATAAATATATCTTCCACACGTTATTTTTATTCTCCTGAGGTTAATTTTAGTGGTGGTTCATTACTTCCTACAGATCAAACTGTATATGGTTTTTCTGCTTTGTGCGCAACAGATGCTTTATTATATAGTGTGTTGATTGCCGATAAAGATCCGAATCAGTTTAATAAGATTTGTTCTTTTGATTGGAAAGGTAATGAAATTGCTAAATATCAAACAGATTGCCTTGTTTTTAATCTTTGTGCATCTGATACCGACACAAATAGATTATATGCAATAGCTATTTCTCAGGAAAAAGGTTTTTATTTAGTCAGTTTTGATTTGGAATAACTAATTTGAAAATCGGAAATAGCTGACGTAACAATTTTTGCTCTACTCTCATTTGGTCAGGAAAGATGTTTCTCTTATGTTATCAGAGGATAGGCTGTTGTGTCTTCGACTTGTTTGACTGCCCCTTTTCAAATATAGGAAAGGGGCTAATAATTAAGTCCGAATTGCCACAAAGGAATTACGTTCATATATCCCTGTTCAATGTTATCCTTTACAATAAAACCATTCTCAGAACCTTGTAATTGTTTTTGTTTTTTATTTTTGCCACCAACTTCAAAAATATAGTTAGCTATTTGAAAATCGGAAATAGCTGACGTGATAACTTTTTGTTCTACTCTCGTTTGGTTTAGAAAAAATGTTTCTCTTATGTTACCAATCTCTGAAGTATCCTGACCTAAACTATACATGAGAGTTGGATTATCTAAATAGACTTTATCCACTTTTCCAAGTCCTCTGATACCGCCTGTTCCGTCACGTAGTTGTGCTATTAACCCGGCTTCTTCCAGGTAAAGAAAATAGTCTGATAAATTGTTGCGACTTACTCCTAATATGGTAGCAATACTACTCATATTGGGTTTGAATGGTACACTTTGGGCTATGATTATAAGCAATTGTTTTAACTTTCGAGTTGTCGATATACTCATTTCTGCATATTGTGGAATGTCAACTTCCAGTGTTTTGTTTATCACTTGTTGCAAACGAATATTGAATTGATCTTCTTTAGAGAATGGATAATATCCTTGTTCTAAATAAGATTGGAAATAAGCGTAAGGGCGGAATTTATCAGGGAGTTCTGCACGATGTTGTATGATATCTGTCAATGAATAGGCGGGAATCTTTATATGATGAAACATCTCTAGATATTCACGGAATGAAAGTCCTTGCATGGAATAGACAATAGCGCGTCGGCTCAGATCTGTTGATCCTTTGTGGATATCAAGAATGGAAGAACCTGTAAAGAAAACTTTTAAGTCTGCATGATAGTCATATATTAGTTTTAATTCGCGTGCCCAGTCTTTGTATTTGTGGATTTCATCAATAATGAGATGTGTTCCGCCTCGCTTCACAAATTCATCGGCCAGATCAACGAGGTGATGCGCGGAAAAATATAAATCGTCAGCATTGACGAATAGTGTTGTATTTCGATTTAGTTTTTCTTTGGCATATTGTAACATCAATGTTGTTTTACCTATGCCACGTGGACCAACCAAGCCTAACAGACGATTATCCCAATTAATGCGGTTGAACATGTATCGATGAAACGTAGTGGATATACTACGTAACATTGCGTCAAAACTAGCTTGTAACTTTTCCATATGCTATGTGTTTTCTGCAAATATACTAATTTGCACTTCGGGAAGTGCAAATATGGCCTGTATTTGTGTTTTTTTTAGTGCAAATTGTGAATAAACTATCCGTAGATTGTTTCAGATAGCTCTTTCTGAGGATAGACCGCTACGTAAGTTATGAACGGGAGCCAGACGGTATAAAGCAAATATATTTACTATCTTTGCAAGTCAATGAGCAAAAATATGGAAGACGATTTTGATATAAGGGACACCCGTATGCCGGAAAGTGAACGAGAGTATGAGAATGCGCTCCGACCGCTTTCTTTTCATGATTTCAGCGGACAGGCCAAGGTGGTCGAGAACCTGAAAATATTCGTGATGGCTGCCCGTATGCGTAAAGAAGCATTGGATCATGTGTTGCTGCATGGCCCTCCCGGATTAGGTAAAACAACGTTGTCGAATATTATAGCCAATGAGCTGGGAGTTGGTTTTAAAGTAACTTCCGGGCCGGTTCTGGATAAGCCCGGTGATCTGGCGGGGGTACTTACTTCGCTGGAAAAGAATGATGTGCTTTTTATTGATGAAATCCATCGGTTGAGTCCGATCGTGGAAGAATATCTTTACTCGGCTATGGAAGATTACCGGATCGATATTATGATCGATAAAGGACCGAGCGCACGTTCCATTCAAATAGACCTGGCTCCTTTTACACTGGTTGGGGCGACAACCCGTAGTGGTTTGCTGACCAGTCCGCTGCGTGCCCGTTTCGGTATCAATATGCATCTGGAATATTACGAGATGGAGACATTGACGAAGATCGTGTTGCGTAGTGCCGATATTCTGAATGTAAAATGTGAACTGACAGCTGCCCGTGAGATCGCTTCCCGGAGCCGCGGTACGCCTCGTATTGCCAATGCGCTGTTGAGGCGTGTACGTGATTTTGCACAGGTAAAAGGTTCCGGTGAAATAGATAAGGCAATTTCCTGCTATGCGCTGGAGGCACTAAATATTGACCGATATGGCCTGGATCAGGTTGATAATAAGTTGCTGACTACAATTATAGATAAATTTGGCGGTGGTCCGGTCGGACTGACTACGATTGCTACGGCTTTGGGAGAAGACCCCGGAACGCTGGAAGAAGTGTATGAACCTTTCCTTATCAAAGAAGGATTTATCAAACGCACACCTCGGGGACGTGAGGTTACGGATCTGGCTTATACCCATCTGGGACGTAAAAGGGGCGAAGAACAAGGGTTTTTATTTGACTGAAAATAGTTATGGCTGGAGGAATGAAGCGGCTCGCAGGAGAGACTGCGATTTATGGTGTTAGTAGTATCGTAGGGAAGTTCCTGAACTGGATGTTGGTGCCGATGTATACGCGTGTGCTGGCGACGGAAAGCGATTATGGAATCGTGACCAATTTGTATGCCTGGACGGCATTGCTGATGGTTATTCTGACTTATGGGATGGAAACGGGATTTTTCCGTTTTATGAATAAGAAAGAAATTGCGCTTCCGATGCGGGTTTATGCTACTACATTATTTAGCATTGCTCTTACTTCTGTTCTGTTTGTGGTGTTGATATTCAGTGCGCTGACTCCAATTAGTAATTCTTTGGGGTATGGTTCGAATCCTGAGTTTGTCGGGATGATGTCGGGAATTGTGGCAGTCGATGCCTTTTGTTGTATACCGTTTGCATTTCTCCGGTATCAGGGGAAAGCGGTTCGTTTCGCTTCTATTAAGCTGTTTAATATTTTTCTGAATATTGTTTTAGTTCTTTTCTTCCTGATAGCTTGTCCATGGCTCTATGATCATACCCCAGTATTGGTCGATTGGTTTTATATTCCTGATTATCAGGTCGGATATATTTTTGTTGCGAATGTAATAACATCTCTTGTCACATTTGTGTTATTGTTTCCCGATATGATTCCGGGTTTACGGGAAAAAGCCAGTTTTGTTTTACTTAAACAGATGCTTGCTTATTCTTTTCCGATCCTGATTTTGGGGATTGCAGGTATTTTTAATCAGACAGCCGATAAAATACTATTTCCTTTCCTATTCGAAGATAAGGAAATGGCTAATACCCAATTGGGGATATATGGCGCTTGTTTTAAAATAGCAGTTGTGCTGGTAATGTTTACACAGGCATTTCGCTACGCTTACGAGCCATTTATTTTTGCAAAGAATAAGGATGATGACAGTAAAAAGTCATATTCGGAGGCGATGAAATATTTCATTATATTCGCTTTGCTTATTTTTCTGGCAGTGATGTTTTATATCGATATATTTAAACATATTGTCCCTGCTTCCTATTATCCGGGTTTGCGCGTTGTTCCTATTGTTATGTTGAGAGAATTGTTCTTCGGAATATATTTTAATCTCTCGTTCTGGTACAAACTGATTGATCAGACACAGTGGGGTGCTTATTTCTCGACGATAGGATGTGTTGCGACGATTCTGATCATTGTTTTATTTGCTCCGACATACGGATATATGGCTTGTGCCTGGGCTTCTTTTGTTAGTAACCTGGTTATGATGTTGTTATCCTATTTTATCGGACAAAAGAAATTCCCGATCCAATATGATCTTAAATCGGTGATCACTTATTCTGTATTGGCAACCGTATTTTATCTGGCCGGCATGGGTTACCGCACATTGCTGCTTTGCCTCTTTGTCGGTATCGTTGTAAAACGCGATCTGCCATTGGGAGAGTTACCTTATGTAGGGCGTTATTTCGCTAAAAAGAAATAATTTTATTCCGGTTTGATCGGGATGATCAGCGTAATGCGTAGTCCGGTTGTATAATCCGGGTCTACGTAGATCTGGCCTTTCATACGCTCTGCAATCTGGCGGCAAAGATATAATCCCAATCCTGAACCGGGAACGAAATCATCCGCTTTGGTGAACCGTTCGAATATCCATTCACGTTTATCGGGCGAAATACCGCAACCGGTATCTGTGATGCTGACGATCATCCGGTTTTGTTCTTCTTCCGCTTTATAGGAAAGGACAATACTTCCCCGTTCGGTGAATTTGTTTGCATTGTTCAGCAAGTGGGCCAGGATCAGACTGAAATGGCTAGAGTTGGTAAAAGCAATATCCTTATTCCGGTCACCTTATATTTGGTAATCGATCTCCGGTTTGCTGTTGAGTCTTTTGAGTTGTTCCATTTCACAGGAACAGAGCAGATGGATATTTACTGGTGATAAGGGCAAATCCTCCTTGTTGCTGTCCAGTTGGGCAATTTCGAGTACGCTGTTCATCATGGAAGTGATATGGTTGCAGTTCTCGAAAATGATCTTGCTGAATTCCTGCTTTTCTTCAGGCGTAATGTCTTCTGTCGTAATCAGGTCGGCAAACCCGTTGATCGCGTTCAGGGGTGTGCGGACTTCGTGACACATGTTCTTAATGAAGGCATTCTTCATCTTTTCACTTTCCTGTGCTTTCTCGCTGGCGAGGATGACCAGGCGGTTCGACTCCTGTAATTTCTTATACAATGAATTGATTTTCCATAAGCGGAACGCAACAAAGACTACGAAACTGATAGCCAAGATAAACAAGGCCAGGAACATATATAGCTGGCTACGGCTTTTCTGTAAGTCCACTTCCAGTGCTTTCTTCTCAATAACCAGTTCGTCT